>Ga0126313_10000010_pt1 | contig 104645 bp, 95 predicted proteins | sample Plot105A_FD_89954 | JGI IMG/M metagenome (GOLD analysis project Ga0126313, IMG submission 89954) | Serpentine soil microbial communities from UC McLaughlin Reserve, CA, USA - Plot105A | ecosystem: Environmental > Terrestrial > Soil > Grasslands | place: USA: UC McLaughlin Reserve, Lake County...
CAGTGGCGTCCGTCCGCGCCGAACCTCCGGCAACTCGCCCCAGCCGGGTTACCCACGGAGGCAAAGGGAGGTCCACCTCTCGGCCGGAGCTTCGTTGTCGATCGCGCGGCCCGCCGAACGGTCGCTGGGGGATCCGTGGACGGGCCCCGGGAGACGACGGTGACCAAGCATGCCGATTTCAAGGGGCGGGTGCGTGCCCGCATGGCCAAGACGGGTGAGTCGTATGCGACCGCTCGGATCCAGTTGCTCACCGAGCAGTCCGATGTTCAAACCGCTGGCCCGGTTGAGGAGTGGATGACGGCGGCGTTGCATGTCAGCAACGGTGATTCAACGAATCTGCCCGGGACCGGGCTGGCGCGCCACCTCCTGTACTGGCGGGACAGCCTGCACGAGGGGCCCGTACCGGCTGTGGGGTCAGAGACACTTCGTCGGGTCAGGGCTGACTTCCTTGTCAAGGTGGGGGTGGATGACCGCGGTGAGGGCGCACGGATGTTTCTCGACCGCGATCGTGTGTTGGAGGCCCACCGCGATGGTGAGTATGTGCTGTGGTTCGAGGCGGACCTGTACGACCAGCTGCAGATCATCCAGATCCTCGCCCGGCTGGACGACCTTAGCGTGCCGGCGCAGCGCATTACGCTGATCTGTATCGGTGAGCATGCGGGGATCGCGCGGTTCGGTGGGCTCGGTGAGCTGAGCGCCGAGCAGCTGCGCGAGCTGCCCGCCACGAACGCATGCGCCCGGTTGACCCCGGCCGCGCTGCAGTCAGCCGTCCGCGCCTGGGCGGCGTTCCGCGCGCCAACTCCCGACGGCCTGGCTGGCATCGCCGCAACCCGCTCGGGTGAGCTGCGGTTCCTCGGCGAAGCATTCGACCGGCTCAGCCGGGAGTACCCGTCCACCCGGGACGGGCTATCGCTGACCGAACGACGGGTCCTGGCCGCCGTCGCCGACGGCGCTACCGACGCCGCCAGCGCGTTCGTGCGTGCAACGGGCCGGGAGACGCGCCCGTACCTCGGAGACACCTGGTGCTTCGCGATGATGGACCGGATGGCGCGCGCACGGGTACCACTGCTTGAGGCGCAGCCGACCCGACGACCGATTGACCGCACCACCGCCCTGGGCTTGACCGACACGGGTGCCCGCGTGCTGGCCGGAGACGCCGACCATGTCAGGCTCAACGGCATCGACCGGTGGATCGGCGGCGTCCACTTGCGCGGCAGGTACCCGCGATGGCGGTGGGACGACGGCACCGAGACCATCGCCGTCCCGGCCGAACAGGGGCAGTAGCGCGAGTCAGCAGCAGCCTGGCGGGCGCCACTCGTTGCCCGGGTCGATGGTCGATCGAGAGTCCGTGCCACTGACAAGGTGAACAAGCCAGCGCGCGCCGACCACGCAGTTCTACGCTCGGTGTCAAGCATCAGCTGGCATTCGACTGTTAACCATCACCTGGCACAGGACACTTGGCCCGATTCCGGCACTGCCGAATCTGGCTCTAATTGATCAAGAAGGCCGCGCTGGCGCGCGGCGGCGCTCGCAATGGGCTCCGCCCCGGCTCGCGCCGCATTTTTCCAAGGTGGAAAAACCCCCGTGTTGTGGGGGGCGGAATCCGCCAGCGGACGGCGCGAGCGGTTACCAAGCGCCACGACCCGACCGAGGTCGACGGAAAGGCAGAAAGCCCCTCGGAGAGCCTGCGCCACCCGCCGGCGGAAGTTCTAGGACACCTTTCGCACGTCGACCACCTCGGCCGGATCAATGCCCAGACTCAGAACATGCTCAGTCGCCGTCTCGGCATCCTTGGCCCGCAGCCGATGACGGACTCATGGCCGTTCGGCCGGCGCGTCAGGACTTCGACCGGCGGGTGGTTCTCCAGCCTCCTCGATGGCGAGGTCCCCGACGAAAAGGCCTAGTGGTCGACGAACATCGAGGAGCCGCTGTCCCAGACAGCCCTTCTCGCGGCCAGTCTTCCGGCGGCGGCGTGCTCTGAGCTCGGCGGAAACCCGGGCCCGCTTCCGCCGTCTCGGTCGCCTTGGCGCTGTCGCTCATGATCAGCTCGCCGCGTTGAGGAGTCTGAAGCCGTTGTCATTCACGCTGTCAACGCCGACTCGACCCCAGAGGATCAAACCGCGCTGCAACGTCGGCCGGCGAGCGGCGCCCATCAAATGCTGCACGATCTCCACCCGGGCCCGAGTCGATCGGCTATGACCACCACTTCAGCGGCGGTCATGGTCGTCCCGGTAACGATCGAGGCGCCGCCGATCAGCGACGTGATAATTCCGGTTGGCTGACCTACTCCGGTTCCTGTGGCAAAGGCAGTCGCACGGAGTTGATCAACAGCGTCTGCCATCACCCGCACGAGCTCTTGCTCGAAGCTCTGGGCATCGCGTTCGATCTCCACCGAGTAGGGCACGAAGGTGTCGTATTTGTGAACCGGGACGCTCGGCTGCGTAAGCGGCGGCGACCCATCGCCGACATGCGCGGCGAGGTGCCCTGCCAGCAGCGGCGCATACCGCGCGAGAGCAGGAATCAACTCGGGGAACTGGCTGGTACTGGTGGAGTCAAAAGAGCTGTCTAGCCAGTGACCCTTCGGCCATCACGATGAGCCCCGGGTAGCTGTGCTCGGAGTGGTTGGGTAGCTTAAATTTCGGCAGCCCGCCGCTCCTGATCCTCCGGAGGTCTACCCATGGCGAAGATCAAGGTCGAAGGCACGGTCGTTGAGATCGACGGCGACGAGATGACCCGGATCATCTGGCAGTTCATCAAGGACCGCCTGATCCATCCCTACCTCGACGTAGACCTCGACTATTACGACTTGAGCATCCAGCATCGCGACGCCACTGAAGATCAGGTGACCATCGATGCGGCTCATGCGATCAAGGAGCACGGTGCGGGCGTCAAGTGCGCCACCATCACCCCGGACGAGGCGCGGGTCAAGGAGTTCGATCTGAAGAAGATGTGGGTCAGCCCCAACGGCACGATCCGCAACATTTTGGGCGGCGTCGTTTTCCGGGAGCCGATCATCATCTCGAACATTCCGCGGCTGGTGCCAGGCTGGACGAAGCCAATCGTGATCGGCCGGCACGCTCACGGAGATCAGTACAGGGCCACCAACTTCAAGGTTCCGGGTGCCGGCACTCTTACCATCACCTTCACTCCGGAGGACGGCTCGGAACCGATCGAACACGTGGTGGCCAACTATCCCGCTGATGGTGGCGTGGCCATGGGCATGTACAACTTCAACGCCTCGATCGCCGACTTCGCGCGGGCAAGCTTCTCCTACGGCCTGGAGCGCCACTACCCGGTTTACCTTTCGACCAAGAACACGATCTTGAAAGCCTACGACGGAGCTTTCAAAGACATCTTTGCCGAGGTGTATGAGAAGGAGTTTCAAGCAGAGTTCGAGACCGCCGGTCTAACCTATGAGCACCGGCTGATCGACGACATGGTGGCTGCCGCTCTGAAGTGGGAAGGTGGCTACGTCTGGGCCTGCAAGAACTACGACGGTGACGTGCAGTCAGACACGGTAGCGCAAGGCTTCGGATCACTCGGGTTGATGACCAGCGTGCTGATGACTCCAGATGGCAAGACCGTCGAGGCGGAAGCCGCGCACGGCACGGTGACCAGGCACTATCGCCAGCACCAGCAGGGCAAGCCGACCTCGACCAATCCGATTGCGTCGATATATGCCTGGACCGGCGGTCTGAAGCATCGCGGCAAGCTGGACAACACGCCGGACGTGATCAACTTCGCCGAGACGCTAGAGGGTGTGATCATCACCACCGTCGAATCCGGCAAGATGACCAAAGATCTCGCGCTGCTGGTCGGGCCGGACCAGGAGTGGCAGACAACAGAGGATTTCCTCGGCACCCTCGACCAGAATCTCGCGGCCAAGCTCGGCTAACCGGCGAGCCGTACTTTGCTACGGCAAATCGGTCGGACCCGAGGGGTCGCCCGCGCGCGCGTCCGAAATGGATTCTTCCGGCCAAACTGGACAACCAACTGTGCCGGTGCTACATCGTAAACAGCCGGGACCGCGGGAACTGTCAACCGCTGAAACTCCCGGGCTGTCGAGGGGGATGCCACGCGATGCCGGGGACTGGAGCCGGGCGATCGCGGTTTCGCGGGCAGGCGCTCAGAATGGCGCTGGTGGTGCTGCTGCTCAGCGGCTGCAGCGGCGGGGCAGCAGCGCAGCTTGTCGATCCGATGGAGCAGGCTCTTGCCGCCCTGCAGAGCGAGCAGTTGGCACTTCAGCTTCTCGACGAGCAACGACTGACCAAGAGCGTGACTTCGATCGTGTTCGAGGACATGACCGATGAGCTCACCGGGGCGGAAAAGGCCATCCACTCGGCGGGCGTGTCCAATTCAGATGACGAGGCGCTCCGGGACACCGCACTCGCTGCAGCCCGGGCCGCGACCTCCGCTTCGCTGGCGGGCCGGGATTGCCTGACCCAGAACCAGTCCTGTGCCGATGAGATGACCCGATTGAAATCTGCAGCGCAAGGTATCCAAGCGGTGCTGGACCAGCTCCAGGGCAGCTGATGAAACGCATTTTTGCCGTTGCGCTCGGGATCCTTACCGCGATCGGCGGATTCCTCGACATCGGTGACATGGTGACCAACGCGGTCGTCGGATCGCGCTTCGGGCTTTCCCTTGCCTGGGTCGTGGTTCTTGGTGTCGGCGGCATCTGTATCTTTGCTCAGATGTCTGGCCGGGTTGCTGCGGTCAGCGGGCGGGCAACGTTCGAGATCATCCGGGAGCGGCTTGGTCCGCGCGCCGCGCTGGCCAATCTATGCGCTTCCTTCCTGATCAACCTGATGACGGTGACCGCTGAGATCGGCGGCATTGCGCTGGCCTTGGAACTGGCCAGCAGCGTCTCGTATTTGCTGTGGCTGCCTTTTGCTGCCCTGGCGGTGTGGCTGGTTGTCTGGCGAGTCAAGTTTTCGATCATGGAGAACGTCACCGGGCTGCTCGGACTGACCTTGATCGGCTTCGCGGTTGCCCTGTTCCTGCTGCAGCCCTCGTGGACCGACCTCACCGAGCAGGCATTGCAGCAGGTCGAATTCAGCGAGGAGAACGGGGCCACGTACTGGTTCTACGCCGTAGCGCTGTTCGGGGCGGCGATGACCCCGTACGAGGTCTTCTTCTTCTCATCCGGCGCGGTGGAGGAAGGCTGGAAGTCTGAGGACCTCAACCGGTCACGAGCCAACGTGATGGTCGGCTTTCCGTTGGGCGGGCTGCTCTCGATTGCACTCGCGGGATGTGCCGCGGTCGTGCTCCTGCCGCAGGCCGTTCAAGTGACAACGCTCGGACAAATCATGCTGCCAATGGCCGTGGCCGGCGGGAAACTGCTGCTTGCCGTCGTTCTCATCGGCGTGGTAGCTGCGACCTTCGGCGCGGCACTGGAGACGACATTGTCCAGCGGCTACACGCTAGCCCAGTTCTTCGGCTGGCCCTGGGGGAAGTTCCGGCCCCCCGCTTCTGCGGCCACGTTCCATCTGATCATGATTATCGCGGTGATCATTGGCATCGGCGTTCTGCTGACCGGTGTCGATCCGGTCCAGGTCACCGAGCTCTCGGTCGTGTTCTCGGCTATCGCGCTGCCGTTGACTTATCTGCCGATCTTGATCATTGCCAACGATCCGCAGTACATGGGCCGCATGGTCAACGGCCGGCTGACCGGAGCTATTGCGACCTGCTACCTCGGTGTGATCTTGGTGGCGTCAGTCGCCGCGATCCCGCTACTGATCATCACTGGAGCCGGCAAGTGAGAGACGACTATCCGCTGGATCCGCAGGCGTCGACCGGTCGGGTACTGGACGCTCAACTGCATTTGTTGGATCGCCAGATGTTGGATGTCGGGTCGGTGCCGGTGACGGCTGTCTCCGATCTCGAAATCTCCGATGTGGATCGGCCCGAAGCCATCGTTCCGGGCACCCCTGCTCCGCAAGTCGTTGCACTGCTCAGCGGCCCCGTGCTGGCGACGCGGATCTTCGGCGGCCGGCCGCCCTCGTCGCGGCTGCACCGCATCGCCTGGGAATCGGTCTACGAGGTCGGCGTGGTCATCCGGCTAGCCGTCAGGGGTGAGGCTCTGGACGCCACCTGGGCCGAGCGCTGGGTGCGAGATCACATCATCGGACGCATCCCGGGAGGTCGCCATGAACCTGAGTGATCTACTGACCGCAGAGGTCTATGGTGAAGATCGCGTCGGCTACGTCACTGACGTCCGGTTCGTTCTCGACGAGAACAGCACCGATCAGCCAATGCCGACCGCCCGGGTGCATGGCCTCATCGTCAGCCCGCACACCAAGTCCTCGACGATGGGGTTCGAGCGCTTCGAGATCAACTCACCCTGGCCGATCGCGCAGTTCGAGCATTGGCTGCACCGCGACTCGTTCCTGGTCCTGTGGTCCGACATCGCCGCGATCGAACCTCGGCGTATTCGCCTCCGGGCCAATTTCAGCCGCTACTCACCGCGGTTGCTGAGCAGCGCCGTCGCGGAACCCGAATTCACCTGATACCTGGCGAGAGCGAGGCGCGGGCGGCGAACATCAATACGTATCGGCGCGCCCAATCTGGACGAGCTTCCAACCGGCATTGACCCAGACCGGACCGTTCAGCTTCAGCCGGCCGTCGATGATGATCTTTGATTTGACCAGGTCGCCCAGCGGCCCGGGATCTAACTGGCGGAACTCGGGCCACTCGGTCAGGTGCAAGACCACGTCCGCCCCCAGCACTGCCTGCTCGACACTGGCGACCTGGGTGAAGCCGTCGCGGGCGGGAAGGTGAGCTTGCGGGTCATAGATCCGAACGTCGGCGCCCCGCGCGTGCAGGTAATCAGCGACGGTCAGCGACGGTGAGTTACGGGTGTCGTCAGTACCTGGCTTGAACGTCGCGCCGAGAACGGCGATTCGCTTGCCTGTGACCTCCCCGCCCGCTTGAGTGACCGCAAGTTCAGCCACCTCGGTACGTTGCCCTTCGTTGATCGCCTCAACCGAGGCGATGAAATCGCTGAGCACATCGACCCCGAGTTCTCGGGCGTGAACGGCGAGCGCCGCAATGTCCTTGGGCAGGCAGCCGCCGCCAAACCCGAGGCCCGCATTGAGGAATTCCCGGCCGATCCGTTGGTCGTAACCGATGGCATCGGCCAGCAAGGTCACGTCGCCGCCAGCGGCTTGGCACATCTGCGCCATCGCATTGATAAAGCTGATCTTGGTTGCCAGGAATGAATTCGCCGCCAGCTTGATCAGCTCGGCGGTCGCGATGTCACACTTGACGACCGGAGTCGCCTCCGTCAGCGGCATGGCGTAGAGCTCCTCGAGCAATTCCAGAGCCTGCTGCGAGTGGGTGCCGAACACCAGCCGGTCGGGCTGCAATGTCTCTTCCACGGCGTGGCCTTCGCGGAGGAATTCCGGGTTCCAGGCAATTTCGATCGCGTCACCTGCGGGTGAGCGGTCACGAAGGCGCCGCTCCAGCTGCATTGCGGTGCCAACCGGAACAGTCGACTTGCCGACGACGAGCGCCCGCCTGGTCAGCAGTGGCGCAAGCGTGTCGATCGCCGTATGCAGTTGGCCGAGATCCGCAGCGCCCCCCGGGCCGGAAGGAGTACCGAGCGCGAGGAAGTGCACGTCCGCCCAGTCGGCGATTTCGGTGTAGTCGGTGGTGAACCGCAATCTGCCGGTCACGGTGTGCTTCTCGAGCAGCGGCTCCAGGCCCGTCTCGAAGATGTGCGACTGCCCACTGTTGAGGGTTTTCACCCGATCTGCATCGATGTCCACGCCAATGACCTGGTGACCGAACTCCGCCATTCCGGCTGCCTGCGCCGCACCAAGGTAGTTCGTGCCAATCACGCTCACCCGCAGAGTCACCGCTGGATCATCTCACGGATCCGGCGGGCCGACCGTTGGTCGGTTCACTACGCTTGCTCGGGTGACCGGCGAGCCCCCTTGTCAAAAATCTGGGGATGACCTGCTCTTATGAGCACGGTGCTGCTCAACATCGCCTTGATCTTGCTGCTAGTGCTTTTTGGGGCGGTCTTCGTGGCTGCCGAGCTGGCATTGGTGTCACTGCGGGAGAGTCAAATCAAGCAGCTGGCGCACCGTGGCAAACGCGGCCAGTTGGTAGCCCGGCTCACCTCAGATCCCAACTTGTTCCTGTCCGCGGTTCAGGTCGGCGTGACACTCTTCGGCTTCCTGGCGGCGGCGTTCGGCGCCGATCGGCTGTCCGGAAATCTGGCACCGGTTCTGGAGCGGATCGGCCTGCCGCCGGGGGTAGCCGACACGACTGCCCTAGTTCTGGTCACCCTGGTGATTTCCTACGTGTCGATCGTGATCGGGGAGCTGGCAGCCAAGCGGTTGGCCCTCCAACGCGCCGAGGCGTTTTCCCTTGCTCTCGCACCGCTGGTGGACTTCACCGCAAGGGCAGGCCGCCCTGTGATCTGGATCCTGGGCAAGTCCACCAACGTCGTCGTCAGGCTGGTCGGCGGTGATCCGGAAGCTTCGCGGGAGGAGGTCACCAACGAGGAGATCCGCTCCCTGGTGAGCGGCTCAACGACCCTCGGGCCGGAGGAGCGCCAGATCGTCCAAGACGTATTCGAAGCCGGTGAGCGGAGTCTCCGCGAAGTGATGCTGCCGCGAACCGAGGTTGACTTCCTTCCGAGCTCCATGCCGACGCACAAGGCGGCTCAGGAGGTGATCAAGGCTCCGCATTCCCGATATCCGGTGATGGGCCAGTCCGCCGACGACATCGTCGGATTCGTTCACGTCCGCGACCTGTTGAACCCAGAAGTCAGCAATAGCTCGATTCCGGTGGGCGAGCTAGCCCGGCCGGTGCTGTCCCTTCCAGATACCGCGAGAGTGTTACGAGCGTTGACGGAGGTGCGTCGAGCACGCTCACATTTGGCGATCGTGCTCGACGAATACGGCGGTACTGCCGGCATCGTCACGATCGAGGATCTCGTTGAGGAGCTGGTCGGTGACATCACCGACGAGTACGACGTCGTCACCGAGGACCGGTCAACTCTGCGTGGCGCCCTGCTCGTCGACGGCCTGACGAGCTTGGAGGATTTCGCCGAGGAGACCGGGTTCGTTCTACCCGAGGGTCCCTACGACACCGTCGCCGGCTTCTTCATGGCGAAGCTTGGCCAGCTACCCGCCATCGGTGACGTCGTTCAGACCCGGGTCCACCTGCTCGGTGATGATGAGGACGCCGAGCCGGTGACGATCGAACTTCGGGTGCATGAACTGGATAGGCGCCGGGTGTCATCGCTGGTAGTCCGCCGGATCGAGCCAGTGGAAGAGTCGACCGGGTACGACAAATAACGCGGCTGATCATCCGAACGGGTCATGGAACAATGGCCGGCATGCCCAGAACGCCCCGGGTGCTGTCGCTCGCGCAGCCGACTACCGATTCGCTTCATCTCGGCAACTACCTGGGTGCGCTACGGCAGTGGGTCCCGCTGCAGGATGATCATGAGGCGTTCTATGGCATCGCTGACCTACACGCCCTCACCATCGAACAGGATCCGGCGCACCTGACACGACAGACTCTTGTCGGTGCGGCCCAGCTGCTGGCTGCTGGTATCGATCCGGCGAGGGCGACGGTCTTCGTTCAATCCCAGGTACCCGAACACGCGCAGCTAGCCTGGATTCTTGGCTGCCTGACCGGCTTCGGCCAGGCCAACCGGATGACCCAGTTCAAGGACAAGGTGGCCCGATTCGGCGCCGAGTCGGCCAGCGTCGGCCTTTTCACATATCCCGTGTTGATGGCGGCCGACATCCTGCTTTACCTGGCGGACTACGTCCCGGTCGGTGAGGACCAGCGCCAGCATCTCGAGCTGACCCGCGATCTTGCCGTTCGATTCAATTCCCGTTTCGGTGAAACCTTTGTGGTGCCCGAGCCCTACATCATCCCCTCGGTCAGCAAGATCCGAGATCTGGCCGACCCGACAGCAAAGATGAGCAAGTCGGCGATTTCTCCGGCGGGTGTCATCGCCTTGCTGGACGACCCCAAGGTGACCGCCCGCAAGATCAGATCCGCAGTCACCGATTCAGGCCGGCAGATCGAGTTCGATGAGCAGAGCAAGCCGGGTGTCTCGAACCTGCTGACCATCTTGTCTACTCTCACCGGCGCCCCCATCCCAGTCCTGGTGGAGGATTTTCAGGGCCGCGGATACGGTGATCTCAAGGGTGCGGTGGTCGACGCGGTAACCGCCTTCGTCACGCCCTTCCGGGATCGCACACTGCAACTGCTGGATGAGCGAAACGAGCTTGAATCGATCCTGGCGGCGGGTGCCGAACGGGCCCGCGAAGTGGCCAGCAAAACGCTGGCTGACGCCTACCGCAACATAGGTCTGCTCCCCGCCCGGAACAGGCCCGCGTCAGCGGCCGGGGCCGACGGTTCCGCCCCACTAGGCACGCCAGAAAGATCCGAAGCAGACGGACGGCACGTACGGACCTGACTCGGTCGCCGCCGCGGAACCCGGGGGTCAGCCGATCCGCTCGTCCAGAAAGCACCAGCGCCACGATTCACCTGGCTCGAGACTGCGCATGACCGGGTGAGCCGTGTTGCGGAAATGCCGCGTCGCATGCCGGGCGGGAGAGGAGTCGCAGCAGCCGACGTTGCCGCAGCCGAGGCAGATTCGCAGATGTACCGTACGGGTACCCTCCCGAATGCAGTCCAGGCAGACCCCCGCACCCGAGGGTTCGAGCTCGGCAGGGGCGGTAGTCAGGTGCTCACAGGCCCCCTGAGGCGTCCGAGGCGTCGCCACTGGCCCGATCTCGGTAAGCTCGTCGTCGCGCTCCGTGGCACCGGTCAGCATCGACTCTTCGATATCGAGGGACGCCAGCACCTGCTCGATGACGTCGTGATCAACCGTGCCGGACGACCGGATCTTCAACACCTCGGCACGCTCGGTTGCCAAGGTGGCCAGTCGGAGTCGGCGGTATTCCTCTGCGGGGGTTTCGATACCTTCCCGGCGGCCAAGCTTTTCCCACATTGCGTCGGGTCGGGCCGCGATGCGCGACCTGACCAGTTCGATGGTCTCGGCGGAGTCGGTCGGTTGCCGAATCTCATCCAGGTCCGCAATCGCGGCGTTGCTTGCTGTCTGCAGCACCGTCGCCGCCTGCAACGCATCAGAGCGCGGATCGGGCCCACGCAACCGAAGTGCCCGGGCCAGCGCTGGCAGGGTCAGGCCTTGCAGCAGCAGCGTGCCGGCGGTCACGACCATCGCCGCGAAGATCAAAGTCCCGCGATGCTCCACTCCGGCTGGGATCAGAAGCGCGGCCGCAAGGGTGACTACCCCGCGCATACCCGCCCAGCCGATGACAAGGGTGTAGGACCACGGCACCGGACCCTTGACCACGTCGGCCTGGCGGCGGAAAAGAAAAGTCCTGGCCAAGGCGACCCAGGCTACCCGGAGCAGGATGACGGCGGCGAACACGCCGGCGCAAAGCGCGGCGATGCGGCCCGCTGATAGGTCAGATTCGACCATGTCTCTGACAATCCGGCTGGCTTGTAACCCGATCAGCAGAAAGACGGTGTTTTCGAGCAGGAATTGAATCGTTGACCAGTTGAGCCGTTCGCTGAGCCGCGACTGGGCGGACTGAATGACGGCCGATTTATGTCCAAGAACCAGGCCGGCCACCACAACTGCGATCACTCCCGAGCCATGGAATTCGTGGTAATGGATCAACTCCGCCGGCAAGTAGGCGGCAAACGGGACCATGATCGACACAGCCGTGTCGAACACTGGCAGGGTGATGTGCTTGCGGACCAGGATGGCCAGCCCTGCCACCGCCAGACCAGCAGCCACGCCGCCCGCCGCGGTGACCACGAAACCGATTGCTGCTTCCCCGATTTCGACGGCGCCGGCCATTCCGGCGATCGCCAGGCGAAGGCAGGTGATCGCCGTGGCGTCGTTGACCAAGGACTCACCCTCGAGGATCGTGACCAGCCGCCTTGGCAATCCCACCCGGCGAGCGATCGACGTGGCGGCAACTGCGTCGGGCGGCGCAACGACCGCGCCGAGGGCAAATGCGACCGCGAACGGCACCTGCAGGATCAGCCAGGTGACCAGTCCGACTCCGAGTGCGGTGATGATCACCAGGAGCACCGACAGATATCCGATCGGACGCCAGTTGGCGCGAAAGTCCATGACCGAAGTGCGGATGGCTGCGGCGTAGAGCAGTGGCGGCAGGAAGCCGAACAGGATGATTTGTGGAGTGATGCTGGGCTCTGAAATGCCAGGCAGGTACGACGCGACGATGCCGACAAGCATCAACAGCAAGGGCGCCGAGAACCTGATCCGCTCGGCCGTGGCGGTGACTATCACCACGACGGCTGCGATCAGCAGGATGCCGAGTGCCGTTTCCACGACACCATCGTTTCATGGCAGCGCGGAACGGGTAGAAATCGAATAATGATCAACTTCGGGCATCCGGCCGCTGAGCTGCGGAACCAGTCGGAGCCCGCCGCATGCGAAACTGAGGCGATGCAGGCTCCCGTTCCCGCTGCTTCCCGCAGGTCGGCTATTGCCCACCATACGGATGCCCTGCTCGATGACTTGATCGCGATCCGTCGTGACATTCACGCCCATCCCGAGATCGGTAACGAGGAACATCGCACCACTGGCCTCATCGTCGACTTGCTTGAGCGGTTGCACTTGGCAGCGAAGGTGCTGCCGGTAGGCACGGGCGCCTATTGCGACGTCTTGCCGCCGGGATTCGATTACAGCGAGGGACTGGTGGGTCTCCGGGCCGACATCGATGCGTTGCCGATTGACGATGCCACCGATCTGCCGTACGCCTCCGTGCATCCCGGGATATGCCACGCTTGCGGACACGACGTGCACACCGCAATCCTTCTGGGAGTCGGCATGGTGCTGTCCCGACTCCGAGAACAGGGGCAGCTTGAGCGCGGAGTTCGGTTGATCTTCCAGCCGGCCGAGGAGACAAGTCCGGGTGGAGCGGTGGACGCCATCGAAGGTGGTGTTCTGACCGATGTCAGCGAGGTTTACGCACTGCATTGCGATCCGCGGACCGAGGTGGGGCGGCTGGCATTCAAGGTGGGGCCGATCACTGCGGCAGTCGACCGGGTCAAGATCACACTGACCGGCGCCGGCGGACACACCTCTCGCCCCCACCTCACCGCCGATCTGGTCGGCGCGCTGGGGGCGCTGGCCACCAGCACTCAGCTGCTGCTCTCCCGGCGGGTTGATCCCCGCAGCGGGGTCTCACTGGTCTGGGGCCGCATCAATTCGGGCACGGTGGCCAACGCTATTCCCGAAAGCGGCACGATCGAGGGCACGCTCCGCGCGTTGGACGATCACGGTTGGCAATTGGCCAAGCAGCTCGTGCCAAGGCTGGCCGAGGAAATCGTGGCTCCCTTCAATGTGGGCATCAGAGTTTCGGTGACCGAGGGCGTGCCGCCGGCCATCAACCACTCGGCGGGAGTGCGTCGGATGATCCGTGCCACGACCGAGATGCTCGGATCGTCGGCGGTGGCGGCTACTGAGCAGTCCCTCGGCGGGGACGACTTCTCCTGGATGCTGAAGCAAAGACCCGGTGCTATGGCCCGGCTCGGTGTGCGGCCACCTGGAGTGCCGACCTGCCCGGACCTGCACAATCCCTCCTTCACCGTCGATGAGCGCTGCATCCCTGCAGGGCTGCGGGTCATGGCCGAACTCGCCACGACCCGGCCGGCAGTAGGCGATCGTCCGCTGCCCGGGGTGTAACCGGCCGCGCCTCCTGCGCCGACGGCATCCCCGAGAAGTAACCTCCTCGACGTGAGCGTGGATTGGGACCTGCTTCGAGATGAGGCCCGGGCCATGATTCCGCGGGCATACGCGCCTTACTCCCGGTATCCGGTTGGTGCGGCTGCGGTCGTCGACGATGGGCGGATTGTGACCGGATGCAACGTAGAGAACGCGTCCTACGGTCTGGCACTGTGTGCCGAATGCGGGATGGTGTCGAGCCTGCACGCCAGCGGCGGCGGACGGCTGCTGGCCATGTGCTGCGTGGATCAGCGCGGCATGGTGCTGATGCCCTGCGGGCGCTGCCGGCAACTTCTGTGGGAGCACGGCGGACCGAACTGCCTGGTCGACACACTTCACGGACCCCAAGCGCTGTCCGTGCTGCTGCCGGAGGCATTCGGAGCAGATGATCTCGGCGAGGCCATCAGCGAGGGGGGAGATTGAATGGCCATCGGCCTCGATCAGCTTCAGGCCTTTCCCAAGGTCAGTTTGCATGATCACCTCGACGGAGCGCTTCGGCCACAGACCATCCTCGAGCTCGCCTCGGAAACCGGACACGAGCTTCCCGCCGGGAATGCCGATGATCTTGGCCGCTGGTTCGCCGAGTCCGCTGATTCGCGTTCGCTGGGCCGCTACCTCGAGACCTTCGACCACACCATCGCCGTGATGCAGAGACCGGAGCAGTTGCGCCGGGTGGCAAGGGAGTTCGTCGAAGACCTGGCTGCCGACGGGGTGGTCTACGGGGAAGCCCGATGGGCACCTGAGCAACACACTCGCGCCGGCCTGTCGGCGGCGCAGGCTATCGAGGCCGTGCGTGACGGACTCGCCGAAGGCATGGCGGCCTGCGCTCACCGAGGTTCTGACATCCTCGTCCGACAGTTGGTCACGGCCATGCGTCATCTCGAGCCGACCCGGCAGATTGCCGATCTTGCCCTGCGTTATCGCTGCGACGGCGTCGCGGGCTTCGACATCGCCGGTGCCGAGAAGGGGTTCCCGCCGGCCCGATGGCTGGAGTCGTTTTCCCATCTGCGGCGCAACAACGCTTACTACACCATCCATGCTGGGGAGGCTGACGGGTTGGCCTCGATCGAGGAGGCGGTGCAGGTCTGCGGGACCAACCGGATCGGCCACGGGGTAGCGATCATCGAGGACATTTTGCTGCCGGACTCAGGTCCGCCGACGCTTGGTGACTTCGCGGCCTACGTCCGGAACCAGAGGATCCCGCTCGAGATGTGCCCGTCCTCCAATGTGCAGACCGGCGCGGCACCCTCCATCGAAAAGCATCCGATCGGGATCCTTGCCGAGCTTGACTTCCGAGTCACGGTGAACGTCGACAACCGTCTGACGAGCGCCACCACCCTGACCCGGGAGTTCAGCTTGATCTGCGATGCCTTCAACTACTCGATCGAGCGGGTGCGATGGTTCTGCCGGAATGCAGCCAAGAGCGTCTTCGCTCCCTACGAGGTGCGCAAGTCGCTGGTCGAGCGGATCAACACCTTCGGCTGACCCGGCGCTAAAACGACGCCGGCGACGGCTGTCGCGACATCTATGGTTGACCTCATGACTTCGCGCGTGCTGACTGCCGTCGCCTGGCCGTATGCCAACGGCCCGCGGCACATCGGCCATGTCTCCGGTTTCGGGGTGCCATCCGATGTGTTCTCCCGCTACATGCGGATGAGCGGTCACTCGGTGCTGATGATCTCCGGAACCGACGAGCATGGAACGCCGATCCTGGTGCAGGCCGAACGGGAGGGACTGCCCCCCCGGGAAACGGCCGACAAGTACAACCGGGTCATTGTCGAAGAGCTGACTGCACTCGGCTTGTCCTATGACCTGTTCACCCGCACAATCACCCGGAATCACTACGCCGTTGTGCAGGACGTCTTCCTCGGTTTGCACAAAAACGGCTACGTCGTCCCGAAGACGGCGGTGGGTGCGATCAGTCCGTCGACCGGACGTACGCTGCCGGACCGCTACATCGAAGGAACCTGCCCGATCTGCGGTTATCCGAGCGCCCGGGGCGACCAGTGCGACAACTGCGGCAACCAGCTCGACCCGGTCGACTTGATCAACCCGGTGTCTCGGATCAACGGCGAGACTCCGAAGTTCGTCGAGACCGAGCACTTCTTCCTCGACCTGCCCGCGCTGGCCGGCTCGCTCGGCAAGTGGCTGAGCGACCGGACGGACTGGCGGCCGAACGTGTTGAAGTTCAGCCAGAACCTGCTGGAGAATCTCAGGCCCAGAGCCATCACCCGTGATCTTGACTGGGGCGTGCCGGTGCCGCTGGACGGCTGGCGGGATCAACCGATGAAGCGGCTGTACGTGTGGTTTGACGCAGTGATCGGCTATCTGTCGGCGTCGGTCGAATGGGCCAAGCGCAGCGGGAATCCGGATGCCTGGCGGGAGTGGTGGATCAACCCGGAATCGTGCAGCTATTACTTCATGGGCAAGGACAACATCGTCTTCCACTCCGTGATCTGGCCAGGGATCCTGCTCGGTCACAACGGCGAAGGCGATCACGGTGGCACGGTGGGGCCACTCGGTGAGCTTCGGCTTCCCGACGAGCTGGTGTCCAGCGAGTACCTGACAATGAGCGGGTCGAAGTTCTCCACCAGTCGGGGCCGGGTGATCTATGTTGGCGACTTCCTGGCCGATTTCGGGCCGGATCCGCTGCGCTACTTCATCGCGGCCGCCGGACCGGAGACCACGGACGCCGACTTCACCTGGGATGAGTTCGTCCGCCGCACGAACTTCGAGCTGGCCAACGAATGGGGCAACCTGGTGAACCGGGCCATCTCGATGGCGCACAAGAACAATGGCGCGATCCCGAGCCCGGCCACGCTGCTGGACATCGACGCAGACCTATTGGCCACTTCGCGTGCAGCGTTCGACACTGTCGGCGGACTGCTCAGCCGCAACCGGTTCAAGCTTGCGATCACCGAAGCGATGCGAGTCGTCGGAGCTGCGAACAAGTACATCTCCGACACCGAACCGTGGAAGCTCGGCAACGATCCTGATCGTCGGGACACGGTATTGCACACCGCGCTGCAGGCGGTCTCGGACGCGAACACCTTGCTCACGCCGTTCCTGCCGCATTCCGCGCAGAAGGTTCATGAAGCGCTCGGCGGCGCCGGTGTCTGGGCGGCCCAGCCCGAGATCCGCGAAGTCAGCGAAGAGGGTGCGCCGGACTATCCGGTGATCATGGGTGATTACGCAGGTGAGCAGGCGCGATGGCAGTCGCGGCCGATCTCGCCCGGCACGCCGCTGGCCAAGCCGACTCCACTGTTCACCAAACTCGACGAAAAGCTCGGTGAAACCGGGCCGCCCTGGGCGCCCATCGACCCGTGACATCTCGCCAAGCCAACCCGCAACCCTGAAAAGCGACTGTTAGTTAGTGCGAAACGCCGAAAATCCGGGGTTTAGGCGTCCAGTGGCAGTCAGTTTTCGGGAAGGCAGAATGGGCCCGTGCAGGTGCGCCGTCCGCGGATCCGGGAGGGAACTCAGGAAGCCGTAGTCACCCCGCTCGAGCTTTTCTTCGACCTGGTGTTCGTATTCGCGCTGACCCAGGTGACCGCATACATGGCAGACGAGCTGTCCCGGCACGGGGTGCTGCGCGGCCTACTCATCGTGATGCTGCTGTGGTGGAGCTGGACGGCCTACGCATGGATTGCCAACGTGGTGAGTGCGGACGAGGGCCAGATCAAGCTGGTGATGCTGGCAGCCATGGCTGCCATGTTTGTCATGGCGCTCTGCATTCCCGAGGCGTTCGTGGACGCGCCCGGCGGGCTGTCCGGACCGGTGGTGCTCGCCATCTGTTATTTGATCTTTCGGGTCATGCACCTGTTGTTGTTCTGGATTCTGTCGCAGGACGACCGCGGCTTGCGCCAACAGGTGCTCCGGTTCACCCCGAGCGTGCTCGGCAGTACTGCGCTGCTGCTGATCGCATCGAACTTCATCGGCTGGGTACAGACTGCCCTCTGGGTGGCTGCTCTGGCCGTGGACTACATCGGCACCGCCCTCGGCGGTGCATCCGGCTGGCGGCTACCGGCTCCGAAGCACTTCGCCGAGCGCCACGGCTTGATCATCATCGTCGCGCTGGGCGAGTCCATCGTTGCTATTGGCGTCGGTGTGGCCCAGCGGCCAATCTCGGTTGCGATCATCGTTGCCTCGATCTTGGGGCTTGTTCTCGCCTCGGCGATGTGGTGGGCATACTTCGACGTCAGCGCGCTGCAGGGCGAACACGCATTGAGCTCGGAGCCGGTCGAGACCCGGCCGCGTCTTGGACGCAACGCGTTCTCGTTTGCCCACTTGCCCTTGGTGGCGAGCATCGTGTTAACCGCGCTCGGCATCAAGAAAGTGCTCGAGTACGTGTCCGACACCGAACATCACACCCTTGCCGATCCTTTGAAGGGGGTCGTGCTGGCCGCCCTGCTGGGCGGTGTCGCCCTCTACTTGCTGGCCCACGTGCTCTTCAAATGGTTGACCGTGCACCATCTCTCGGTCATCCGGCTCGTCGGTGCTGGGGCCTTGCTGGTGGCCATGCCACTGGTCGGGTCGTTGCCAGCCCTGGCGCAGTTGGGCGTAGTGGCAGGTGTCTTGACGGTATGCCTGGTGGTCGAGTCGGTGATCTGGGCCGAGTCACGACATCAGATCCGGGCCGAGCTGACCCATCCTTGAGCTAGCTGAACGCGTTCTGGCCGGTGAGCGCTTGGCCGATGATCAGTTGATGAACCTCTGACGTGCCTTCGTAGGTAAGAACCGACTCGAGGTTGTTGGCGTGACGCAGCACCGGATACTCGAGCGTGATGCCGTTGGCGCCAAGAATGGTCCGGCACTCGCGCGCTATCGCCAGCGACTCGCGGACGTTGTTCAACTTGCCGAGACTGACCTGCCGAGGCTCCAGTCGATGATCATCTTTGAGCCGACCCAGATGCATTGCCAGCAGGAAGCCCTTCTGCAGCTCCAACGACACGTCGGCCAGCTTGGCCTGAGTCAGCTGGAATGAAGCCAGCGGCCGGTCGAAGACCTCCCGGGTTGTCGCATACTCAATGGCGACCTCCAGACAGTCGCGCGCAGCACCGAGGGCACCGAAGACGATTCCGAACCGCGCCTCGTTCAGGCACGAAAGCGGACCGCGTAACCCACTTGCCTCGGGCAGCACTGCCTCTGCCGGCAGCGGCACATTATCGAGCACCAGCTCGGAGGTGATCGATGCCCGCAAGGAGAGCTTCTTGGTGATCTTGGGTGCGGAGAAGCCGGGCGTCCCGCTCGGCACCAGGAAGCCGCGGATGCCCTCGTCAGTCTGGGCCCAGACAACCGCCAGATCCGCGACTGAGCCATTGGTGATCCACATCTTGGTGCCGTTGATCACCCACTCGTCGCCGTCCCGCTTGGCTCGAGTCCGCATACCGGCCGGGTTGGAACCGAAGTCGGATTCGGTCAACCCGAAGCACCCGATCACCTCACCGGTCGCCATCCGGGGCAGCCAGGCTTGCTTCTGGTCCTCGCTGCCGAATTTCCAGATGGCGTACATGGCGAGCGACCCCTGGACCGAGACCATGCTGCGCACGCCGGAGTCGCCTGCCTCGAGCTCCATACAGGCCAACCCGTACGAGACGGCGTTGGCCCCGGCGCATCCGTAGCCGTCGAGATGCATGCCCAGCAGCCCAAGCGATCCTGCCTCCTTCATCAGGCCGAGATCCAGGTCACCGCGCTCGAACCAGTCGGCGATATACGGTTTGACCCGGCGGTCGACGAACTCTCGGACAGCAGACTGAATATCGCGCTCCTCCGCAGTCAGCAGTCGATCGATGCCGAGCAGTTCGAGGGGGCCGGTCATTGCGCACCTCTTTCCCTTTGAGCCACCGTGATGGCTGCTTTCTCGATCTCGTCTTCGCTGAGCAGCACCAATGAGGCCGCCGGTCCGAGCGGGACGAAGCTGTCCTGGCTGGCGACCCGTACGATTGCGCCGTCGAATCCGTGCTCGACCAACGCGCTCAGCACACCTTCCCCAACGCCCCCGGTGTGGCGGGTCTCGTCGACCACGACCACACGGCCAGTGGCACGGGCCGCAGCGAGCATGTCCTCGATCGGAAGGGGCGCAAGCCAGCGGAGGTCGAGCACATCGGCTGCGATGCCCTGCGCGGCCAGTCTGCGAGCGACCCGCAAGCTCATCGGCACCCCGTTCCCGAAGGTGATCATGGTTACCTCACTGCCCGGGGACCGATAGAGCCGGGCAGTTCCGATGGGCGCCGACAAACCATGATCAACCGCCAGCCATCCGCCATCGCCGTCGTTGTGAAGGTCGCGTCGGTGATACAGGGCAATGGGCTCAAGGAAGACCGACACCGCGGAATCGGCCATTGCCGCCGCGACACAAGTACGGAGCATCGCCGCCGCATCGTCGGGACGGGCCGGGCAAGCGAGCAGCAAGCCAGGAATGTCGCTTAGCACGCCGATCGCATTGTCGTTGTGGAAGTGGCCGCCGAAACCTTTCTGGTAGCCCAGGCCGGGGATCCGAACGACCATGGGATTGGTGAATCGACCAGAGGAGAAGAAGGGGAGCGTCGCCCCCTCGCCGCGCAGTTGATCTTCGGCATTGTGCAGGTAGGCCAGGTACTGGATCTCGAGGATGGGGATGAGACCGGCGAGACCAGCCCCGAGGCCAAGACCGAGGATCGACTGCTCGTCGAGCAATGTGTCGAATACGCGTGCCGAGCCGTACCTGCGGGCAAGGCCCCCGGTGAGCCCGTACACCCCACCCTTGACGCCGACATCCTCGCCAAAGATGATCATTCGCGGCTCCGCGGCGAGAATGTCGCTCAGTGTGGCGTTGATCGATTCGGCTAGGGTGCGGCGCTTTCCCGTGAGCCGGACGACCAGGGCGTCGGCCGCCTGAGCAATTCGTGCCGGGCGTCGCGGCGCGAGCGGAGCCATGACCTCTGCGGCCGAGCTCAGCCCGGGTTCGCCGCGAAGCCGCTCGGCCTCGTTCTCGGCCTGCCTTCGGATGTCGTCGTAACGGGTCAGAACCTCCTGCCCGGTCGCTCCGAGGCGCCGCAGCTGGCTGGCGGTTGCCAATAACGGATCCCGGTCGTAATCGGCCGCGATGTCTCGGGGCTTGCGGTAGCTGATCTCAGCGTCGCTGCCCGCGTGGCCGAGATATCGAACGGTCCGTAGATGCAGGAACGCTGGCCGCCGTTCAATCCGCACCCGGTCGATGGCCTGGTTGACCACCGGCCAGGCCGTCTCCGGTTCCGCGCCGTCGGCGAGAAGGTAATCCAGGCCCGGGCGGGAGCCGTACACGAACTCGATCCAGCCTTCGGGAGTCGGCACCGAGATGCCTAAGCCGTTGTCCTCACAGACGAACAGGATCGGGACCGGCAGGTCACGGTAGGCAGTGTTGATCGCGGTGTTGATGGCCCCGGCCGCCGTCGAGTGATTGGCAGATGCGTCGCCGAAGGAGCAGATCACCACCGCGTCCGCGGGCCATTCGCACCGAACGCCCAGCCGGTGAGCACGGTGCAGCGCAATCGCCAAACCAACCGCCCGCGGCAGATGCGAGGCGATTGTTGACGTCTGCGGAATGATCGACAAGTCGGGGTGTCCGAAAACCTTGTGCCGGCCGCCGGAAATCGGCTCCGCCGCTGAGGCGACCAGGCCTTGAAGTACGTCTCGGATCGGGTTCGAGCGCTGGACCTGGCGGGCGCGGGCCAGGTAGAAGCCGCCGGACCGGTAATGCAGCAGCGCCGGATCGGTCGGACGCGACGCCATGGCGACCATGGCATTACTCTCATGCCCGGCCGAGGAGATGGTGTAGAAGCCCCGGCCTTGTTGCTGTAACTCCCGCGCCAGGAAGTCGAGATGACGGCTGGTGGCTTGCGCGTCGAAGAGCGCCCAGTAGTCGAGGTCGTGATCAGAACGCGACCCTTGGACAGGCCCAGCGGGCAGCACGTGCGGCTGAGGCCTGGCAACTGCCTGACGGAAATGTTCCTCTAGCGGATGCATGCAACTACAAGCGGAAGTCCCGGTCCGAAGTCAACTCGACGATGTCCATCTGCGCCTTCTGCAAGCGGCCTGAGTAGTCCCAGTTGACGGCCTGCCAGCGAGTGAACTGGTCGAGGACCCATACCCCGGATTGGCGAGACCCGTTGCCGGACTTGCCGTTGCCGCCGAACGGGAGGTGGGCCTCGGCTCCCGAGGTCGAGTTGTTGATCGACACCATGCCGGCGCTGATTTTGCTTTGGAAGGTGAATGCTTCCTTCGGGTCGTTGGTGTAAATCGAGGATGAGAGGCCATAGCCAGGGGCGTTCGCGAGCTCGATCGCCCGGCTCATCGTGTCGTAGGTCGTGACTCCGACGATCGGGCCGAAGGTCTCTTCGCCGAAGATGCGATCGTCGGCACGTACTCCATCGACCACGATAGGGTGGTAATACAGCCCATCGCTGGGGTCACCGACGAAGCCGTCCCGAGGATTCTCATCGGTGATACGGCCGTGCGAGCCCTGCACGGTGTGGTGTGGCTGGATCCAACTCAGGATCTCCTCGTAGCGCTCGGCAAACTTGGCATCGAGCAGCGGGCCCATCAAAACGTCCGCTGTCGGGTCGCCAACCTTGGCGCCGGTGACGGCGGCCGTGAACTTCGCCAGAAACTGATCATGGATCGATTCATGCACGATAACCGTGCCGAGCGACGTGCAACGCTGGCCGGCGGTGCCGAAGCCGGAGAACAGTGCTCCCTCGACAGCAAGATCGAGGTCGGCGCTCGGGGCAATCACCAGCGGATTCTTGCCGCCGAGCTCCAGGCAGGCCGTTTGCAGATAGCGTCCGGTCAACGCGCCGATCTCGCGGCCGACTGCCGATGAGCCGGTGAAGCCGACCTTGTCGATGAACCCGGACTCGAGCGCGGTCTGCAGACCTTCAAATGTGCTGACTCCGTCCGCGTGGACCACGTTGAAGACCCCGCCGGGCAATCCGCCGCCCCGGACGAACAGCTCGTGCAGCGCCGCGGAGGTGACGGCGGAGTACTCGGCAGGCTTCCACACAACACTGTTGCCGGCTACCAGTGCCGGCACGATGTACCAGGCCGGCACGGCAACCGGGAAATTGCCTGCCGTGATCACGGCTACGGCGCCAACCGGCCGGCGATAGGTGAACAGCCGCTTGTCCGGCATCTCGCTCGGCACAGTCTGGCCGTACAGCCGTCGCCCTTCGCTCAGAAAGAAATCGCAGGTGTCGACGATTTCCCGCACCTCGCCGAGCGCCTCACCGTACGGCTTGCCAATCTCGCTGGTCACCAGTCGTGCAAGAGCCTCAGCATTGTCTTCGATCAACCGGCCGATGTGGGCAATGGCGCGGCCTCGCATAGGTGCCGGGACCGCGGCCCAGGTCTGCTGCGCCTTGCTCGCAGATTCGGCAGCACGAACAAAGGTTGTGGCATCGGCGTACGCCACTTCGCCGACCACGTCGTTCAGTTTGGCCGGGTTCGTGCTCGCCATTGTCCGACCGCCCAGTACCGGCGAGCCATCGATGGTCGAGAACACAGATCTGGTCACGAGGCCGCTCCCGTTGTGCTTGCTTTCAAGGTTGCCCGGCCGATCGCGTCGACCGCCTCATCGATCTCCTCGTGGCTGATCGACAGCGCCGGCCGTAGCCGGATTGAGCGATCGCCGCAGGGCAGGACGATCACCCGCTCGGCATTGCGGAGGCGTGCGACGACAGAGTTTCGCACCTCCGGCGTGGGGAGATCGAAGGCGACGAAGAGACCGCGGCCGCGGACATTGCTGACCATGCCCGTCCGCTCCTGCAGGTCTGCCAGACCGGTCATCAGGCGCGCCCCCTTGGGCCCGGCCTCCTCGATGAGACCCTCCGATTCAATGATCTCCAGGATCCGGCGTGATCGAACCATATCCGTCAAGCCACCGCCCCAGGTCGAATTGATTCGGCCGGAAACGGCAAAGACGTTGTCGGGCACCTCGTCGACGCGACCGCCGGCCATGATTCCACCAAGCTGCGCCTTCTTGGCGAACGCGACAACGTCGGGCTGCACTCCGAGCTGCTGGTATGCCCAAGCGGTTCCGGTCGTGCCGACCCCCGTCTGCACCTCGTCGAAGATGAACAGCGCGTCGTTGTCGTGCACGATCTGCCGCAGCTCAGAAAAGAACTCGGGCCGGATGTGGTTGTCACCCCCCTCACCCTGGATCGGCTCGGCGATGAAGGCGGCGATGTCGTGGGGGTACGCGGCAAAGGCAGATCGGGCCTGCTCAAGGGCACGGCGCTCGGCGGTGATCACTTGGTCCAGGTGGGCCGCCAGCGGAAAGGTGATCGCCGGGACATCGATCCGCGGCCAGTCGAACTTCGGGAAGCGGTCAGTCTTGACCGGTTCGGTGTTGGTCAGCGACAGCGTGTATCCGCTCCGGCCGTGGAAGGCGTGGGTGAAGTGCAGGATCTTGGTGCCAAGATTCCGGCCCCGACCAGCGGCCTCGTTCTGCCTGCTCTTCCAGTCGAAGGCCACCTTCAATGCATTCTCCACCGCGAGCGCGCCCCCCTCGATGAAGAACAGGTGGGGAAGCTTCGGATCACCCAGTATCCGGACGAATGTCGTCACGAACTCGGCATAGGCGGTGCTGTAGATATCGGAGTTAGCCGGCTTGTTGACCGCAACCTGGGCAAGTTCAGCCATGAACGACAGATCGTCGGTCAGCTCAGGCGGGTTCAGACCTAGTGGGGCTGACGCAAAGGAGGCGTACAGGTCGAGGTAGCGCTTGCCATTGCGTGCGTCGACCAGACGGGAGCCGCGACTTCGTCCCAAGTCCACGACCAGTTTCATGCCGTCGGTCAACAGGTGCCTGCCGAGCACATCGTGCACTTCAGCCGGTTCAACGTGGATTCTTTCAGCCATCTTGCCCCCGTTAGCCGCGAAATAATCAGCGGGACAGCGCCGCTTCTGCGACAAATCCTAGCGCAGAGATGGGTTGGCAGCGGAACATGCTTCAGCAATTCCGTCAAGCGTATGAAGACGAGAGTCCCAGTTCGGTGGTGATCTCCGACCGAAGGTTATGCAGCATCTGATGTGCCTTCGCACGAGCCGCCGGCAGCTCGGCGCTGATGTCGCGAGGCAGCCGTGCCTCTAGGTAGCACTTGAGTTTCGGTTCCGTCCCTGAGGGGCGGATGGTGACCGTGAACGCTCCGCCAACGATCCGGACACCGTCGGTGGGAGGCAGCTGCTCGAACCCCTTGAGCATGTCGGTCACGTTGACAGGATCACCGATGAGCTTCTGCGGTGGCTTTGCCCGAAGCCGTGTCATCGCGTCGCGAATGACGGCGATGTCGTTCACCCGGATGGCCAGCTGGTCGGTCTCATGAACTCCGTACCTGCGGGCAATCTCGTCGAGCCGATCAGCCAGTGTCGAACCGTGGGACCTGAGCCGTGCTGCCAGCGTCAGCACACGGACAAGCGCCGAAATACCATCTTTGTCCGGTACCGCCGCAGGATCGACGCTGTAGCCGAGTGCCTCCTCATAGCCGAACACCAGGCCTGGCACGCGCCCGATCCACTTGAAGCCGGTCAGCGTGCTGACGAAGGGCTGACCGTACGCCGCCGCCATCTCCGAAAGCAGCGAACTGGACACGATCGAACAGGCGAATGTTCCCTGGACTCCGCGCTGCAGCGCGTCGTCGGCGAGCAGTGCGCCCAGTTCGTCGCCGTGCAGCATCCGCCATCGGCCGCCGACTGGTACGGCTACCGCACAGCGGTCTGCATCGGGATCATTGGCGATCACCAGGTCTGCCCCGATCCGCGCCGCCTGGGCGAGTGCCAGGTCGATGGTGCCGGGTTCTTCGGGATTGGGAAACCTGACAGTGGGGAACTCTGGATCAGGTTCGGCCTGCTCGGTCACGACGCTGGCCGCATCGAACCCCGTCGAGGCGATCGCCTGAGACACCAAAGACCCGCCCACCCCGTGCAGTGGGGTGTAGACCCAGCTCAGATCACGGGGCGCGTCAGCCGGCACGAGCGAGGCGACGCGAGCGAGATAGGCGGCCTGAAGTTCGTCGCCAATCGATACGTACGACTGCGCACGCGGCACGTCGCTCAGGCTGTGCTCGGCCATCGTGGAAATCCTCGCCGCGATCTCGGCGTCGGCGGGCGGCACGATCTGCAAGCCGTCACCAAGGTAGATCTTGTAGCCGTTGTCCTGCGCCGGGTTGTGCGATGCGGTGACCACTACGCCAGCCACGCACGAAAAGTGGCCGATGCCGAAGGCGACAACCGGGGTAGGCATCGGACGGTCGGTGAGCATGGCGCGGAAGCCGGCACCTGCCATGATTTCGGCGGTGTCGGATGCGAAGACGTCGGAATTGTGCCGGGCGTCATAGCCGATGATGACCGTGCCTCCGGCCAGCCCGTGATCGAGGAGATAGCGGGCCAGTCCGGCGGCGGCCTGGCCGACAATTACCCGGTTCATCCGGTTCGGCCCCGGCCCCAGCGCGCCGCGCAAACCGGCAGTGCTCAACGGCAGTCGGCCGCTGAAAGCGTCGGTCAACTCGGCGGCAGCGGTCGAATCCCCGGTTATGGCTGCGCTCACCAGGGCATCAACTCGCTGCCGAGTAGCCGGGTCCGGATCTTCCGCCGTCCACGCGGCGACCTCTTGGAGGAGGGTGTCGCTGAGCGCCGTAGTGGTCACAATGCGGCTGCGATTCCGGTGAGCAGCCGACGCAGCCGGGGTGCAGCTTTCCGGCCGGCTTCCAGCACCTCCACGTGATTCAGCGGGGTCGGGGAGATCCCAGCGGCGAGGTTGGTCACCAGCGAAATGCCGAGGACTTCCATTCCGGCTTCGCGGGCGGCGATGGCTTCCAACGCCGTCGACATCCCGACCAGGTCACCACCCAGAATTGCCGCCATCCTGACCTCGGCAGGAGTCTCGAACTGGGGGCCGTGGAACTGAACGTAGACGCCCTCAGGCAGTTCGGGTTGAATCGATCGAGCAAGATCGCGAAGCCGACTGGCGTAGGCCTCGGAAAGATCGATAAAGGTCGGACCCGCCAGCGGTGTAGTACCGGTCAGGTTGATGTGGTCCCTGATCAGCACCGGGGTGCCGGGGACCCAATCCCGATTCAGTCCGCCGCACCCGTTGGTCAGTACGACGATCCTCGCCCCCGCCACTGCGGCCGTCCGGACACCGTGGACCACCTTCGCCACACCACGCCCCTCGTAGAGGTGGGTGCGGCCGGTGAAGACGGCGGCCACCTTGCCGCCGGCCGTCCGAGTCAGTCGAAGTGCACCGCCATGGCCGGCAACCGAGGGTTTGGCAAATCCGGGCAGCTCGGCCAGCTCACACTCGCCGATGCCGTCACCAAGATCGTCTGCAGCGGCGGACCAGCCGGATCCCAAGACGAAGGCGAGATCGAGAACGGGCAATCGAAAGCGCTCGAGGATGAAAGCAGCCGCCTCGCCCGCGAGCTCCTGCGGAGTTAGCACCCCCGCTGCTGCGTCGGACCTGGGGCGCATCTACCAACCGCTCTTGCACGGTCGTGAGCGCAGCTCGGCGACATAGTCCGCCGGGGCGTCGGCGGCTTCTGCCGCGTCGGCCAGAATCCCGAGCGTGAGAGCGCTGGGGGTGCCGCCCTCGAAGTCGTCGAGGACATAAACCCAGGCGAGTTGCTCACCTTCGAGGGTCGCCACTCGAACCCGGACCTTCCGATACAGTCCCTGGTCCGCACCCTCCCAGCTGTCCAGCGAGGCCTCGTCGGCATCAGTGACGTCGTAAAGCGCCACGAAGATCTGCGAGCCGGAATCTTCGACCAATGTCGGCAGCGCGCCGTCCCAGCCCTCGCCGCCGAAGGTGATCCGCCAGCCGGTCAGCCAGCCAGTGCTACGTAACGGCGAATGGGGGCAGCGGTGTGCCATCTGGCGCGGATCCAGATTGCTCCCGTACGCCGCGTAGAGCACGCCAGTGAGGTTATCGTCCGTGGACGGTCATGCCCAGTGCCTGGAGCACACGGAGCGGCGCGTCCCCATGGAAGAATGCGGTGATGACCCGCGTAGTCATCGTCGGCGGCGGCCCAGGCGGCTATGAAGCCGCGCTCGTGGGCAGGCAGCTGGGCGGCGAGGTGACCCTTGTCGAGCCCGGTGGTTTGGGCGGCTCGGCGGTTCTGACCGACTGCGTCCCGTCCAAGACCTTGATCGCAACGTCGGAAGTCATGACCGAGGTCCGGGAGTCGGCCGAGCTTGGTTTACGGTTCGGTTCTACAGGCCAAGGCAGTATCCATTCGAGCGTTCGGGTTGATCTTGAGGCAGTCAACGGGCGGGTGCTGGAACTCGCGCGGACCCAGTCGACGGACGTCACCGATCGGGTGCTTCGAGAAGACATTCAGGTCATTGTCGGGAAGGGCCGGCTGGATGGTCCGGAGCGGGTCGTGGTCCAGGCGGGGTCCGGTGAACAGATCCTGGACGCCGACGTCATTTTGCTGGCGACGGGTGCCAGTCCCCGCGAGCTGCCAGAGGCAAAGCCGGACGGGGAACGCATCCTGACCTGGACGCAGGTCTACGGTCTCTGCGAGCTACCGGAGCGGCTGATCGTGGTGGGCTCCGGTGTGACCGGGGCTGAGTTCGCCAGCGCCTACGAGGCGCTGGGAGTCCCGGTCGTGCTGGTGTCCTCCCGGGATCACGTGCTTCCGGGTGAGGATGCCGACGCTGCGCGGGTGCTTGAGGACGTCTTCGTCCGTCGCGGCATGACCGTGATGTCGAAGTCGCGAGCGGAGTCGGTGACTCGCGATGGTGATTCGGTGCTCGTGCGGCTCACCGATGGCAGAGAGGTCACCGGCTCCCACTGCCTGATGGCCGTCGGATCGGTGCCCAATACCTCCGGGATCGGACTGGAGGAGGCGGGAGTCGACCTCGATCAGGGCGGGTTCATCACCGTCGATCGAGTGTCACGTACCTCGACGCGCGGCATATACGCCGCCGGAGACTGCACGGGGGTCCTGATGCTGGCCTCTGTCGCAGCCATGCAAGGCAGGATCGCGATGTGGCACTCCCTTGGTGATGCGGTAGCACCGTTGGATCTCAGCAACGTCTCGTCAAACGTGTTCACCGCTCCGGAGATCGCCACCGTTGGAGTGAGCCAGCGACAAATCGACGCTGGCGAGGTGCCGGCCAGCAAGGTGACGCTGCCTTTGCGTGGTAACGCCCGAGCCAAGATGCAGGGCAGCCGTGACGGGTTCGTCAAGCTCTTCTGCCGGCCAGCGACCGGGATCGTGATCGGTGGCGTTGTAGTGTCGCCGAGGGCCAGCGAGTTGATCTATCCCATCTCCATTGCCGTGGCAAACCGGCTCACCGTGGACCAGATCTTTGGCGCGTTCACCGTTTACCCGTCACTCACCGGCTCGCTCGCGGAGGCGGCTCGCCGCCTACACGGCACCCGCGTCGTCAGCTGAATTTCTTGCTCTTGAGTACGGTTTAGTCGTGAATCTGCTGGCTAGCACCGCTCTGGAGGCGGCTGCAGATCTCCTGTGCGGTCGGAAGTGGGTCGCGCTGACCGGTGCTGGAATATCCACCGATTCAGGCATTCCCGACTATCGCGGACCCACCTCGAATCGGGCTACGCCGATGCTCTACGGGGAGTTCGTATGCTCGGCCGAGGCCCAGCGACGGTACTGGGCGCGATCCTTTCTCGGCTGGCGGCGGATCGGGCAGGCGCGTCCCAACCAGGGCCACCGTTTGCTGGTTGATCTGGAACACATGGGCCTCCGCGGAGTGATCACCCAGAATGTCGACGGCCTGCACACTGCAGCAGGAAGTTCACGAGTGATCAACTTGCACGGCGAGATCGCCCGCGTGGTCTGTCTGGACTGCGGCGATCGCACCTCACGGCGCGATGTGCAGGAGAGGCTTGCCCGGCTCAATCCTGATCTTGCCCGACCACCGGCGCTGGAGCACGCTGAGCTCCGGCCAGACGGCGACGCGGTCGTGCACAGCTGGCACGACTTCGTGCTGGCCGACTGCCTTGGTTGTGGCGGCCGGCTCAAACCCGATGTTGTCTTCTTCGGCGAGTCGGTGCCCAAGCCCAAGGTTGTAAGCGCTTATCGCCTGGTCGACGATGCTGAGGCGCTGGTGGTGCTCGGCTCCTCGCTCACAGTGATGTCCGGGCTTCGGTTCGTTCGCCACAGTGCCAAGAACGGCCGGCCAGTCGTGATCATCAATCGCGGATCAACCCGCGGCGACGAACTAGCCACAGTCAAGATCGATGGCGGCTGTTCGCAGACCCTCCACGCGCTGACGGCGAATTTGCAAGGCTAGCCGTCGAAGATGTCTCCGAACATGTCGCCGATGCCGCCGCCGATTTCACCGAATCCCTCGCCGACGCCACCGATCGCCTCACCGACACCTTCGCCGACGCCACCAATGGCATCACCGACCCCGCCGAACACGTTGCCCATCCCGCCGAACAGGAAGCTACCGATCAGCGCTCCGGCGAGGAGGTCGCTGCCACTCCATCGGCTGTAATACCCCTGCGCCCAAGGAGCGTACGCCTGGCCGCCCTGCCAGTAGGGAACCCGCTGGGCACCGACCTGGACCGTGCGGATGTAAGGATCAGCTCCGGCCAGCACACGTTCGGCGTCGGCGGGACAGGCTGGCACGGCGCGCCGTACCCCGCCTGGCGGAGCCCACTCGACATCGCGGGCCGACGGCCCGTGGGCCGGGTTGAAGAAGCAAGGCGGCCGCTTGGCCGGGAGCGGCTGTCCGGCGATCCGCGCCTTGACGCAGGCGACCGCGTATCGTCCGTCCTCCAGAATCTCAGTGACGTGGCGGATCTCATCGGGCCTTTGCACAGCGTCGAGTGAGGTCTTGGCGTCCTCGTAAGCATCCAACGCCCGCTGGTAATCCTGCTGCATCGGCTCGTCGAGGGCATGACCGGCGACATCGGTGTCCAGGCGCTGCAGTTCTTCACCGAACTTGGTGACATCCTCATCCGCGGCGCGCTTGGAAGTCGTCAACACCGACTCCAGCTCAGCCCGTTCGGCCTGCTCGCGCTGTCGTATGGAATGCCGGCGATATAGCGCCGCACCGCCACCGATCACGACCAGCAGCAGGAGAAGGACGACAAGCTCCGACATAGGTTCAGTTTGCCCGCCGGAGCGGGGAATCCGCTCAGCCTGAGCCGGTTTTTACCCTCTTCTCAAGCCCCGAGCTAGGCGTCAACGATCTCGCAGACAACGGAGCCGCTGGTGACCGTCGCACCGGCGATGGCGGTCAAGCTGGTGATCTTCCCGCTTCGGTGCGCAGTCAGCGGCTGTTCCATCTTCATCGCCTCCAGAACCACAACAAGATCACCGGCCCGGACCATCTGCCCTTCGCTGACCGCCACCTGGACGATGGTGCCTTGCATCGGCGAGGTCAGTGCGTTTCCAGACGGGGCCTTTGCGCTCGATGCGCTACCGCTGCGCCGGACAGGCTTTCGATTCCGGCCGGGACTGGCAGAGCCGTTGACCCCGCCGAAGCCGGCCGGAACGACGACCTCGAGCCGCTTGCCGTTCACCTCGACAACGACCCTTTCCCGCTCAGCCCGCTGGGGAATCAGCGCCATTGGCCCTGAGTAGGGCGGTATCTCGGCTCCGAATTCCGTCTCGATCCAGCGGGTGTGCACACCGAAGACACCGTCCGCTGCGCTGAAGGCGGGATCGTCGAGCACCGCCAGGTGAAAAGGTACAACCGTTGGCATTCCCTCGACCACCAGCTCCCGAAGCGCCCGGCGAGCGCGCGCCAGGGCCTGCTCGCGATCGGCGCCGCTGATGATGATCTTGGCGATCAGCGAGTCGAAGCTGGCCGGTACGGTCATACCGCTGAGGTAGCCTTCATCGACTCGGACCCCTGGTCCAGCCGGCGGTCGCCAATCAGCCAGCGTGCCCGGTGCTGGCAGGAAGTTGCGGCCGGCATCCTCGGCATTGATCCGGAACTCGATGGCGTGTCCGGTGACGGCTGGGTCGTCGTAGCCGAGCGGCTCCCCGTTGGCGATCCGGAACATCTCCAGAACCAGGTCCAGCCCGGTCACCTGCTCGGAGACGGGGTGCTCGACCTGGAGCCGCGTGTTCACTTCCAGGAAAGAGATCGTGCCGTCCTGGCCGACCAGGAATTCGCAGGTTCCCGCCCCGACGTAACCAGCAGCTTTCAAGATCGACTTGGAAGCAGAGTAGAGCCGCTCTTGCTGATATTCGGAGAGGAAGGGGGCTGGTGCCTCCTCGACCAGCTTCTGGTGCCGGCGCTGGAGCGAGCAGTCGCGTGTTGAGACCACCACGACACTGCCGCCGGTGTCGGCCAGGCACTGGGTCTCGACATGTCGCGGCTTGTCCAGATATCGCTCGACGAAGCATTCTCCCCGGCCGAAGGCAGTGACGGCCTCACGGGTGGCCGAATCGAACAATGAACCGATCTCGTCGATCTCCCGAGCAACCTTCAGGCCGCGCCCGCCGCCGCCGTAAGCGGCCTTGATCGCAACCGGCAGCCCGTACTCCTCGGCGAAGGCGATGACGGCTGCTGCGTCTGGGACAGGGCTCGTGGTGCCGGGGACGAGCGGGGCGCCTACCTGGTGGGCGATCTGCCGGGCTCTGACCTTGTCGCCGAGCGCGTCGATCGCTGAAGGGGGCGGTCCGATCCAGATCAGGCCGGCATCGATCACGGCGCGGGCGAAGCCGGCGTTCTCGGCCAAGAATCCGTAGCCGGGATGGATGGCATCGGCACCGCTCTTCGCCGCGATCTGGATGATTTTGCCGGGATCCAGGTAGGTTTCGGCCGGAGTGCTGCCGCCAAGCCCGTAAGCTTCGTCGGCCAGCGACACGAACAGGCCGTCGGCGTCTGGCTCGGCGTAGACAGCCACGCTGGACAGACCGGCGTCAGCCGCTGCCCGGATCACCCGGACCGCGATTTCACCGCGGTTGGCGACAAGCACCTTGCGAATCACAACGAGTCCTCCGAGTGCGGTTGACGGGTAGGTGACAGCCGTCCTAACTGGGGGAGTCTAGCCATGGAAACTCACCCCGTCGCCGGGCCTGAGCTGCGCCGCATGGTCGGCGGAACGGTCGGTGAGGACGCCGACCACCGGATATCCTCCGGTGACCGGGTGGTCGGCGAGGAAGATCAGCGGCTGCCCGGCCGGTGGGATCTGAATCGCGCCCCGAATGAGACCTTCGGAGGGTAATTCATCGGCAACCCTTCGGGCCAGCCGCGGCCCTTCCAACCGGACCGCCACCCGGTCCGCGTCAATCGAGGTGGTCCACCGTGCACTGACGAGCCGGTCCCAAGCCTCATCGGTGAACCAGTCGCGCCGCGGACCGGGAAGTACCTCGAGCTGCTTGCTGGGGCGGCGAGGCGGGGCGATATCGATCCCCGGCAGCACGCCGGTGGGGTGACCGACGTCAATAGTGTCTCCTGGCCGGAGGAGGGACGGCCCCAGGCCGGAAAGCACATCGGTCGAGCGACTGCCGAGGGTCTTGGGCGCGAAAAGCCCGCCTCGTACGGCCAGATAGTTGCGAACTCCCTCTTCGGGCGGCTCGATCCGCAGCCGTTCCCCTAGCCGCACTGACAGCACTGTGTGCGAAGAAGTAGGTTGATTATCGATCCACAGCTGGGTTGGGGCGCCGGTGACCGCGAGCCAGTGCAGCTTGCTCGTGGTGATCACCAGGCCGCCCAAAGTCACTTCGACAACCGCAGCGCCTTCGGCGTTTCCGACAAGGCGGTTGGCAAGGGCGCAGGCGGATCGATCGGCCGCACCGGAAGGAGAGACGCCGAGATGAGCGAAACCAGATCGGCCGAGATCCTCGATCAATGCCAGCGGCCCTGTCTCCTCAACCAAGATCATGATGCGATGGCGATGAAATGCACCCGGCCACCAGGCTGCAGCAGCGCGGGCGAAGCTCGGTTCAGATCCCACAGCACGGCCTCCGTGCGGCCGATCAACCGCCAGCCACCCGGTCCTTCGCGAGGGTAGATCCCGGACCAGATGTCGGCCAGCCCGACCGAGCCGGCCGGCACACGGGTGCGAGGGCTCGGTCGGCGGCGCACCCGCAGCCGACTGTGCTCGCCCTGCAAGTATGCAAAACCGGGCGCGAATCCGCAGAAACCAACTGTCCAGATCTGACCGGTGTGCCGCCGGACCACCTCATCGGGTGTCGCGCCGATCTCGTCGGCCACCTCCGCCAGGTCCTCACCGGAGTAGTCAACGTCAATCCGGATCGGTGTCGGTTCGATGTCATCGATCGCCACCGGAGCCATCGTCAGCAATCTTTGCCGATCTGCCTGGGTCAACGCTTCACCCAGCCGAAGCAGCACCGTGCGGGCGCCGGGAACGACCTCGTTGATCGGTGCTTGCACCCGCAGTAACGGCAGGAGACCGAGTACCTCCGAGAGGTCCTCACATTCCAACAGGGCCGCGGTCGGGCCGTAGTCCAGCAGCCGGCGGCTCATTTCACGGTGACGAATGGCGCGAGGGTGACGCCTGCGGCGAGCAGTGCGCTCCGCACAGCGGTCGTCATCTGAACTGCTCCAGGGGAATCACCGTGGGTGCAGAACGAATCGGCTTTGCCCTCAATCGCGGCAGCCAGGGCTCGTTGTGCCGCAACCGACGGATCAGAGATCAAGGCGTCGGACCGCCGCCGATCCACCAGTCTGCCATCGCTTGTGTAGTTGCGGTCGACGAAGTACTCGGTGACCGCCTGCAGCCCTTCAGCAGCCGCTTGCCGCAGCAGTTCCGACCCGGGCAAACCGATTATCGGCAGATCGGGATCGTAGGAAAGCACAGCCCGGACAACGGCCAGTGCCTGCTGATCATAATCAGTGACCGTGTGGTAGAGAGCCCCGTGCGGTTTGACGTAGCGCACCCGGCCACCAACCGACCTGGCCAGGCCGTCCAGGGCGCCGATCTGATAGATCACCGCGGCCGACAGGTCGGCCGGCGTCATGTCGAGAAACCGGCGTCCGAAGCCGACCAGATCGGGATAGCTCACCTGAGCACCGATGACGACGCCCGCATCCACCGCCTGGCGGCAGGTTTCGCGCAGCGTGGCGGGGTCGCCGGCGTGGAAGCCACAGGCAATGTTCGCGCTGGTAATGAGTGAGAGCATCGCCGCGTCGTCGCCGAGCGTCCAGCGCCCGTACGACTCGCCCAGATCGGCGTTGAGGTCAACGGCCACGGCGCCATTCTTGCTCGTTAAGGCACCATTTCTGCTCGTTAAAGGTGTGGGCCTCTCACGAGTATGAGTCGCAAGAGGCCCACGAACTGGCCAGAGTCAGTGACGTCTCCGGCCGACCAGGCGACCTAGCAGGTCCCACCAGCCCGTCACCGGCTGCCGCGGCGAGTTGCCTCACCGTGCGGACCTTCGGTCTCTCCCAGCCCCGCCTTCCTTGCGGAAGGCGTAAGAGATTTCTACATCGCTGCAGAATCCTCCGCAACCCTTTACAGCAAAGACATCTGAGCAATTTCTGCATCCACCGAAGCATCCACACTTTAGGCCCGGCTATGCACCGAAGTGATCAACTTCTCCACAGCCCTGGGTGCTGCCTGTGGACGACCCGGGTGGTCCACAGGCGGCACTACTCTTGCAGGCGTGGAACCGCAACCGGACACCAAGGATTGGACCTGGACGCTCAGCCGTCGCTGTCCTCAATGCGGACTAGCGGCGGCGGAGATTGAACCCTCCGAAATCCCGCAGCGAGCCTTCGTCGCTGCCGAGGAGTGGGTCCAGATCCTGCGATCCAGTCCTGCGGTGGTCCGAAGGCCGCGCCCTGACGTCTGGTCACCGTTGGAGTACGGCGCGCACGTCCGGGACGTCCACCGAGTCTTTGAAGGCCGGCTGGCCCTGATGCTGGCCGAGGACGGGCCGACTTTCGCTAATTGGGACCAGGACAAGACGGCGATCGAGCAACGCTATTCCGAACAGGATCCGGAGGTGGTGGCTGATGAGCTGGAAGCGGCCGCAGAGTCCTTCGTCACTCGCTTGGTGGCTGTCACTCCCGATCAGCTTTCCCGGAAAGGGCGGCGCTCGGACGGTGCGGAGTTCACCGTGGCGACCCTCAGCCAGTACTTCCTGCATGACGTGGTGCATCACCTCTGGGATGTCACCGGGCAACAGGATGGCGCCGCCACATTGACGGTCGAGTCGTTCCCAATCGAGTGACCGCAGCGCCACGGCCGGCGACCCAAGATCAACTCTCGTCCGCACAATCGCCCCTAGACTGACCGCATGGGCGCGCTGTACGCGTTGGACGATGAGCACGCCGACTTCCGTGCCGTCGTTGCGGAGTTCGCCGACCAGCAGCTCGGTCCAGATGTGGCCAAGTGGAACGCTGCTCACGAACTGCCGCTCGAGGCCGTCGATAAAATGGCCGGCCTGGGACTCTTTGGACTGGCCGGACCTGAGGAGTACGGCGGGTCCGGTGACTTCACCAGCCTCTGCATCGCGATCGAGGAAGTCGGTCGCGTCGACCAGTCCCTCGGCATCACGCTGGAAGCGGCAGTCGGATTGGGTGCCAGCCCGGTAGCACGTTTTGGCACGACCGAGCAGAAGCAGCGTTGGTTGCCGGACTTGCTCGCGGGCCGGGCTCTTGCCGCATTCGCCTTGACCGAACCAGAGTCGGGGTCGGACGCGGCCGCCCTGCAAACCACCGCAAGGCTCGAGGGCGAATCCTGGGTGATCAACGGCACCAAGCAGTTCATCACCAATTCCGGTACCGAGATCACCTCGATCATCATCGTCACCGCGCGTACGGGGGTAGCGGACGACGGCAAGCCGCTAATCTCCACGATCGTGGTTCCCCGTTCAGCCGCGGGCCTCACAGTCGGAGCGGCGTACGAGAAGCTTGGTTGGCACGCATCTGACACTCATCCGGTCAGCCTCGACGATGTGCGGGTGAGCCATGATCATTTGCTCGGAGAGCCCGGCAGGGGCTACGCCCAGTTCCTGGCCACCTTGGACGACGGCAGGATCGCGGTAGCCGCGCTGGCCCTCGGTTGCATCCGCGCTTGCCGTGACATGGCAAGGAGCTACGCGCTTCAGCGCAACGCCTTCGGTGGCCCGATCGGCGGGAAGCAGGCAGTGGCATTCCCGATTGCCGATCTAGACGTGATGGCCCACACCGCCGACGCGCTGGTCTACTCCGCGGCGAGCCGTCGTGATCATGGTGGATCGACCCTGGAACTCAAGCGAGCGGCGGCGATCGCAAAGCTCTACGCCACCGAATCGGCGGTGACAGCGACCCGGATCGCCACTCAGGTGTTCGGTGGTTATGGATTTATGGAGGAGTATCCGGTCGCTCGCTTCTACCGCGATGCCAAGGCACTGGAGATCGGCGAGGGCACCTCTGAGGTGCAGCGACTCGTGATCGCCGGTGCGCTCGGCCTTCCAGTGGAATAGGGAATCGTGGACGAACTGGAAAACGTGGCGAAGCGGGTGCGAGTCGCCCGGGAACTCACGCTGGCACCGGACGACCGGGCTGCCGCCCGGCTAGCCGCGCAGAACAAGCTCTATGTCCGTGACCGCGTTGCGCTGTTGTTCGACGAAGGCAGCTTCGTAGAGGACGGCCAGTTGGCGAATGCGCTGGCGGACGGGCTGCCGGCGGACGGGGTGGTCACTGGCTGCGGGCTGGTGTCTGGCCGACCGGCCCTGGTGGTCGCCAATGATCCTGGCGTCAAAGCTGGCTCCTGGGGTGCTCGTACCGTCGAGAAGATCATCCGGATGACCGAGGTTGCGCTGCGCGACGAACTGCCGATCTTCTGGTTCGTCGACTCGGCTGGAGCACGGATCACCGACCAGGTCGATCTGTTCCCTGGTCGGCGAGGAGCCGGCCGGATCTTCCGCAACCAGGTCGCCCTTTCCGGGAAGGTGCCGCAGATCTGCTGCCTCTTCGGTCCCAGTGCGGCTGGGGGAGCTTACACCCCGTCTTTCTGCGACCTGGTGATCATGGTTGAAGGAAATGCGTCGATGTATCTGGGCTCTCCACGGATGGCCGAAATGGTGGTTGGCGAAAAGGTGAGTTTGGAGGAGATGGGTGGTGCAAGGATGCACGCCAGCGTCTCCGGCTGCGGTGATCAACTGGCCGTCGACGATGCTGACGCCATCATGCAGGCCAAGCAGTATTTTTCATATCTGCCAGGAAACTGGCGAGGTTCACCTCCGACGTACGACCCCTCACCGCCGGCTCGCGAGTTCACAGACGACCTGGTGCCCGCCGAGGAGTCCCAGGGCTATGACATCCATGCAGTGATCGAGACCCTGGTCGATGAAGGTTCGTTCCTGGAGTTGAAACCGCTGTTCGCGCCCGAAGTGGTGACCGGCTTCGGGTTGCTGGAGGGTCAGCCCATCGGCATAGTGGCCAATCAGCCGTTGATCAGGGGTGGCGTGCTCTTCGTCGACTCGGCGGACAAGGCAGCGAGATTCATCTGGCAGTGTGACGCGTTCAATCTGCCGCTGCTCTATCTCGCCGACGTTCCGGGCTTCATGATCGGCAGCGCAGTGGAACGCCAGGGCATTATCCGGCACGGCGCCAAGATGATCACCGCTGTGGCAGAGGCCACCGTGCCGACCATCTCGGTGATCGTCCGCAAGGCCTATGGTGCCGGCCTCTACGCGATGGCCGGACCAGGTTTCGGGCCTGACGCCTGTCTGGCGCTGCCGACCGCCAAGATCGCCGTGATGGGTCCGGAGGCGGCGGTCAACGCCGTCTACGCCAACAAGATCACCGAGATCGCCGATGAGGCCGAGCGGGCAGCGTACGTGGCGTCACAGCGAGCTTCATATGAGACCGATATCGACATCCTGCACCTGGCGAGTGAGTTGATCATTGACGCCGTTGTCGAGCCCGGCGAGCTGCGCTCGCAACTTGTGGCTCGGTTTGCCGCTTCCGCGACCAAGGACCGTCACTTCTCCGATCGCCGACACGGGGTCCCGCCGGTGTGACCGGCGGCAGCTCGTCAGATCGGCAGCCGGCGAAAGATCGGACGAGGCACGTGCCGCAGGACGGACATCACCGCACGCATCGGCGCCGGCACCCAGATCAGCTCCTGCTTGTCTCGAACGGCGGCAGCGACCGCCTCAGCTACCCGTTCCGGAGTCACGGCCAATGGCGCCGCCTCCAGACCGCGAGTCATCTTCGACTTCACGAATCCCGCCCGAACTACCAAAACCCGGACGCCATGGTCGCGCAGCGCTTCACCCAGGCCGAGGAAGAAGCCATCGAAGCCGGCTTTGGTCGAGCCGTAGACGAAGTTGGACCGCCGGACCCGCTCTCCGGCAACGCTCGACAGCGCCACGATGCAGCCATGGCCCTGAACCCGCATCTTGGCGGCCACCAGCACTCCAAGGTGAACTGGCGCGGTGTAGTTCACCTCGGCAAGTTCCAACACGACCTCCGGTTCCCGCCAGGCCCGCTCAGGGTCGCCTAGCAACCCGAACGCGACGACGGCCACATCGATGTCGCCGCCGGCGAACGCCTCCTCCACCGTTGCCGCATGGGAGCTGAAGTCGCGTGCCTCGAGATCGATTTCAGTGACGGTGCAGGCGAGATTGCGCAGCTCCTCGGCCGCGGCAGTTCGGCGTTCGCCCGGCCGTGCCGCGAGCACAACTCGAAGACTATGTTCGGCTGCGTAACGGCGCGCGATGGCAAGTGCGATGTCAGATGTGCCGCCTAACAGCAGCAGTGACTGCGGTGTCCCCACGGCGTTGATCACCCTTGCTCCTAGACCAGTTCCAGCCGGCGAGCAAGATCGGAATTGAAGATGCCGTTCGGGTCGACCTTGCGACGCATCGCCAGAAACTCCCCCAGCCGCGGATACATCCTTCTGAACGTCGCCGCACTTAGTCGGGAGTCCTTTGCCAGATAGACCCGGCCACCGGCGGCCACCACCTGCTCGTCGAGGGCATCGCAAAGCCGATCCAGTCCAGCCTCAATGGGCAGGTCGACGGTCAAAGTCCACCCAGGCATAGGAAATGAGAGTGGTGCGGGGTTGGCCGGGCCAAACCGTTTAAGCACATTCAGGCACGATAGGTGGCCGGAGTTGACGATCATTTCGAAACAGGCGCGGAAGGTGTCAGCCTCGGAAAACGGCACCACGAACTGGTACTGCAGAAAGCCGTGCGGCCCGTAAAGGCGGTTCCATTCCGCAACCATGTCCAGCGGGTGGAAGAATTCCGTGATGTTCTGGATCTCGCCAACACGGTGCTTGGGGGCCTTGTAGTGCCACGCCGTGCTGAAGGCTCTGGCTGTGACCACATTGACCATCCGGTTGGGAAAGATCTCTGGAATGGTGCCAAGCGACGGCGCAACGAACTTCAGCGGGTCCCTGGCCAGCTTGAACGGCAGATCGCGCACCTTAGCCTTGGTGCCTCGGGTCAGCACCGCCCTGCCCATGTGTTTGCCCCTTGTGACGGCGTCGAACCATGCGACCGAGTAGGTGTAGTTCTCATCGCCGTCTGACATCCTGGCCATCAAGTCGTCGATGTCGGTGCAGCGGTCGGTGTCGACCTTGAAGTAGGCAGTTTCGGCCCGCTGCAACGCGATCGTGGCGCCCAGGATCACCCCGGTCAGGCCCATTCCCCCGATCGTTGCCCAGAAGAGCTCGGCAGTCCCGTCGTCGGGTGAGACGGTACGCACCTCGAGGTCGGCGGTCAGTAGGTCCAGCGACCGGATGTGGTTGCCGAAGCTGCCTTCGGTGTGGTGGTTCTTGCCGTGCACGTCCGCCGCTACCGCCCCGCCGATCGTCACCTGCCTGGTTCCCGGCAGAACGGGCACCCAGAGCCCGAAGGGCAGCAAGGCACGCATCAAGGCATCAAGGGTGACCCCGGCCTGCACGGTGACGGCCGGCGGATCGGATTCGGCGTCGACCTGCAGGATCCGGTTGAGCTTGGTCAGGTCGAGCGCGGTGCCCCCTGCGTTCTGGGCGGCGTCCCCATAACTCCGGCCCAAGCCCCGGGGGACGACGCCGCGTCCGCTGTCGGCCTTTCTCAGCACTGACACCGCGTCGGCCACCGAGTCGATCTCGGCCAGGTGCGCCCGGGTGGAGGTGGCCCGGCCCCACCCGTGCAGCGGAACCATCGGCTGAGCCTCCGGCATCGACGGCTTGATCGGCGGCGGCTCGCCAGAGTCAACGCTCATCGAAACACCGCTATGAAGATCACCACGAGCCACACCAATCCGATCCCCTGCAGAACACGATCATGAAGGACAACCTCTTCGGGCTCACCTGCGTTGCCGGAGTCCACCTCGAGGGCGTACTGCAGCAATCCCAACGTAAAGGGGGCGATGGAGACCGCCGTCCAGGGCACCCCGAGGAACGGGTGGCCGTCACGGTTCTCGAACGCCCACAAGCTGTAGGAGATCAATACCATCACGGCGGCGAGCATCCAGGCGAACCGCAGGTAGGACTCGGAATACCGGCTCAGCGACCGGCGGGTGCCGGCGTCGGCGCCCAGTGCCTTCATCTCCGAGTAGCGCTTGCCGGCCACCATGAAAAAGGATCCAAATGAGGCGACGAGCAGGAACCATTGGCTGAGCGGAATGTCAGCTGCCACGCCGCCCGCGATCGCGCGGAGCAGGAAGCCGCTGGCCACAATCGCCAGATCGACTACCGGAAGATGCTTGAGGAAAGCGGAGTACAGCAACTGCAAGATCAGGTAGACGGCAAGGGTGATCCCAAGCCCGATGGAGGTGTAGAAGCCGATGCCGAAGCCCAGTGTGCCGACAATCGCCGCGATCACCACCGCCGACGGAATGCTCAACTCGCCTGAGGCGATCGGGCGGAGGCGCTTCCTGGGGTGCAGCCTGTCTTCTTCGACATCGCGTACGTCATTGAGCAGGTAGACCGTGGCACTCACCAGACAGAACGCCACGAACGCCAACGCCACGTCGACCAGAACCTGCGATTCGAACAACCGGCCGGCGGCCAGCGGAGCAGCCGCCACCAGAACATTTTTGACCCACTGGCGCGGCCGCATCGCGCGTAATGGCGCTGGTAGCCGACTTGAGCGTACGGCGATCGCGGAATGCTCGGACATGACCACCGAAGGGTACCCAGGTCGACTTACCGTATGGGCAATGTTTGCACCCGCGGTTCACCGGCTCAGCTGCATCGTCGGCTGCCTGCTGACGCTTCTGGTGCTCCTAGCCTGTGGAGCAGGTGCCGACGTTCCACCGGTGCCGAGTAGTGCAGCCACAACACCGAGCCCTTCGGTCAGCGTGCCCTCCGACGGCCTGCCGCTCGAGGAATTCGGTTTCGTCAACGGACCGGTGGCCGAGTTCTCGCTACCGCGGACCACCGTCTTCGTAGCCAAGGTCGACCAGCCGAACAACGTGGCCGCCGTGATGACGAATCCGCCAGCAGCGGAGGTTGCCGACTATCTGCGCCGCAGCCTGCCGGCTGGCGGATTCGTCATCACCGCGGACGACCGGGCGGCGACCACCTTAACCTTTGAGGGCTACGGCTGGTCCGGCAGTTTCACCGGTACGAGTGATGCCGGTAGTGCTGGATCGGCGGTCCTGCTCCGGCCGGATTAGCAACCCTGAGCTGTAAGGAGACCGTGATGTTGGTCCGGCGGGAGGCGTTGCTGCAGCGGACGAGGCTGATGGGCCCGGCGTTCGTTGCTGCCGTCGCGTACGTCGATCCGGGCAATGTCGCGACGAACACGGCCGCGGGCGCCTCCTACGGCTACCTGCTCCTGTGGGTGCTGGTCGGTGCGACGCTTATGGCCGGCCTGGTGCAGTACCTGTCTGCCAAGGTCGGCTGGCTGACCGGCGAGTCCCTGCCAGCCCTCGTCGGCCGGCGGACCCGTACGGCGCCGCGAGTGGCTTACTGGCTCCAGGCAGAGGCGGTGGCGGGGGCGACGGATGTCGCCGAGATCGTCGGCGGCGCCATCGCCCTGTCGCTGCTCTTCGGCCTGCCACTCGTCGCCGGCGCTGTGATCACAACGGCCGTCTCGACCGGCTTGCTTCTGTTCCAGAATCATCGCAGCCAGCGCAGCTTCGAACGCGTGATCACCGGCATGCTGGCGATCGTCGCAGTGGGATTTCTCGCCGGGCTGGTGATCGCTCCGCCGGATCCGGAGGCTGCGGCCGGCGGGCTGCTGCCAAGGCTGGCTGGTGCCGACAGTGCGCTGCTGGCGGTCGGCATGCTGGGGGCGACCGTGATGCCGCACGCCGTCTATCTGCATTCGGCACTGGTCCGGGACCGGCACGGCGTGGCGGACGCCCATTGCGCGGAGCCCACACTTTCCGGCATCCGGGCCGACGTTACGGTAGCCATGATCATTGCCGGCAGTGTCAACGTCGGCATGTTGCTGCTGGCGGCCAGCACCCTTCCCGGACTTGAGATCGAGGGCCTTCAGGGTGCTCAGGCTGCGATCGGAGACCGTTTGGGCCCGATCATCGCCTTGGCATTCGCTCTGGGTCTGTTGGCCTCGGGACTTGCCTCGACGTCGGTCGGCGGCTATGCGGGCGCAGTGATCATGGATGGATTGTTGCGGCGTAGGGTCCCGCTGCTGGCGCGCCGACTGATCACAGCCGTGCCTGCATTGATCTTGCTGGGTCTCGGCCTTGAGCCGACCGGTCTTTTGATCATTTCCCAGGTGATCTTGTCGTTCGGAATTCCGTTCGCCTTGATCCCGTTGGCTCGAATCGCCGCGAACTCGTCGTTGATGAGGCTGGCGCCGACCAAGCCATTGACGGTTGGTCTGGCCTGGATTGTGATCGGAATCGTTTCCGCGCTCAACGCCATCTTGATCGTGCTGACGGTGGCTTCCGCCTGAGGCGCTATTGCGAGTGATCTCGAACGAGCTTGGCGGTCAGTACCGAGCCGTCCTTGGCTGCCAGCACCCGGACCTTGTCCGTGGCCCTGATGTCTGACACAGTCGCCGGCTGACGCTGCTTGCGCACTCGAGTCTCGGAGTCGAGCACGTATGTCGCGATGAATCCGTCTTCGCTCCTGAGGGTCATCGACTTCGCGCTCACTGCCTCGACTATTCCCCGCTGGAAGACCACCACCCGTTGCTGGTGGCCACCGAGCGTCGCCTCGCCATGCAGGGCGCGTCGCAGCAGACCGTTCTGCTTACGGTTCACATCGGCTCTCTGGCCGGCTTTCTCGGTCGGACTGGCAGTGGTCCTCGCCGTCGGATTAGCGCTGGGCGTCGGGTCAGGATCGGCAGAGGCGATGCCCGCGCCGACGCCAACCAGTGCGAGTGTGCCCAGTCCTGCGGCAACCATCGTTGCGGCCTTGTTCACGACCTACTCCTTGTCCACTCAGTCGTTGGCGATCAGGCCCACGCCACGTCGGGACAAGTTAACCGAACCTCGGCCGATACAGGACCCGACCCGGCGTCCCTCAGCGACCCGTTAGCGCCAAAGGCTCGGCCAGGAAATCCCGAGATCGACAACCATCGTGCGGAACAGCGGCAGGCTGATGCCGACGACGTTGTGGTGGTCACCCTCGATCCCGGTCACATACGCGCCACCGAAACCGTCGATGGTGAATGCACCCGCGACGTGAATTGGCTCACCCGTGGCCACATAGGCCTCGATCTCGCCGACGCTGAGTTCGGCGAAGTGAACAGTGGTCGCCGCAACCGCGCTCCTGATCAGCGTCTCTCCGGCTCGCCGCACGATTACGTGATGTCCGGTAAGCAGCCTTGCCGAGCGACCGCTCATCACCCGCCATCGCTCAACGGCATGGGCAACGGTCGCGGGCTTGCCGTGTGCCTGGCCGTCCAGCTCCAGCATCGAATCACAGCCGACGATCACCGCAGGGTGGCGGAGGTAGTCAAGTTGTTCGGAGACCACCGTCGCTTTCTTCCTGGACAGCTCCGCCACCAGCTCCGGCACCGAGTTCGCCACAATTGCACCCTCGTCGATACCGGACACGACCACATCTGGATCCAGACCCGCGGCGCGAAGCGTACGCAGCCGTGCCGGTGAACCGGAGGCCAGAATGAGCCGGATCCTCTCCGACATCGCGTCAAATCCGCGCGAGTGCGGCCCGGAGAGGGTCGAGGCCCAGCGAACCGAGGTTGAGCGCGTCAGCGTGGAACTGGCGCAGATTGAATTCCCCGTGCCTGCGCCGCCTTGCCTCCTCGCGCGCCTCCAGCCAGATTCGCTCACCCACCTTGTAGGACGGTGCTTGTCCGGGCCAGCCCAGATAGCGGTCGAGCTCAAACCTCAGTGTCGGTTCGTCACTGGAACAATTCGCGACCAGGAATTCGAAGCCGGCTGCCGGGGTCCATCGTTCGCCCGGATGAAACCTCCATGGATTGTCCTTGGGTATCTCCAGTTGCAGATGCATACCGATGTCGATGATCACCCGGATGGCCCGGAAGGCCTGTGCGTCGAGCATTCCCATCCGGTCACCAGGCTCGAGATAGCCGAGCTCATCCATCAGGCGTTCGGCGTAGAGGGCCCAGCCCTCCCCATGGCCGGAGCAGTAGCACAGCTTGCGCTGCCAGCGGTTCAACAGGTCGGAGCGGTAGGCGTTCTGCCCGATTTGCAGGTGATGTCCGGGCACTCCCTCGTGGTAGACGGTCGTTACTTCCTTCCAGGTGGAGAAGGTATCGATTCCCGCCGGGACGGCCCACCACATCCTGCCCGGCCGCGAGAAGTCCTCGGCCGGATCGGTGTAGTAGATAACCCCGTCATGGGTCGGGGCGATGCAGCACTCGATGGTCCTGATCGGGTCGGGAATGTCGAAGTGGGTGCCGCCCAGCTCACTCACCGCATGGTCCGCGAGATCTTGCATCCAGTCGCGGAACGCAGCGGCGCTGGCAATCCGGCGTTGCGGATCGGCATCGAGGGCTGCGTAGGCCGCCTGGATGTCGGCGGTGCCGGTGAGCTGGTTCGCGATGGCCCGCTGCTCATTCTGGATTCGGCCAAGTTCCTCGAACCCCCAAGCGTAGGTCTCTTGGAGATCGATAACAGCGCCCAGGAAGTAGCGCGAATCGAGCGCATAGCGCTCCTCCCCGACCGCGTCCAAGCTCGGCGCCAGAGGTGCCAGCTCTCGTGCCAACCAAATTGCGAAGTCACCGAAGGCAGATCGCCCTTGGTCACCCGCGGTTCGGAGGTCGGCAAGCAGCGAATTGGGCAGGTCGGCGGGAGCCCGCGCTACCAGTTCCGCAAAGAAATCGTTGCCCCCAGTCTCACCGGTCCATGATCGGATCTGCTCGATGGTCCCGTTGATCTGTCGCACCGCCGATACATTTCCGTCCCGGGCTTCCGCACGCAGGGTCTCCCGGACCCCGCCCAGCGCCAAGTGGAGATTGCTTAGCCGGGACGCGATGTTGCGCCAGGCCTGCTCGCCATTCACTGGCATCAGGTCGAAGGTCGACCGGATCTCTTGGGCTGCCCCCGCGATGACGCTGACTCTGGACTGGCTGATGTGGGCGTCATGAAGTTCCACCTCGAGCCCGAGCCGCTCCAGCATCGCCTCCTTGGCGATACGTTCTCGCTCGTCGGATGCGTTCGCGGAGTGCAGCGCCGCTATCGTGCGGCGGATATGGGCTATCTGCTCAGCTATTCCCGCCGGCGAATAGTCGCCCCACTCATGATCATGGCCCTCGACACCGAGATAGGTCGCGACTTCTGGGTAGCGGGCCGCGCACTCATCGACATAGCGGTCGGCAATGGCGTCGACGGGGCGCGCCGGCGGCTGGTCCCCCGGCCGCGAATCCATGCCCGACAGCGTAGTGGTCAGCCTCGGACTCGATCAGCGCCGACCGGCGCCGAGCAGACCGCCGAGCATGTCGAGAACGGAGCCGGCCTGCGAACTCTGAGTGCCGCCGCCCATGCCGCCGAGAATTGAGCCCAGTAAGTCCTGGACGCCGCCTGCGGGCGGGGACTGGTCGGGCCTCGTGCCGCCGCCACCGCGCATCTGTGACGACAGATACGACAGCACGATCGGAACCAACAACGGGAGCAGCTTCTTGATCAGGTCAGCGCTGCCGCCAAAGTTGCCGCCTAGGGTCTGAGCGACCTGATCGGTGTTCCGCCCGAAGATGTTGCCAACGATCTTTTCGCCGTCCTCCACATCGACCTGATTTAGGTCCACACCCCCGGTCACCAGGTCGGGCGAATGCTCGCCGACGGCTCCGGTGAGGGAGGCCGCGCCTGCGGGGTCGGCAGCGTTGGCGTGCATCCCGCCCAGCAGTGCCGGCAATGTCTGGCGCACAGCTGACTCCGCCGTTTGGGGGTCAACGCCGAGCTGATCGGCCAAGGCGTTCATCGGGATACCGGCGACGATGTCGTCCACCTTGTCCATAACTGACCTCCGTGTCGGCTGCCCAAGTGCAGCGCGCCTCACTCTAACGCCGGGACGCTGCTGTCCTACGCCTCCCGCCCGGATGCTCGCCAGCCGCCGGGACCCGGACGAAGCGGCGCGCGTACCGCTCGCCAGTAGGCCGACCAGCCGTTCCCCACATCCCCTGCTGGGGCTGCTGATCCCGCGGTCCGAGCCTTCAGCACCATGACCACTGCAGCGAGTTCATCCTCACTCGGATTTCCTTTCACCACTTGCAGTGCCGGCTCTGCCGCGGGCTCGGTCATAGGGGGATGTTCCCGTGCTTCTTCGGTGGCAGCGTCTGCCGCTTGGTCCGCAGCAGCCGGAGCACCCGAGTTATCTCGACCCTTGTCTCATGCGGACTGATCACAGCGTCCACATATCCGCGTTCGGCGGCGATATAGGGATTGGCCAGCTCCTCGTCGTACGCGGTGATCAGCTCGTCGCGCAATTCGTCTGGCCGCTCCGACTTGGCTATTTCCTTGCGATAAAGAATGTTGACCGCACCCTGGGCGCCCATGACCGCGATCTGGGCTGTCGGCCAGGCCAGGTTGAAGTCGGCACCGAGGTGCTTGGAGCCCATCACGTCGTACGCGCCGCCATAGGCTTTGCGGGTGATCACGGTTACCAGCGGGACAGTGGCCTCGGCGTAGGCGTAGATCAACTTCGCACCGCGGCGGATGATGCCGTTCCACTCCTGGTCCGTGCCTGGAAGGAAACCGGGCACGTCGACGAAGGTGATCACCGGTACGTTGAAGGCATCGCAGGTACGGACGAAGCGGGCCGCCTTCTCCGACGCGTCGATGTCCAAGCATCCGGCGAAGTGCAGCGGTTGGTTGGCCACGATGCCGACACTGCGACCGTCGATCCGGCCGAAGCCGACGACGACGTTGGGTGCGAACATCGCTTGCACCTCCAGAAAGTCGCCGTCATCGAGCACCCGCGAGATCACTTCGTGCATGTCGTAGGGCTGATTAGGCGAGTCGGGGATCAAGGTGTCCAGATCTCTGTCGCCCTCATGTGGGCTGAGATCGTTCTCGAAGTCGAAGGAGGGCGGATCCTCAAGATTGTTCTGCGGTAGGAAGCTCAGTAGCGCCTGGACGAAGGAGATGGCATCTTCCTCATCAGCCGCGAGATAGTGGGCGTTGCCGGACTTGGTGTTGTGGGTACGGCCGCCACCGAGCTCCTCCATGGTGACGTCCTCGCCGGTCACCGCCTTGATCACTTCCGGGCCGGTGATGAACATCTGCGAGGTTTGATCGACCATCACGACGAAGTCGGTCAACGCCGGAGAGTAGACGTGGCCGCCTGCGGCGGGTCCCATGATCAATGAGATCTGTGGGATGACGCCAGAGGCATGAGTGTTGCGGCGGAAGATCTCGCCGTACAGCCCAAGAGAGACCACACCCTCCTGGATCCGAGCGCCGCCACCCTCGTTCAATCCGATCAGCGGGCAGCCCGTCTTCAGCGCGAAGTCGATGATCTTGACGATCTTCTCTCCGTAGACCTCACCGAGGCTGCCGCCGAACACAGTCACGTCTTGGCTGAAGACGCACACCGCGCGCCCGTCGATGGTGCCGAATCCGGTGACCACGCCGTCGCCGTACGGCCGCCGCCGCTCCAGTCCGAAGGCGGCGGCCCGATGCCTGGCGAATTCGTCCAACTCGGTGAACGATCCCGAGTCCAGGAGCAGGCCAATCCGTTCACGGGCGGTCTTCTTGCCCTTGGCGTGCTGCTTCTCCACCGCCGCCTGTGAGCCTGCGTGGACTGCTTCGGCGACGCGTTGATCGAGATCAGCCAGCTTGGCGGCAGTCGTGTGCTTGTCACGTCGCTCGCCGCGAGGGCTGGTGTTCGTTTCGGTCACGCTTTCAACGGTCCCTGCGCTGGGGCGGTCCATATCTGTGGACTCTAGCTACTGTATAGATGACGCGTGGCGCACCACGACCCGATCGACGGGGCAAGGCTTGCGCGTGAACTGGTGCGAGCCGACGCGGTCTGGACCGACCTGCGCGTGGTTGCCGAGACCGGCTCGACGAATGCTGACCTGATCGAACGTGCTCGTGCGGGCGCCGATGCCGGTTGTGTGCTGATCAGTGACTACCAGGCCAGCGGTCGAGGCCGGCGAGGTCGGGCCTGGACGGCGCCGCCGGGATCCAGCATCTCCATGTCGATACTCCTCCGGCCGGCGGCGGATCCGATCCTCTGGAACTGGTTACCGCTGATCTCCGGACTAGCGGTGGTCGAGGCAGTGCGGCGGACGGCGGGTGCGCCGGCCGTCTTGAAGTGGCCGAATGACGTGCTGGTTGGTGAGCGCAAGCTGTGCGGAATCCTGGCCGAGCGGGTCGACACGGAGCAAGGACCGGCATGCGTGATCGGGATGGGCATCAATGTGGGGTTGACCGCCGCTGAGCTCCCGGTTTTGGCAGCGACATCGCTGGCCGTACTGGCCGCCGAGAGCGGCGCCGCCAAGGTGCCAACTCGCAACGAACTGATCGTCGTCGTGCTCAGCGAGTTACAGGAGCTCTATCGGCGTTGGGAAAGCACGAGCGACCCGTCGAGCCTGAGATGGGCCTATCTTGCGCGCTGCGACACGATCGGCCGCTCCGTGCGGGTCGTGCTGGCCGACCGGGAGATCGAAGGCGTGGCACGGTCAATCGACTCAAGCGGGCGGCTGGTGGTCGGTACATCGGCGGGCCGCGAGGTGGTCAGCGCAGGAGATGTCGTCCACTTGCGCGGTGTCTAGCCTTGATCCGTGGGATTTCCCCAGAAGTCGCTCGGAGCCGACGAGCGCGTCGTCATTCATACCCGGACGCACGCGAAGGTGTTGATCTTGCCGGCCGTGGCTTTGGTACTGCTAAGCCTCGCCACCGGATTCGGCGCGGCAGTGATGCCGGACACCGCTCGCCCGGTCACTCAGCTGGTTGTCGGTGTGGTCGGTCTGGTACTGGCGATTTGGTTGGTCGTTCTGCCATTCCTTCGCTGGTGGACGACCACTTATACAGTGACTAACCGACGATTGATCATGCGGAGTGGCATCCTGACGAGAGTCGGCAAGGACATGCCGTTGATGCGGATCAACGACGTCTCGTACCAGCGAAGCCTGCTTGACCGGATGCTCGGCTGCGGGACGCTGTACATCCAGACGGCAGCAGAGGGGGGCACCATCAAATTGGACGATGTGCCGAACGTTGAGCGCCTTCACCTGGAAATGACTGAGTTGCTGTTCGGGACCACTGCGGATACTTTGCGGGCCCGCGAAGTACAGGCCGACCGGGAGGGCGGCACGTGAATCTTCGGGTCGAACGGCCCTCGCCGCTGGTTGCCGAAGTGATCTTGGACCGGCCTGAAGCGCTCAATGCGATTTCCACCGATTCGGCACGGCAGATCACCGAAGTCTGCGAGGAACTGCTGATCGATAGTCAGCTGAGTAGCGTTGTCTTCACCAGTTCAACGGCCAGGGCGTTCTCGGTCGGGGCAGATCTGAAGGAACGAGCCGGTTTCAGCGACCACGATCTGCGTCGGCAACGACCGGTGATGCAGGACGCCTTCGGCGCGGTGCGCAATGTTCCGGTGCCAACCATCGCGGCGGTCGAGGGATATGCGCTTGGTGGGGGCTGTGAACTGGCGTTGTCCTGTGACCTCATCGTCGCTTCGGTGAGTGCGGTCTTCGGCCTGCCGGAAGTGGGACTCGGACTGATCCCTGGTGGTGGCGGGACACAGTTGTTACCCCGCAGGATCGGCTGGAACCGCGCTGCCGACCTGATCTTCACCGGCCGGCAGGTCAGCGCCGAGGAGGCCTATCGGCTCGGCTTGACCGATCGCCTGGTGGCCTCGGGTTCGGCCCGGGAAGCGGCAATGAAGCTCGCGTCGGAGATTGCGGCCAATTCGCCGGTCAGCCTACGTGCGGCGAAGCTTGCCCTGCGCCGAGGCTTCGATGTCGATCTCGCCAGCGGGCTGATGATTGAGAATGAAGCCTGGGAGCACGTCGCCTACTCGGCCGATCGGCATGAAGGAATCGCAGCCTTCGTCGCCCGGCGGAAGCCGCGCTGGCCCGGGGGAGCCGAGACGTGAGCGATGAGGACACGGCAGTGAGCGAGGCGCACGCCCCCCAGCTGCCGCAGCCGATCGAGCTGCCCATTGATGAGCGCGAAAGTTCGCTCGGGCTGCGTGGCCAGCTGGTTCGTTTCGTGCTCACCGGCGGTTTATCTGCCATTGTCGACTTCGGACTGCTGGTGATCTTGATGTGGTTCGGCCTGGGACACCAGCCGGCGAAGGCGCTGTCTTTCCTGGCCGGCACAACGACTGCCTACCTGATCAATCGGCGGTGGACATTCCAGGCCAGCCCATCGGCGCGGCGATTCTTCGCGGTCGTCACGCTCTATGGGCTCACCTTCGCCTTACAGGTAGGCCTGTTCAGCGTGCTCTTCGAATGGCTGACGGATGCGGGACTTCGACGACTGGTTGTCCAATTCATTGCCTTCGTGGTCGCTCAGGGCGTGGCGACGTCGGTGAACTTTCTGGTGCAGCGCTTCGTGATCTTCAAACTGCGCTGAATTTCCGGCTCGCGCTCGCTGGCGCCTGTCAGATGCTGTCTTCCTCACTCGACTCACAGACCACGCTGGTCGACGCTCCCGCTAATCTACGGCGGGTGAGTGCTCGCCCCTTCACGGTCGGCATCATCGGTGGCGGGCAACTCGCGCGGATGATGTATGCGGCCTCGATCGGCCTCGGCGTTAAAGTTCGGCTGCTTGCCGAAGGTCCGGAGACGTCGGCGGCGACCGTCGTTCACGACGTGACTGTTGGGGACTACACCGATCCGCAAACGGTACGGAACTTCGCTGCCCAGTGTGATGTCGTCACTTTCGATCATGAGCACGTCCCCACCGGGCTGCTGCGCGATCTCGAGTCGGCCGGAGTGCTCCTGCGCCCTGGACCCGCAGCGCTGATCCACGCGCAGGACAAGGTGATCATGCGGGACCGGCTGAGCTCGATGGGAGCACCGTGCCCAATCAATCGCGTGGTCACTGATGAGTCGGCACTAGTTACCTTTGGGACCCAGAACGGCTGGCCGGTCATCGCCAAGACTTCCCGCGGCGGCTACGACGGGAAAGGCGTGTGGAGAATCGGTTCGGCAACGCAGGCCGCCGAACCTTTCACCGGATCGCGTTCAGATGTGCAGATCATTGCCGAGGAATTCATCGAATTCAGCCGCGAGCTCAGTGCCCTGGTGGTCCGCTCACCATCCGGCCAAGCGGCGGCCTACCCGATCTCGGAATCGGTACAGCGCGATGGCGTCTGTGTCGAGACCATCACCCCTGCCCCTGGGCTTTCGGACCAGGACACTATCGGTGCCCAGGAGCTGGCGCTGATGATCGCTTCAGAACTCGGCGTTGTCGGGGTCCTGGCGGTGGAGCTGATGCAGCGAGCCGACGGGTCCATCGTGGTCAACGAGCTGGCGATGCGCCCGCACAACACTGGCCATTGGACGATCGACGGCGCACACACCTCCCAGTTCGAGAATCACTTGCGAGCGGTCGTCGACCTGCCGCTGGGGGATCCGACTGCCCGGGTGCCGTGGACGGTGATGGTGAACATCCTCGGTGGAACGGTTGAGGATCTTCCTTCGGCGCTGCTGCACTGCTTCGCGCGGGACCGCAAGCTGCGCGTTCAGCTTTACGGCAAGCAGGTGCATGCAGGGCGCAAGGTCGGCCACGTCACGGCTTTCGGCGATGATCTTGAGGGCACGCGCAGGCGCGCCTGGCAGGCCGCTGCTTATCTGAGAGGAGATCCCAATGCCTGATCTTGATGCGGCCCCACTGGTCGGGATTGTGACGGGTTCTGATTCGGATTGGTCGGTGATGGCGGCTGCAGCAATCGCCCTGCGTGAATTCGACGTGCCGTTCGAGGCAGATGTTGTCTCGGCGCATCGGATGCCAGACGCGATGATCGACTACGGTCGGACCGCGCATACCCGTGGGCTGCAAGTGATCATCGCCGGAGCCGGCGGCGCGGCCCACCTGCCGGGCATGCTCGCTGCTGTCACTCCGTTGCCGGTCATCGGTGTGCCGGTCCCGCTGAAGTATCTGGACGGGATGGACTCGCTGCTCTCGATCGTGCAGATGCCGGCTGGCGTCCCGGTAGCAACCGTCGCGATCGGAAACGCCCGCAATGCCGGCCTGTTGGCCGTACGGATCCTCGCGGCGAGTGATTCGGCACTGCAACAGCGGATGCTGGAATTTCAAGATCAACTTCGCCAGACCGCCGAGGCCAAGGGTGCCGCGGTACGAGCGCACGCCCAATCGGACAGTCCTACCTAGCCGGTCAGCACGACCCGATCGGTGTTCGTTTCGCTGGCCGTTCGCCGCGACGCTCGGCGCAGCACGACGATCGAGCCGGCTGCGCCGACCAACAAGCCGCCGATGCCGGTCGCGGCCGCGAGCCAGGTGCTCGAGGGCGCCGGAGTCGTCGGGGGCGATTCGGCTGTCGAAGTAGCAGTGGTCATGGGCTCTGGAGCCGAAGCCGGAGCCGCTCCCTTCGCGAGCAGACCAGCTTTGCTCAGAACCGCCGTCAGTGCGTTCGGGTCAATCGCACGGTGCCACTTGCCTGGTTGTTCCAACAGGTTGCCCCCGTCGGTCCGTACCATTGTCTCGATCCAGGCTCCATCCTCATCTGTGATGTGCACCCGATCGATCCGCCAGATCGTCATGTCATGGATCAGCCAGGTCAGCCGGATCTCGTTGGCAAAGTCGTTGGTGAAACTGCTTGGCCGAGTTGTGGATCCCGTGTTGGCCTCGTAGGCCCCCAGAGCGGCGATGAGGCGTTCGTACCCGGCGTCGGTGTGATACAGCGCAGCGACGCGGCCGTTGCGCGGGCTCGCCAGCAACACGCTGGTAGGTCCACCGGCTGAAGCGGATTGGGCGCCGGCGAGCCAACTGACCATGGAAAGGATTGCGGCCAGCAGGCAAAGAACGCTCCTGCGGCGGCGGAGTCGGGGAGAAGAAGACACGGTGCACCTCCGATGGGTCACTCACCGCTCTAGACACCGCTGCTGAGCAGATGGTTCGCGTCATGGAAGAGCTCATCTGGGGCTAAGGTCACCTGCGTGGCGAACGCTGTGGGCGAACTAGTCGACGGCGCAAGCCTGCTTCCGCGCGGACTCGCCTTGATCGTCCGCCGGCCGCGGATGTTCCTGCTCGGCGCCATCCCCCCGCTGATCACTTCGGTGATCTTCGTCGGGGTGCTGGTCGCGCTGTTCACCCAGCTCGATTGGTTGGCCAGAGCATTGACCCCGTTCGCCGACGACTGGGATCCGGGCGCCGCATCAGCCGTGCGCGTCCTAATCTCCCTGGCCCTGTCCGGCGGGGTCATTTTGCTGATGGTGATCTCGTTCACCGCACTCACGCTTGCCCTCGGATCCCCCCTGTACGACAGGATCTCCGAGTCCGTCGAACGCGAACTCGGGCCGGTGCCCGTCTTGGACGAGCCGGCAAGTCGTGGAGTGTTGCGGAATGTACGGCAGTCACTTGCCCTTATCGGAATTGCTGCGTTGGTGGCTCCGGCGCTCTTCCTGGCAGGCTTCGTCCCGGCCATCGGCCAAATCGTCGTGCCGGTGATGTCGGCCACGTTCGGCGGCTGGATGCTGGGTGTGGAGTTGCTCGGATCCGCATTCGAACGCCGCGGGCTACTCCGGCTCGCCGACCGTCGGGCGGCCATGCGGACCAGACGCTTCCGTGTGCTCGGGTTCGCCGTTCCGACCTTCCTGCTGCTGGCGATCCCCTTTGCCGGAGTGGTGGTCTTTCCGGTTGCGACCGCAGGCGGAACCCTGCTTGCCAGGCAGCTGCTCGGGGAGCCGACCTGAGCCGGCTCACCGCACTGATGCGGCAATGGCCAATCCGCGCTCCAGGTCTGGTGCCCCCTCGAGCCGAAGAGTTACCTCCGTCGATCCCCCGGTCCGCTGCCAGACAAGGCTCGGTCCGGATATCCGCGCCTGCTCCGCGCGTTCCTGGCCATTTCGGTCGACGTAGCTGATCGGGTGGGGCTTTCCAAGCCAGACCGCCTCCCGACCGTTCACCGTGATCGGCGTGACGTCTTCCCAGTACCGCTTGATGTAGACCCAGGACAGCTGGCCGTCGAACTGGTCGAGCTGGATCCGTGAGGGCCCGGAACCCCACTGCATCGAGACCACACGCCGGTCGTTCGACACCGTGACGTGATCGGGCGCACCCAGCTCGGTCGGCACCCCTAGCGTGAAGTCGACCCGGCGTCGCGCCTCGTCGAGGGTCAGCGTTGGTCCGCTGGTAGGTGGCGGCTCCGGGATTGGCGAGACCGCGGGTGGAGGTCCCGTCTTGATCACTACACCACCGATCCTCAGCCACTCGAGCACGGCCGCTCGTACCGGCGGCGTCAGGCCCAGCCCGATGATCAACGCGGCAATGATCATGGCAAGCAGACGACGGCGTGATCGGACAAGCCATCGCCAGGCGCGTTTGGCCGGACCCGGTCGCGCCGTCTGTAGTCGAGCCAGCACCCGTTCTGCAAGATCATCGGCAGGAGGGTCGATGATCAACGTGCGTCCCAGGGCCCGCAGCTCCTCCTCCAGATCCCCCACGTCAGTCATGGCTCACCTCCGTCCGCAGGTTTTGCAGCGCTCGATGCAGGCGGGATTTCACCGTTCCTGCGGGAATGTTCAGCGCGATCGCGGTCTCCGCCTCGGAGAGCTCGAGTAAGTACCGGCAAGTCACGACGTCACGCAGTTCAGCGGGCAACCGCCGGACACTGGCCAGCAGCCGATCGCGACGATCGCTGATCGCTGCCTCCTCCTCTGGATCCAAGATCGAGAGCTCCTCAGGCCGTCCGGCAAGAGATTCCCGCGCTGCCCGACGGCCCCGGCTGCGATGCAGGTTGCGGCTCTCGTTGTGCACGATGCTCAGCAGCCAAGCCCGGAATCCCGTCGAAGCCCGAAATCGTGTCAAAGCCGAATACGCCTTGACGAACGCGTCTTGGACGACGTCATCAGCGTCCGCACCGGCTCCCCACAGGACTGCCATCCGCTTCGCGATCGGGGCATGGCGGCGCACCAGGTGCGCAAAGGCGGTCGCCTCGCCGGCCAGCGCCTTCGTCACCAGGTCCGCATCCGTGGTCTCGCCTATCGCCTGATTCCTCACCAATTGCCTGTCCTGGGCGGATCGGCCTGCACTTGGTCTACACCGCCGGGAGTGCAGAGGTTCCCGAGGCTCGGCGGGTGTCCGTAGAGTAGCCGGACCCGGTCACACCGCGAGCTACGCTGCCCCGATGAGCGACTTCGGCGATCTTTACCGGCCCACGGAGGAGCATGAGGCCTTCCGGGCCGCTGTCCGAGAGGTCTGTCAGGAGAAGGTCGCGCCGAATGCCGCGGAGGCCGACGAACTCGCGGAGTTTCCGAAGACCTCGTTCGAGGCGCTCAAGGCGGCTGACTTCCACGCTCCGCACATTCCCGAGGAATACGAAGGCGTGGGAGCCGACGCGCTGGCGACAGTCATTGTGATCGAGGAGATCGCCCGTGCCTGCGCGTCCAGCTCGCTGATTCCGGCAGTGAACAAGCTGGCCACCTTGCCCTGGCTGCTCGCGGGTAGCGAGGAGCTAAAAAGGGCCTACCTTCCGCCCGTCGCCCGCGGTGAGTCGCTCACCAGTTACTGCCTGTCAGAGCCGGAGGCCGGCTCCGACGCGGTAAACATGAAGACCCGAGCTGCCCGCGAGGGTGATCATTTCGTCATCAACGGTGTCAAACGCTGGATAACCAACGCAGGCATTTCGGACTTCTACACGGTATTCGCGGTGACCGATCCGGACGCTCGGTCGAAGGGGATCAGCGCATTCGTGGTGGAGAAGGCCGACGACGGTGTCTCGTTCGGAGCACCGGAGAAGAAGCTTGGCATCAAGGGCTCACCGACCTGCGAGGTCTATTTCGACTCGGTACGGATACCCGAATCCCGGCTGATCGGCATGGAGGGAACGGGCTTCGCCACCGCAATGAAAACCCTCGACCACACCCGGGTCACCATTGCCGCGCAGGCGATCGGAATCGCTCAGGGCGCCCTGGACTATGCGCTCGGCTATGTTCAACAGCGCAAGCAGTTCGGCAGGGCGATCGCGGAATTTCAAGGCCTGCAATTCATGCTGGCCGACATGGGCATGAAACTTGAGGCTGCCCGACAGCTCGCCTACGCTGCGGCGGCCAAGTCGGAGCGGAACGATGACGACCTGACCTACTTCGGAGCGGCCGCCAAGTGCTTTGCGTCCGATGTCGCCATGGAGATCACGACGGACGCCGTTCAGCTGCTCGGCGGCTACGGCTATACCCGGGACTATCCGGTCGAGCGGATGATGCGCGACGCCAAGATTACCCAGATCTACGAGGGCACCAATCAGGTGCAGCGGATTGTCATGGCCCGCCAGCTCCTCGCGGCTGCAAGCTGACCTACTTGGCGTACTTGGACAACTCAGAGGTATCGCCGCGGGCGATGTCGGCGAACACCGCCTTTGCCTGGTCGGTGTCCCACACCACGGCAGATCCAATCGGGGTGGAGGCATCCGGGTCGGCAACCGGCACGGTGAGCGTCAGGCCATTCCCGCCGGCCACCTTTCGCATCGCGTTGGCCAATGTGACCGTCTCGAGGAAGGTCGTGTCGATCCCAAGCCGTACGGCCTCAGCCCCCGATGTGGTGACCCTCCAGTAGCGCACCGGATTGAGCACTGTGGCCGGAGTAGCGGCCTCCTTGGCCACAGCGCCGAGCACTGCGCGCTGGCGTTCGACCCGGCCAAGGTCGCCCTTAGGGTCCGCCTTGCGCATTCGAACGTAACCAAGAGCGTTGATCCCGTCGAGGGTCTGGCAGCCCTTCGGCAAATTCAGATGGCTGTCTCGATCTTTGATGGCCTTGGGCAAGCACATCTCCACCCCACCCACAGAGTCAACGATCGAGACAAACCCGCCGAACCCGATCTCCATGTAGCCGTCGATCCGCAGATTCGTGTTCTGCTCGATGGTGGCTACCAGCAGGTCCGGACCGCCGAACGAGTACGCGGCATTGACCTTGTTCTGGCCCTTGTCGGGAATTGAGACGTAGGAATCTCGCGGCACCGAGATCAGTGCCGGCTTCCCACTGCGTGGCACGTACAAGATCATGATCGTATCGGTGCGGCGGCCTGCCGTGCTCCCCGTGCCGAGCTTCTTCTGCTCCGCCTTGCTGAGCCCTTCCCGGGAGTCTGAACCCACCAGCAGGAAAGTCTTGCCAGGCTGATCGGCGGGTCGTTTGCCGGGCGGAACATCGTCGACCCGCTGGATCTGGCTCCAGGCGTAGATCGGTATGGCAACCAATGCGACTATCCACAACACCAGCACCAGCAGCAAGACCAGGAAAAACCTCCGAACTCCGGATCGACGTTTCCTCGGCGGGTACGGAGGGCCACCCCGACGATCGCCTGGGCCGGGCATTGATCGGTATCCGGAAGGGGGGGAGGCAGGATATGCCGACGGACGTCCTTGCGAGCCCGGACTGCCGCCAGCGACAGTCGGACCTGGCGCCGATGGCAGCACCTTCGTGGGCTCCGCGGGATAGGGCTCTACCCGCTTGGCGCGCTCACGGCCGTAGAGCCAGTCGAAGTCATCCTCATGGCTCGACGGCATGTCACAAGAGGGTACGCGAATCGGGCAACCCGGCGTGGCAAGGCGTGACACCGGGCGACATGCGGTGATACTTGCTCAGACCGTTCTTTGCCTCCCCCCGATGCGAACCCGAAAGGCTTTCGGTGTCAACTCGCACGACCGAGGACGTCAGCCCTGTCACCGCCAGATCGCAAATCGTCCAGCAGCGCAGTGATCGGGTCGGACTGCGGCGAGCTCTGACCTACATCGGAATGACTCTGATCCTGCCCGGCTCGGCCCAGATAGCGGCCGGCGACAAGCGAATCGGCAGATCCGCGCTTCGCCTCTGGGCGGGCCTTTGGGCGGTCCTGATCATAACGGCCATCCTCGCCGTCGTCTGGCCGAGCGGGGCAGTGGATTTGTTCGCGCTCCCTGCCATCCCTTGGCTGATCCAGGGTGCGCTGATGCTGGCCAGCATGATCTGGATCCTCCTGCTGGTGGACGCCTGGCGCATCTCCCGGCCGCCCGATTTGGCTCCTCGCCATCGGATCGGCCTGGTGTTGGTCATCAGCGCGGTCATCTTCGCCTTGGGCACCGCGCTCATGAGTGCGCTATCGGTCCTGTCAGTCCAGCGCGATGTGGTGCAGACGGTTTTCGCCGGCGGCGGCGACCAGGTTGCAAAGGCCGGCCGTTACAACGTCCTGCTGCTGGGTGGAGATGGCGGAAGAAACCGGGTCGGTCTGCGCCCGGACAGCATGACGGTGGCAAGTGTCGACGCTGAGACCGGGCGCACTGTCTTGATCGGGTTGCCGCGCAACATGGAACACGCACCGTTCCCCAGCTGGTCACCGCTGCATGAGGTGTTCCCGGACGGCTACTACTGCGACGATCGATCCTGCATGCTCAACGGGGTCTACAGCTATGCCATGGACCACCGGAACCTCTATCCAGGGGTGCCGAACCCGGGAGCGGAAGCGACGAAGGAAGCGATCGAGGGCGCCACCGGCCTGCGGATCAACTACTGGGTATTGGTCGACCTGAAGGGTTTCGAATCCCTGATCGACGCGGTCGGCGGGATCACCATGGACGTCTACCGGCGAGTGCCCATCGGTGGCGGCAGTACTCCGGTGTCTGGCTACCTGGAGGCCGGCAGTGATCGTCATCTCGACGGCCGCCAGGCCCTGTGGTTCGCCCGATCACGAGCCGATTCCTCTGACTACGACCGGATGGTCCGGCAGAAGTGTGTGATGAACGCCATGCTCAATCGGCTCGACCCGCTGACCGTTCTGACGAACTTCAACAAGATCGCGACTGCCGGCAAACAAACCGTGGCGACGAACATCCCGGCATCGGATCTGTCCACCATGGTCGATCTGGCCCTCGCGGCCAGGAAGTCGCCGGTGTCCAGCGTCGCCTTCGTGCCACCACTGATCGACCCAGGTCATCCGGATTTGGGCTTCATCCGGGACACGGTGGCGAAGAAGATCTCAGCAACCGAGGCGGCGGATACCAGGGCGAAGCAGCCGTCGTCGACTTTGGTGCCAGCCGCGCGTACGAGCGCGCGGTCGGAGGGCTTGCCGACATCGAGCGCACCGACCCGAGGGCCTGAAACGGACGATCTGACCAGGATCTGTGCGGCCTAGCCCACGTCCGACTGACAGGATGTCGACGTGCCCGCTGCCGGATCAATGATCGACGGCCACTGGCCGGGGGTTAGCGTCGTCATGCCGGTCCGGAACGAGCAGCTCTATCTCCCGACCGCGGTTCGCAAGGTGCTTTCGCAGAACTATCCCGGTGAGTTGGAGGCGATCTTGGCGGTCGGCCCGAGTGCTGACCGTACCCGCGAGATCGCCGAGGAGCTCGCTGCGGGGGACTTACGGGTTCGTGTGGTGGACAATCCCGCAGGTACCACACCTGCAGGTCTCAATCTCGCCATCTCGGCTGCACGCCACGACATCATCGTCCGGGTTGACGGCCACGGCGAGTTGACCGACGGCTACATCGAGCGAGCGGTGGAGTTGCTCGCTGAGACGGGGGCTGCCAACGTCGGTGGCGTGATGGACGCCCGCGGGAGTACTCCGTTCGAGCAAGCGGTGGCCGTTGCCTACGGCACCAGATTGGGTCTCGGAGGCGGCGCCTTTCACCTGGTGACGTCACCTGCCGGAGAGGCGGACACCGTGTTCTTGGGCGTGTTCCGTAAGGAGGCTTTGCAGGCGGTCGGTGGCTTCGACGAATCGCTGCACCGGGCCCAGGATTGGGAGCTCAACTATCGGCTGCGTACCCGGGGGCACAAAATCTGGTTCTCCCCAGATCTGCGCGTTACCTACCGCCCTCGATCCAACCTGCGTGCATTGGTTCGCCAGATGTATCAAACCGGGAAGTGGCGCCGGGAAGTGATCCGCCGCCATCCGGATACTGCAAGCTTGCGATACCTGGCACCGCCGGCAGCCGTGATCAGCGTCGCCGGCGGAATCATCGTTGGAGTGCTCGGGGGTGCCGTCGGCTATCCACTGCTGCGGGCCGGGTTTCTTGCGCCGGCGGGCTATCTGGCCATTGTTGTGGGCGGGTCGTTGACGGCAGGACCCATGTCAGCCGGTGCCCGGCTCCGTCTGCCGATCGTGCTTGTCGCGACCCATATGGCGTGGGGGATCGGCTTCTTGGTGGGTCCGCACGGTATGCGGTCAGACCGTTCTAGGGGGCATCTACGAGGTCTGGTCGACAGTGCCGCATGATAGAGGAGAGTTATGAGCAGTGACCCTCGCCAGATCTCCGAAGCCAGGTCGGCCGGGCCGCTCGAGGTGCTGACCTTTGGCCGTAGCGGAGTTGACGTCTATCCCTTGCAGGTAGGCGTCGGGCTGGAGGACGTCAAGACGTTCGGGAAGTATCTCGGCGGCACCACAGCCAACGTGGCTGTGGCCGCGGCACGCCTCGGCCGCAAGTCGGCAATCATCACCGGTGTCGGAGACGACCCGTTCGGGCGCTTCGTACGGAGAGCTCTTCGCGAGTTACACGTCGACGACCGGCACGTGGTCACCAACTCGGAGTACCCGACGCCAGTCACTTTTTGTGAGATCTTTCCTCCCGATAATTTCCCGATCTGGTTCTACCGCAGGCCGAGCGCTCCGGATCTTCAAGTCAGGCCCTCCGACATCGACTTCGACGTCGTGCGCGGCACTCAGCTGATGTGGCTGTCGGTGACGGGGCTCAGCGAGGAGCCGAGCCGGGAGTCACATTTCGCCGTCCTGGAGGCGCGAGTCCGGCAGCGCTTCACCGTGCTTGATCTCGACTACCGGTCGATGTTCTGGGACAACCCAGCGGCCGCCACCGAGCAGGTGCGCAAGGCACTGCCACAGGTCACGGTGGCGGTAGGGAACCGGGAGGAATGTCAGGTCGCCGTCGGTGAAACAGAGCCGGAGAAGGCCGCCGACGCGTTACTCGACGCTGGCGTCGAGCTGGCCATCGTGAAGCAGGGCCCGAAGGGGGTACTTGCCAAGTCCCTCACCGAGCGCGTCGAGTCGCCGCCCTTTGCCATCCGGCCGCTCAATGGCCTGGGAGCCGGTGATGCATTCGGGGGCTCGTTGTGTGATGGCCTGCTGGCCGGCTGGCCGCTGGAGAAGGTGCTGCATCGGGCCAACGCGGCGGGGGCCATCGTCGCCTCCCGGCTCGAATGCTCGACCGCCATGCCTACCTCAGCCGAGATCGACACTTTGCTCGCAGGAGGTGATCCCAACGCCGATCTCGCCGACTCCCTCGCGGTGCATTTCGAAGGCGTGGGAGCTCGATGAGCACGGGCAAGGCGGTGGACACTGCGGTGGCGCTAGTTCGGTGATCGCATGAGGTCGAAGTATTACCTGCCTGCCGGAACCGCGGGGTCTGCGGGCTACGAGCTCGACATAACCCCTGCATCGGCCGGTTGGGGTTACACATCGCTCAAAATCGTGGCCCTGGAAGCCGGGGGCCGTCATCGCTTCGACACCCGCGACAACGAGGTGATTGTATTGCCGCTCAGCGGATCGGTCAGCGTCGAAGTCGACGGATCGAGGCTGACCCTCGGTGGTCGGTTCAACGTGTTCGCCGGGCCGACCGATTTCGGATATGTCGGTGTTGATCAGCCGGTAACCCTCCACTCCGAGCGCGGTGGCCGCTTTGCGCTCTGCGGTGCCCGTACCGAAAAAGGGCTACCTGTGCGATATAAGTCGGCCGAGCAGGTGCCTGTCGAGCTGCGTGGAGCGGGGCAGTCCAGCAGGGCGGTCCGCAATTTCGGCACTCCGGGGTCGCTCGACGCCTCCAAGATCATCGCCTGTGAGGTGATCACCCCAGCGGGCAACTGGTCGTCGTACCCGGCGCACAAGCACGACGAGGAAACTGCAACCGAGTCGGCACTGGAGGAGATCTACTACTTCGAAATCGACTCCGGGCCAAAGAGAGAGCCCGGCTTCGGTTTCATGCGCACTTCGTCCTCACCGGGCAGGCAGATCGAGCTGCTGGAAGAGGTGCATGATCGAGATACAGTGCTTGTCCCGTTCGGTTGGCACGGACCCTGCGTGGCGGCTCCCGGCTTCGACATGTACTACCTCAACGTGATGGCTGGTCCCAGCTCAGGGCGCACCTGGAGGATCTCCGACCACCCGAAGCAGGCCTTCGTCCGGGACGGCTGGAGCACGCAAGCCATCGATTCCAGGTTGACTGAAAAGGACCCAATCTCGTGACCGTCTTCCTCACCGTGGCTCAAGCGCTGGTGAAGTTTCTCGGCGCCCAGTACTCCGAGTCCGACGGCACCGAGCAAAAGTTGTTCGCGGGCTGCTTCGGCATCTTCGGTCACGGCAATGTCGCCGGGATCGGCCAGGCTCTGCTGCAGGCAGAGCTGGAAGAGCCGAAGACCCTCCCGTACATCCTCGGTCGCAACGAGCAGGCGATGGTGCACACCGCGGCGGCCTACGCGCGGATGAAGAACCGGCTGCAGACCTTTGCGGTGACCAGTAGCGTCGGGCCGGGTGCCACCAACATGCTCACCGGTGCGGCGCTTGCCACCATCAATCGGTTGCCGGTGCTACTGCTGCCGGCGGATACCTTCGCCGACCGCAGCGCCTCGCCACTGCTCCAGGAGCTGGAGCTGCCAGATTCCGGCGATGTCACCGTCAATGACGCCTTCCGGCCACTGTCCAGGTATTTCGACCGGATCTGGCGGGCCGAGCAGCTCCCCGCGGCGCTGATGTCGGCCATGCGCGTGCTGACCGATCCGGCCGAGACCGGAGCCGTGACCCTGTGTTTCCCGCAGGACGTCCAGGCGGAAGCCTACGACTGGCCGGAGGCGCTGTTCGCCAAGCGGGTATGGCATGTGGCCCGACCGGTGCCGGAGCGCTCGGTTCTGGAGGCGGCGGCGAAGTTGATTCGGTCAGCCAAGAAACCGTTGATCGTCGCCGGTGGTGGAGTGCACTACTCCGGGGCCACCGAAGCGCTCGCCGCCCTCTGCGAGGCAACCGGCATCGCCGTCGGGCAGACCCAAGCCGGCAAGGGCACCCTGGTCTACGACCATCCACAGTGCCTGGGCGCGATCGGGTCGACCGGCACCACGGCCGCCAATGCCATCGCCCGGGAGGCGGATCTGGTCATCGGGATCGGCACGCGGTACAGCGACTTCACCACTGCCAGCCGCACTGCCTTCCAGAATCCCGGCGTACGCTTCGTCAACATCAACGTCGCCGGCATGGACCTGATCAAACACGCCGGGCTTGCCGTACAAGCGGATGCAAGGGAAGCTCTGGAAGCGCTGCTGCCGCTGCTCGAGGATTACTCTGTTGACCCGAGCTACCCGGAGTTGATCAACAAGCTCACCGCCGAGTGGGACGAAACCGTCCGGAACGCCTACCTGCCGAAGGCGCCGAATGCCGAGGCGGACGGCCTACTCACCCAAAGCGAGGTGATCGGTGTGGTGAACGAGCTGTCCGATCCCCGCGATGTCGTCGTCTGCGCCGCAGGGTCAATGCCGGGGGACCTGCACAAGCTTTGGCGCACCCGCGATGCCAAGGGTTACCACGTCGAATATGGCTATTCCTGCATGGGCTACGAGGTTGCCGGCGGGTTGGGTGTGCGGCTCGCCTGCCCGGATCGGGACGTCTTCGTGTTGGTCGGTGACGGGTCGTACCTGATGATGGCGACCGAGTTGGCCACCGCAGTGCAGGAGGGCATCAAGATCATCACCATCTTGGTGCAGAACCATGGTTACGCCTCGATCGGCTCACTGTCGGAGTCGCTCGGCTCGCAGCGGTTCGGCACCAGGTACCGCTACCGGAACCCGGACACCGGACGCCTTGACGGGAAGAAGCTGCCAGTGGACTTGGCGACCAACGCCGCGAGCTTCGGCTTGGAAGTGATCAAGGCCGCGACGGCGGCGGAACTCGGGGACGCCATCAAGGCGGGGAAGGCGTCGGACAAACCGGTCGTGATCTACGTGGAGACAGACCCGTTGATCGGAGCTCCGGATTCCAAGTCCTGGTGGGATGTTCCAGTCAGTGCAACCTCGAGGCTCGATTCCACCAAACAGGCTCGCAAGTCTTACGAGGAACACAAGGCCACCCAGAAGCTGTACTTGTAGAAGGAGAATCGATGTCGACCATCACTGTCGGCACGGCGCCGGATTCATGGGGCGTCTGGTTCGCCAGCGATCCCGAACAGCTGCCGGCCGATCAGTTTCTTGGAGAGGTCGTCGAAGCGGGTTACGGCTGGATCGAGCTCGGGCCGTACGGTTACCTGCCCACAGATCCGGCCCAGTTGCAGGACAAGCTCGACGCTCACGGGCTGAAGGTGCTGGCCGGGACAGTGTTCGAGCACCTGCACCGCCCCGACTCATGGGACGATGTGTGGACTCAGGTCACCAATGTTGCGACGCTTACCAAGGCCGTTGGTGGCAAGCACATCGTCGTCATTCCGGACACCTGGCGGCATCACAAGACAGGCGAGCCGCTGGAGGGTCGTGAGCTCACCGCCGACCAGTGGAAGCAGCTGACCGAGGGCATGAATGAACTCGGCCGGCGCATCCTTGACGAATACGGGCTTGCCGTGCAGTTCCACTCTCACGCTGACAGCCATGTCGGATACCAGCCGGAGATCGAGCGGTTCCTTGCCGAGACTAGTCCCGATTGGGTGAACCTCTGCTTTGATTCCGGGCACATCGCCTATTACGGCGGCGACTGCCTTGAGTTGATCAAGAACTATCCCGATCGGATCGGCTACCTCCACCTCAAACAGGTGAATCCCTTGATTGTGGCCCAGGTCCTGGACAAGGACCTTCCGTTCGCCGAGGCCGTACGGATGGGCGCCATGATTGAACCGCCGTTGGGCGTCCCAGAGATGGGACCGCTGTTGGACGCGGTATCGGCCCTCGGTCGAGATGTCGACGCCATCATTGAGCACGACCTTTACCCCTGCGCGCCAGAGGTGCCGCTGCCAATCGCGAAGCGCACCAAGGCCTACCTGAGTACGTGTAGCGAGGCCACGATCAACTTCGGAGACCGCGATGACTGATCTGCGGATCAGTGTGCTGGGCGTCGGCATGATGGGTGCCTTTCACGTCGAGGCCCTGAGCAAGCGGGTCCACGGTGCGCGGGTGACGGTGATCAACGACTCGTTCGGCGACAAGGCCGCGAAGGTCGCGGCGCAGGTGGGCGCCAGGGTCGTCGGTGATCCGATCGAGGCGATCAACGACCCAGAGGTCGACGCCATCTTGATCGCCACCCCGGGGGCGGCGCACAAGGAGCAGGTCGATGCCTGCCTGGACCGCGGCATCCCGGTGCTGTGCGAGAAGCCGCTGACGACCGATGTCGCGTCGGCATACGCGATCGTGCAGAAGGAGACGGCACTGGGCAAGCAGCTGGTCCAGGTCGGCTTCCAACGCCGCTTCGACGCCGAGTTCGTCGCGCTGAAGAACTTGATCGATTCTGGCGGTCTGGGCAATCCGCTGATGGTGCACTGCGCGCACCGGAATCCTGCTGTCGGCGACCACTTCACCTCCGAGTTCATGATCCGCGACTCAGTCGTGCACGAGGTCGACGCGGTTCGGTTCCTGCTGGACGAAGAACTCACCAGTGTGCAGGTGATCCGTGGGATGGCGAGCAGCGCCGCACCGCCGGGCACGAGCGACCCGATGCTGGTGATCTTCGAGACCGAGAGCGGCCGGATAGTGACCGATGAGATCTATGTCCGGACTCAAGTTGCCTACGAGGTACGGACCGAAGTGGTCGGGGAGAAGGGCAGCGCGATCATCGGCCTCGACCAGAATCTGCAGGCCAAGACGGCTGGAGGGCGCTGGGGCGGTCAGCTCACTGTCGGCTTCTTTGAACGATTCGGCGCTGCCTACCACGCAGAGCTGCAGCGTTGGGTGGATGCCGCAACCGCAGGCACCATTGATGGGCCAGGCAGCTGGGACGGGTTCGCCGCCGTGGCCGTATGTGAGGCCGGCGTTCAGGCGCTGCACACCGGCCGCAAGGTGCCGGTGCATCTTGACGGACGCGTCAGTGCGGTCCATTCGAGCGGTTGGCCGGTCGGTGCCGGTGGGCAGGCTGACTGGATGGTCGACGAGGACGCCGAACCCGACATTCATGCACCGGATCTCATCGGAGACCAGCCGTGAAACTCGCCCTCGACCCTCAGATGTTCTATTCGACCAGTTCGGTGTACCAGCTCCCGGATATCGTCGCCGGCCTTGGCTACGACTGGATGGAACTGTCTCCGAAGGACGACTTCATCCCGTTCTTCAAATATCCGCGGGTCGACGACGCCGGGGTCAGGAAGCTCAGGAAGATCGCCGGAGATGCTGGTGTGGGGATTGCGTCGGTGCTGCCGGTACTGCGCTGGTCCGGTCCTGATGAGGATCAGCGTCAGGCGGCCGTACGGGCGTGGAAGCGGGTCATCCAGATCACCGTAGATCTGGGTGTCGATGTGATCAACTCCGAGTTCAACGGACGACCCGAGGCACCCGAGACTGCGGAGGCGCACTTTCTGAAGTCGATGGACGAGCTGCTGCCGATCTTCGAGCGCGAGGGTCTGCAGCTGATCATCGAGCCCCACCCGGACGACTTCATTGAGGACGGCTTGGATGCAGTGAACATGATCCGCGGTTTGAACAAAGACTGGATCGGATTCCTCTACTGCGCCCCACATGCCTTTCATCAAGGCCACGATCCGGAAACGATCATCGAGGCGGCTGGCGAGAAGGTTCGTTATGTGCACTTGGCAGACTCGTGGAACCACCTCACCTCGAATGGCCTGCGCTACATCTCCAATCCACAGGGAAATCCCGTCCGGGTGCACCAGCACATGGAGATGGGCCGGGGGGAAGTCGACTTCGACGCGGTGTTCGCTGCCTTGGCGGCCGTCGATTTCGACGGTGTGATCAGCAGCTGCGTTTTCGGCTGGGATGAGGATGCGAGTGGCGTGTCCGAGCGACAACGCGACCAGGCACTCGACCTGATCGGCAAGCACTTCGGGCACGACACTGCTCGGGCCCTCAAGGGCAGCAAGATCGATAGATAGGAAGAGACATGGCGACGACGCTCTACCACTGGAAGGACGGCAGGACGTTTGAGGGCACCGGAGGCCGGTTCTCTGACGTGACCGATCCGGCGACCGGGGAGATCACCGCTCAGCTGGCACTGGCCAGCGAGGACGACGTCAACGATGTCGTAGCCGCTGCCCATGCCGCATTTCCCAAATGGCGCGATACCTCGCTGGCGAAGCGAACACAGATTCTCTTCGCCTTCCGGGAGCTGTTGAACGCGCAGAAGAAGGAGCTGGCAGCGATCATCACCTCCGAACACGGCAAGGTGCTCTCCGATGCTCTCGGGGAGGTGACCCGCGGCCAGGAGGTCGTGGAGTTCGCCTGCGGAATCGCGCATTTGATCAAGGGCTCGTTCACTGAGAACGCCTCCACAAGGGTGGACGTGCATTCGGCCCGGCAGCCGCTTGGTGTCGCGGGCATCATCTCGCCGTTCAACTTCCCGGCCATGGTGCCGATGTGGTTCTTCCCGATTGCCATCGCCGCCGGCAACACCGTGGTTTTGAAGCCGAGCGAGAAGGTGCCAACCGCGGCGCTGTGGATGGCCGAGGTGTGGAAGGAGGCCGGCCTGCCCGACGGTGTTTTCAACGTGCTCAACGGCGACAAGGTTGCAGTAGACGGGCTGCTGACCCATCCCGACGTGCAGTCGATCTCCTTCGTCGGGTCCACGCCGATCGCCAGGTACGTCTACGAAACCGGGACCAGTCACGGCAAGCGGGTGCAGGCTCTGGGTGGGGCAAAGAACCACATGTTGGTGCTGCCGGACGCCGATCTCGATCTTGCCGCTGACCAGGCGATCAACGCCGGATTCGGTTCGGCCGGCGAGCGGTGCATGGCGATTTCGGCGGTGGTCGCCGTCGGCGACATCGGCGATGAGCTGGTGGACAAGATCGCCACTCGGGCCCAGAGCCTGCGAACCGGCGATGGTCGTCGCCGCTGTGACATGGGGCCCCTGGTGACTGCCCAGGCTCGGGATCGTGTGTCTGGCTACATCGATGCCGGCGAGGCGGCTGGAGCAAGCCTGGTGGTCGACGGCCGACAGCCGAGTATTGACGCTGACGGTGAAGGGTTCTTCGTCGGTCCGACGCTGTTCGACCACGTGACCCCGGACATGACCGTTTACACCGATGAGATCTTCGGGCCGGTGCTCTCGGTTGTCCGGGTCCATAGCTATGACGAGGGCGTGAAGTTGATCAACGACAACCCCTATGGCAACGGTGTGGCGATCTTCACCAACGACGGCGGCGCCGCCCGGCAGTTCCAGAACGAGGTCAGGGTCGGCATGATCGGCATCAACGTCCCGGTGCCCGTACCCATGGCCTACTACTCCTTCGGCGGCTGGAAAAACTCCCTGTTCGGCGACACCCACGCGCATGGAGTCGACGGAGTGCACTTCTTCACCCGCGGCAAGGTGATCACCTCCCGCTGGCTCGACCCGAGCCACGGTGGACTGAACCTCGGCTTCCCGCAGAACGCCTGACTTTGCGGCCTAAGGCCGGCGCTCATGCCGCGAGCCCTGTCGGTAGCGGCTCGTCCGCACATCGATATCGCTCGGCATCGGGCATGGTCCAGTCGACCGCATTGTCATCCCACGCGCTGGCGAGCCAAGCGAAGGTCTTGCCGCGGTGATGGTCCGACTGTCCGGCTCGAGCAACTCGGCGATCTGTTGGCGTAGTATCTCGCCGGAGATTAGGCCCGATCTGTCGGCCAACTCTGCAGGCGCATCGCTGAGACCTAGAAGGCTGGACAGCGGCACCACGACGCCGATCCGCAATTGGCGCGGCCGCCTGATGAAGGCCGGCATCAGCCCTGCCGCCAGATCCAGAGCCGGTCCGATCGGTTCGCCGATGGGTTCCCCGTCGGCGGCGAGGCGCTGCAGACGAGTACCGAGGAACTCACCCGTCTCTGGGTCGACGTCCTCGACCTCAAGCCATTCGGATTGCACGCTATCCGCATCATCAGCCTGTTCTTCGAGCGCATTGTCGGAGTCGGCCTCGTCTGGGTCAACCAGTCGAAGGCGGCCCAGTAGCAGATCTGCGAACACGTCTGCTCGCCTCTGCTGCTCAGTACGCGGATCGTCGGAACCAAGGCTCCTGGCTGCGGCTGCGAGCATGCCGTCGATTGCGGCCACGTCGGCCGCAGACACCTCGCCGGTTACATAGCCCATGCCGTCGACCCCCCGAACTATCGTCACTCTGTGTTCGGCCAGGGCTCGTCTGTGCCGCCTCTGGAAGGCTTCCGGCTCAAGACGCACGACCAACCGCAGCAACCAGGCACCGAGCTGCTTGGGACAGCGGGTCTGCGCGGCATCGATGGCTTGCTCGTCGATCGCAACGAGTGTTTGTGGCTCGACGACCCGTCTTGCTACTCGATCGATCACTCGTACCTGATCGGCGTCAAGATCACCACGGCGAAACGCATCCCAGATCGTGGGCAGATCGGCTGCCAGCCTCCGAGATCGAGCGAGCAAGCAGCGGACGGTGTAAGGCTGCTCACGGAGCATCAGTGACAACTCATCGGCCACGAACTCACCGGGTTTGGCCCGGCCCGGCCTTCCAGTCGGGGTTTCCCCGATGCCGTCGCACGCAATCCGAGCGTCGGCGTACCTCACGGAAGCCTCAGCCAGTCTCGCTTGCGAAATGGCGGCTTGTCGACGGGCTTCCGCGACTTCCTCGAGCCGCTTGGCTCTCACCTACTTCTTCGTCGCTCACAATCTTCATCGTCCCAGAAGCCACTGACAGAAATAGAATGCTTGAGCGAAGATGCCGGCTCGTCGCCGCTTGGCGACGTGAGCACGGATATGTCGGATGATCAGCTCGACACCGGACGCGATGCCGTGGATGGCCTGCCATGGAACGGCTACGGGTTGACACTCCGGCCACCGGTATGGACCACGATCTCAGCAACACCGGTCGAGGAGCCAGCAACTGCGGCACCCTCCCCCTGATGTGCCTGGTAGTCGTGGTCGTGCCAGCCAGCATCAGTGACGCCGCTGTCTACTGGCGCCGACCGGAACCGACCCCCGGCAAAAGGCGGCTCAGACGCTGCAAGTCCGATGCCCCGAGGTCAGCACGTTGCCATTCTTGTCCAGCATCCAGTAGTCGTAGGAAGTGTCGTACAGCGCGATCCGCAGCACACCGAACTTCTTGGCCCGCCACTCCTCCCAGGAGGGCATCGTGGAGCTGGCGAAGTTGAACAGGCTCTGCCCTCCGCCGCCAACGGTGAAGTACTTGACCCCATTGGTGCCGTCGAGTGTGCCATCCGGATTCACCTTTTTGCTTATCGACAGGTTGTGCGCGTGCCCCTGGATCACCACATCTCCCCTGCCCGCGTCGAAGGCGTTCGCGAACTGGCGCGAGGTGCCGATCGAATGCCAAGCCGTCGAGGACCGGTGTGGGTGATGCCAGATCGCCATCGTGCACCGCTTCGGGTTCTGCAGCATGTGCGACTTCATCCAGCTAGCCAGAGCCGCGCAGTTGATCCCGTCGGCGCAGTTCGAGTTGATCAAGTAGATGTTCCAGGCACCCAGCGTGCGGACCGTACTGATGTCACGATCGGTCGACCACATCGGGAATGTGGCCCGGAACCCTGCAGCGTTACCAGCCGGATCGTCATACTCGTGGTTCCCGGCGATGGCCAACGTCTTCGGGATCACCGCGCCCCAACCCGACTGCTTGTAGCTGGCGTCGAACTGGGTCTTCGTGGCCTGCTCGTATTGATTGTCGCCGGCGTTGAACACGTGCGTGGCGGCGCCGCTATCCAGGAACCGCTTCACGGTTGCACCGGTCGCTCGGTGCTGACAGTACGAAGCGTTCGCCCCTGAGAAGTTGGGGTCGTTCGGGTCGCATGCGATGTCGCCGGCGCCGATCAGGATGGGTGTGCCCAGGTGGGTCAGCTGCGCCGGAGCGGGTGCTGCGGCCAATGCCGCGCTGAGTAGGCCGATCAACGCCGCTGCAATCAGGCCCCTCTTCATGCGGAACTCCTCAGTCGGCCGCGCTCCGAGCTGCAAGGATTCGCCAGCCCCCCGAGTCGCGGGGCGATGCTGGCTGACATTACCCGATCGCACCCGAACGAGCGCCCATCAGCGGTCAATCCGCTCGCTTTCCTTGATCCGGGCAACTTCCTCGGCGTCGTGCCCAACCACGACGACAACAGAGCCGCCTGAGTTCAGCGGCGTCAACAGACCCTGAACGCACCCCGTCCAAGGATCGCCGGGTTGGGCCAGGCGTCGTAGCGAAGGCTCAGCTTCCCCTACCGTCAGCAGGTCGCGACCACTGATTTCGTGCGATTCGTCAATCCACCCGGGCGCATCGCTTGCCGGGGCGCCACCCGGATAGCTGTCCGCCTGGCCTCGGACCTCGATCCCGTAGTCGATCACCCCTGTCGGCAGTTCCTGATCGAAACCGAGCCCCAGCGGGTGGAGCGAGCAGGCGATGATCTCACTCGCGGTACTGGTCTCGTAGCCAGCCCAGTCCGGACCAACCACAAGGGCGGCAACTCGACCGGCCGGGTCGACGGCCGCCACTGCGGCTCCAACTCGCCAACAGGCCGCCTCCCAAATCAGGGTGACCCAGTGACCTGGATGGCGATGGGCCAGCTCGATCCGTACCAGGTCGCCCTCGCCGATCACCAGCTGCTGCAGCAGGTTCGCCGTCTTGGCCACCCAGTTGGCGAACGTCACCGCTGATAACTCGGTGCGCTCACCCGAGTCAAGGTCGTAGTAAGTGATCAGCGGCTCGCCGCCGATTCCACTGCGCACCCGCTCGTCCAGACGGCCGGCGATCGAGGTCACCATGACCGGAGATCGTACGTGCGTCCAACCCAAGCCACCCAAGTCGGGCCGCAGTTACGCTGAGCCGCATGCGCTACGTGTTGATCATGGCAGGCGGCTCCGGCAAGCGGCTCTGGCCGCTGTCCCGCCGCGACATGCCCAAGCAGCTACTCAAGGTCGTCGGCGGCAAGAGCCTGCTGCGGATTGCGTACGAGCGGCTGAACGGCATCGTCCCGCCCGAACGCGTCCTGATCTGCACCGGAGTCGATTACGCCGACGTTGTTGCAGCAGAGCTGCCTGAAGTGGACCCGGCGAACATCCTGGGCGAGCCCGAGGGCCGGGATTCCCTCAATGCGGTGGCCTGGCCGGCGGCCGTACTCGTGGCAAGGGATTCGGACGCTGTCGTCGCAGTTGTCACTGCCGACCATGTGATGCATCCGGTGGAGAGCTTCCGTGAGGCGCTGCTAGAAGCATTCGACGTGGCCGAGGGCAACGAGGACGTCCTGGTCACCTTCGGGGTCGTACCGACATCCCCGCACACTGGCTACGGATACCTCCATCGCGGGCCCTCCATTGCTGGTCACCCAGAGGCCTGTTCGGTGCTGGAATTCAGGGAGAAGCCGGACCGCTCGACGGCGGAGAAATACCTGGCTTCGGGAGAGTACTGGTGGAATTCCGGGATGTTCGTCTGGCGAGCCCGCACCCTGCTTCTCCAGCTCGAACAACTCGACCCCGACACCTATGCGGCAGTGACCGAGCTTGCAGCCGTACCGGACAGATTGGCCGAGATCTATCCCAAGCTGCCCAAGATCAGCGTCGACTACGCAATTCTGGAGCCAGTCTCTCGGGGCAGAGGAACCGCCCGCGTCGTTGCCGTACGGCTGCCCATCACCTGGCATGATGTCGGTGGCTTCGCCGCCCTTGGCGAGCAGCTGCCCCGCGACCAGCAGGGGAACGCAACCTCAGGGGTCGCCGTGCTGGTCGACGCCCGAGACAACCTGGTGATCAATAGCGCCGAAGACGGCCGCCTCGTTGCCGTGGTCGGGATGACCGACACAGTCATTGTGCAAACGCCTCAGATCACCCTGGTCTGCCCGATCAGCGAAGCTGAGCGGATCAAGGAATTGGTAGCCGAGGTGACGTCTCAGTTCGGCCACGCCTACGCCTGAGCCGACGGGCTCAGCTAGGCGCCGCTCGGCTCCGGCGAGTTGGCGTATGGGTACTTGGCCATGAATTCCTTGATCGCTTGACCGCTGACGGCGGCGCAGGCTTGACGCGCCCCCTTCTGCGTTGCGGCGTTGCCAGGGTTATTGGGATCGGCGTACCAATGAGTGATCACCATGTTCTTGCCAGCAGGCATGGCACCGCCATCGGTTGCATCGTTCCACGGCGCGGCGATGAACTTGCTTGCTGGATCCTGATCGTTCTTGCTGAAGGTCTTGGCAATGTCTTCCAACGCCTTCAGTTGCTCACCCGACAGGTCACTGCGGTACCAGGCAATCGTGTAGCCGTGCTCGAGGTTGTGCACAAGCTCCTCTACCGGAGGCCGGTCTTCGGTCGTGTAGAACCGCTTGGTGAATGGCGCCGGGCTCGGATAGTGGGCCCCGGAATCGGGCGGAAATCGGTCGTAGGCGACCTTGGTTCCTTCTGCGACGTGCTCCTGGTTGCCGGTAGCTGGCTGCTCTGAGATCTGGTCACAGCCGGCTGCGCTGATGGTGGCCCCAAGGTCGTCAAGCGTGGCGTTCCGGGCGATGTAGTCGCTGGCCACCAGGTAGACCGGATAGGCCAGTAATCCGGCCGCCAGCACGAGACAGATCAGCAGAAGACCGAGGCTGCGGCGACGTTGTTCCCTTTTTCGTGCCGCCTCCAAGGAGGCCAGTTTCTCCCGCCGGCTGTTGCCTGACGGTGTGCTCTGCCTCAGCTTGGTGTCCGCCACGGTGGCTCCTTGTCATTCTGATATTTGGGCACCCGCCGTGGCGCCGTGCTCAGCAGAGCGAGTTTAGCTTGGATCGCCAGGCGCAGTTCTACCTTCGGAAGGAGGCTTTGCCCGAACCGTCCGCAGCGATCAGGATGCGCATCAGTAGGTCGGCCGCTTGGCTGTGGAGGTGACACCCGCTGAGAACGGCAGCCAGCAGCTCGTCGAGCCCGAGGCCCACAAGCTCCTCATAGCGCTCGGCCTGCTCGGTCGCCTCGAGTACGGCAGCTAACACCGCCTCTCGACTGCCGAAGCGGAACAGATCCGTCGAATCCGGCCGCAGCAGGGATATGGCGTTCTCGGCGTCGTCGATCACCAGTCGGTCCAGACCGCGGATCACTGCCACCGGGAGGCGGCTGAGCTTGCCCTTCACCAGGTCAGCAGCGGCAGCGAGTTCGTCGCCGACTGCCATCGCGGTGATCTGCAGGGAGTTTCCGTACTGATCCCGGGATCCGGTGTATCGCTCGACAACCCTTATTCCGGCAGCCCCAATTGCGTGATCGGTTTGGCCGACCCGCCAGGGCCTGCCGGCGGTGTCGGAGATGAGGACGCCCAGCTGCACGCCGGAATGTGCTGTGAGCTCATCCCGGAGGCGTTCGGCGCTGCGGTCGGGATCGGTCGGCAACAACAAGATCGATCCCTGTGCGACATTTGAGTTGTCAACTCCAGCAGCGGCCAGCGTCAGCCCGAAAGTCGTGCGCACGATCCGCGTTGCGTCTCGCCGCGCAACCGTTCGGGCGGTCTCGGCCTCGATGGCCGGCCCCCGTTCGGCCGCAGAGGCAATTCTTCCTTCGGCCTTGCTGACGATCTTGGAAGTGATGACGACGATGTCGCCGTCGCGAAGTGGACCCTGGGGGTGGCCGTCTACCGCCGAAACGACGAGCGCGGCGAGGTCTGCACCCACCTCGACCTCACCGATTCCAGCGGGCGCGAAGATCGTGATCATCGGAGATGCTCGCAAAATGGCGGTTCCGGCTTTCAGGACAGCGCAGTCTTGACGGCGTAGTGCACAAACGCGGCAGTCGCCTCCGCGTCGGACATGATCAGATCGGCAATCGCGGCCCGCATTCCGGCCCGCTCGACTGTCGCCGCGTGCTCGGCGTCGCGGACGTCCATGGTCCACACGTCGAGGACGCCATCAGCCGAGCGCGCCCCGTAGTGCAGGCCGATTGAAGCTGCGTCGACCTCGACGCCGATCGCGGGCAGCAGCCGATGCGCCATGCCGAGCACCGGAGCGCCGCCAAGCACTCCAGCGAAGCCGACGACCGCCGCCGGCGATCGCCGGACTGCATCCCGGATACCCGGGACGCCGAGGATCGGCCCGATTGAGACGACAGGATTGCTGGGCGCAAGAAGGATGAGGTCGGCTTCGGCCAACCGATCGGTCAAGCCGGGTGTCGGCGATGCAGCGTCAATTCCATCGAACATGACTCCAAGAGCTTCCGGCTCGGCCTGCAACCGAACCCAGTACTCCTGAAAGTGAACCGCCCGTCGGCCGGCCGGCGCGGCCTCATCCGCGATCAGGATGTGGGTCTCAACGCGATCGTTCGACATGGGCAGAAGCGAAAGCCGGGAGTCGGCTGAGAACCAGCGCGCTGCCAAGTTGGCAGTGACCTGCGAAAGCGGCGAACCGGCCGCGAGCAGCTGCGTCCGGACCAGATGCGTGGCGAGGTCGCGGTCGCCAAGGGAGAACCACAACGGCTCGGCACCGTACGCGGTCAGCTCGTTCATCACCGTCCAGCCCTCGTTCCGACGGCCCCAGCCGCGGTCGGGATCTCCGCCGCCGCCGAGCGCGTACATGATCGTGTCAAGATCAGGACAGATTCGAAGTCCATGCACAGTGATGTCGTCCGCGGTGTTGCCGATGATCGTGATCTCAGCATCAGGGAATGCGCGGCGAACCCCCATCGCGAACCGAGAGCCGCCAATGCCGCCAGCCATGATCACGATCCGCACCGGCCCAGTTTTTCATAAGCTGAGTGGATGGAGAGCCTGAAGCGAATGCGGGAGCCGGCTGCATTCATCGTGCTCGCGGTGCTTTGGTTGCAACTCCTGATCAACCTGGTCGAATTCTTCGTCTATGGCAGCCAGCTCCACGGCTCGTTGGCCGAGGCAGCGCTGGTAACTAGCGCCCAGATGCCGCAAACCCTAACGGTGCTGCTCCTCGGGCTGCTGGTTGCGAGCTGCGTTTTGGCTGATCGGACGAAGCACGCTCGCCTTCTGGTGCTGCTCGCCTTGTTCAGCACCGTGGTGACGATCCTCGTGGCCTTGTCGCTAGGCGTCATGGGGATGGTTGCGGAATCCGTGACGAGGGTCCTGGATTTGGTCGAGCTGCTGCTCCCCATCGTTGTAGGCGTTCTCGTCGTTTTCGCACTTGCCCGGCTGTTGCCAATGTCGGCGACGCAGGGCGGCGAACCTGAGCCGCTGGCTGTCACCGAAGCCAGTCCTGGAGAGGCGGTGCGGCCGCCTGCTCTGCCCAGCCCCAGACAAGAGCCGGTGTGGCAGCCCGACGCAGCCTCTGGCGTGGCCTGGTACTCGGCAGGAGATGCCGCTGTTGGGGCGCCGGCAGCCGGCTGGGGCACCCCAGGTGAGTCGGGTGGCTGGTACCCAATGCCTGAAGAACGGGAAGCGCCTGAGGGGCCAGGGCCAAGCGACGAGTCCTAGCACAGGACGCAGTTTGCTCAGACACGGTCCCAATATCAGTTTTCCACTTGACTTTCGAGTATTTACGGGCGTGTAATTTCACCAATGTCATTCGCCTGAGGACCACATCGATCGCAAATGGCATTTCCTGCAGCCGCGCCGACCCCGCGAAAGTCCGCGGCTGCCGTGAGCCGGACGGTTTCGGGTCGAGGAGGTTTCGAAATGCAGTATCTGGGTGTCGACGATGGTGCGCTGGGCTGGCAGGAACGAGCGCTGTGCGCGCAGACCGACCCAGAGGCGTTCTTCCCGGAGAAGGGAGGGTCGACTCGCGAAGCAAAGAAGGTTTGTCTGTCTTGCGATGTACGCGCCGAATGCCTGGAGTATGCCCTTGCCCATGACGAACGCTTCGGTATCTGGGGCGGTCTGAGCGAGCGCGAGCGTCGGAAGCTCAAGAAGCGCGCTGTCTGAGGCACTAAAGTTAGGGGCGCTCAGCCGGGCGCCCACTGATTGTCGTGGCGACGTCTGGCCCGTCGAGGGGAAACCCGCAACGAGGAAAGACAGTTGTCCGCAGGCACCGAGAGCCGGGTAGAGGATTGGGCTCACCTTCGAACCGAGAGCTCGGAATTCGAAGACGATCCCTGGGCGTGGGCTGACCAAGAAGACGAGCAAAGCGACCAAGTCGACATCAGCGGCTGCCATGTCACCGCCGTCCTGGTCGCCATGGACGCAGCCCGATGGTTGCCGGGCACGCTTGCCGGGCTTGACCGGTTGACCCATCGGCCGACCCGGCTTATCGCCATCGACAACGCCAGCAACGACGCCACTCGGACCCTGCTCGATCGGGCCTACGACCACGGCCTGCTCGATGCGGTTTACGACGGTGAGCGATCGTATGGGTTCGGTACGGCCGTGCAGGCTGCTCTGGCCAATGATCGAGCCGTGGCCGGAGATGGTCACTCAGCCGGTTTCGGGGGCCTCGGCGACCGGACTCGGTGGCTCTGGTTGCTGCACGACGACGCCGCCCCAGCACCGGATGCCCTGCAGCGGCTTCTCGCCCACGTCGTCCTCGACGACAGCATTGACGTGACGGGGCCGAAGTTGCTGCTACCAAAAAGCCGGCACAGTGGCCAGCGGCTGGGCGAGATCGGCGTGAGCATCTCCGGAACAGGGCGGCGGGAGCTTGACCTTGATCCTGGCGAGATTGACCAGGGCCAGCGCGACGAGCCAGGGGCGCGACTGGGAGTCTCGACCTGTGGGATGCTGGTTCGCGCCGATGTCTGGGAAGATCTCGGTGGGTTGGATCCGGGGCTTCCGGTCTTCCGGGACGGCGTCGATTTCGGTTGGCGAGCCCACCTTCGCGGTTACCGGGTGGTGACAACCCCGCTGGCGCGATTCACGCATCGACAGGTGGGACGGGCCGGTCTGCGGCAGAAAACCGCATCTAGTCGTCGGCCCGGAAAGGTCGATCGCCAGCTGGGGATGCAGGTCCTAGCAGCCCACACTCGGACCGCACTGCTGCCCTTTGTGTGGCTCAGACTGGTCTGGGGCTGTGTGCTGCACGCAATTGGCTACCTGCTGGGCAAGGTGCCGAGCCGGTCCGTCGATGAGCTGGCCGCGCTTGCCTCATTCGTCGCTCAGCCTGGCCGGATTCGGGACGCACGGCGGCGAGTTGCTGGGCTGCACCGTGCGCCCGGGGCCGAGGAAAAGATCAACTCACTGCGACCGCCCTGGTGGTCGAGCTTCCGTGTGGCCGGCGAAGCGGTGATCGGCACCGTCTCGGATCGCTACCGCTCGGTCGCCGGCGATGTCGATGCGGTGTCGCTGGACGAGCTGACCGGCGACGATTTCAGCTCGGTCAGCGAAGAGCAGCCCAGGAACGCTTGGCTGAATCCTGCCGTGATCGCGTTCGTCCTTGCCGTTCTCGCGTCCGTGGCGGCAAGCCGCAGCCTGTTTGGCACCGGGTCGCTGGTCGGTCCGGCGCTGCTGCCCGCTGCATCCTCGATAGGCGACGCCTGGTACGCCGCCTGGAACGCGATTCCGGGAGCGCCCGGCGAAACGAGCCCTCCATGGCTGGCGTTTGTCGCCTTCGGCTCGACTTTGCTTGCGGGCCAGCCGGATTGGCTGAGCACAGTGCTGATCTGCGGCATTGTCCCGCTGGCGATGCTTGCCGTATATCCGGTCGCTCGCCGCCTGATCGTGAGCCGCCGGGTGCGGCTCTGGGTGGCAGCGACGTACGCGCTGCTGCCAGTCCTGCTCGGCGGAACCAATCAAGGCCGGTTGTCGCTCAGCGTCGTCGCGCTGGGTCTGCCGTTGCTGGTCTTGGCGGTTCGGGCACTTGTCCTCCGCCGGGTGCGGACCCCGGAAGCATGGCGCGGCGGATGGGGCGCTGCTGTGGTGCTGGTCCTGCTGATTGCATTCGAGCCTTCCCTGATCATCTTCGGCATGCTGGCCGGTGCCATCGGCGCGATCGTCTTGCGCCGCACGCCGCGCAAGGTCGGTCGGATCGGCATCGCTTTGGGTGTCCCGATTCTCGTGCTGGCGCCCTGGTGGCCGACCGTGCTGGCCGAGCCCGGCCGGCTGCTCGCCGGCCCCGACTCACCAGCCGCGGATGCCGTCAGCGGCTCCGCGGCCCACGCCGCCCCAGTGTGGCAGCTGCTGATAGGCCAAGGGCTGGGTGTCGGACTGCCGCCATTGTGGTTCAGTGCGGTCGTTTTCGGTGCGCTCTGGCTTGCCGGGCTGCTCGGGCTGGTCCGCCAGCCGCGACGGCGCACCGTGCTGGCGGCCTGGACGACCGCGCTGATCGCGCTGGCGATGGCAGTCGTACTGTCCCGGCTGGTAGTCAGCGTGCCGCCTGCTGGCACCGAGGTCCGCCCATGGGTTGCCGGCTATCTGCTCATCGCCTTCGCCGCTCTGGCTCTCGCCGGCGGCACGGGTTTGGAAGCCATGGCTTCAGAACTAAGCTCTCGCAGCTTCTCCTGGCTGCAGCCAGCCAGCGTCCTGGTTTCGGTGTTGGTTGCCGCGGCCACCGTGGCAAGTGCCGGCTGGTGGATCTGGGCCGGCGGCCGCGGTCCTGTCGACCGGGTGCATCTGAACGCCATCCCACCGTACGTTCTCAATGCAGCCGCCTCCGACGGCGGGACCCGCATCCTTGCAATGGACCTGTCCGCAGGTCAGGTGAAGCACGCCGTGATCGCGGACGATCAGATCAGGCTTGGGGATGCCGACCGCGGCTTTACCTTCGGCGGCTCGGTGGCTGCCCGGCAGCAGACTGAGGATCTGGTGATCCGGCTGTCGGCCGGCACCGCGGACGCGGATATCGCACTTCAGCTGGCCGACCTCGGCATCGGCTATCTCTGGGTCACCGGGGCCGACGAAGAGGCCCGGGCGAGGATCGACAACACGCCCGGCCTGGGCACGGCCAGCGGCAACGAGCGAAGCGTCGTCTGGAGGCTCGAGCCGGCAGTCACCCGTGCGGCAGTCGCTGAAAGTGACAGCCGGATCCCGATTGATTCCGGCGTCGTGCCGGAGGGTGAGGTGGGCAGGCAGCTTCGAATCGGTGAAGCGGCTGACCCACGGTGGCGGGCCACCCTCAACAGCGAGCCACTGATCCCGGAGGCCGCCGGCTGGCAGCAGGGGTTTGGGCTTCCATCCCGAGCTGGCCAGGTGAGCTGGACACTAGGAGCCCCTGGGCGGTGGCTGTTGATAGGCCAGCTTGTTGCGCTGGCGGTCGCGGCGGTGCTGGCAGCGCCGGCAATCAGGCGCCCCGAAGTGCGTGATCCCACCAAATCGGCCCGGCGGGCAGCGATCGGAACGGAGGTGGCCGAATGAGCGACCGGGAGTTCACGGTACGGCTGGGCCGCCGCGCCCTCGGGCGTCGAGCGGTGACGCTCGCCGGCGCCGCAACCGCTCTGGTTCTGATTGGCGCCGGAGGATCGCTGCTCAATGCGGAGTCGGTGACCACCGCGCCTGCCCATACGACCGTCGGCCGCACCACCAGCGTTTGCACGGTCGGGACGAAAGGGGGCAGCCGCAGCCTGATCGCGGCAGTGGCGGTCCACAGGGAGGCCGATCGCCCGGGCGAGGTACGTGCGGAGCAGTTATCGGGGGAGGAGGCCGACCTCGAAATCACCGAGCAGGGCAAGGGCGGGACGGTAGGTCACGACAGGGGTTCCCTGTTGCTTCACGCGGAAGGACCCATGGCGAGGGGCACGAGCGCCGTGGTCCTGCGAGCTGCTGACAGGGGGGAGAATGCCGGCCTTCAGTCGGCACCCTGCCTACCGCCGACCACAATGCACTGGTTCCCAGGTGTTGGCTCCAGCGGCAGTGAGAAGACTGAATTGATCTTGACCAATCCCGATGATTCACAAGCCGAGGTGGACCTTCGCTTCTTCGGCCAGCGGGGCAGGGTCCCCGTACCGGGGAGCCCGAACATTGCCGTGGACGGGCGGACCAGCCGTACCATCTCACTCAGCTCCTTGGTGCAAACTGATGGCCCGCTGACGGTGGCTGTGCGGGCAACCTCTGGCCGGGTGGCCGCTATTGCGAGAAAGGTGCGCCGCAATCGGCTCGCGCCTGCTGGCGCTGATTGGCAGGTAGGTTCTGCCGCGCCCGCGACGATGACCGTCATCCCGGCAGTTCCAGACGGCGATGGTCGCCGCCGGCTGGTTGTCAGCAACCCAGGGACCGTGCGAGCAACAGTCAGCGTCTCGGTGCTGGGCCTTCAGGGCGAATATGCCCCATCGGGGGCGGAGGAAGTCGATCTCGCACCGGAAACCAGCGCCGAGCTGGATCTGACGGACGGCATGGCTGGCGAGCCAGGTGCAATCAAGCTGTCCAGCGATCATCCGGTTACCGGAACTGTGATCTCAACCGGACGCCGAGACTCGGCTCAAGACGATTTCGCGATTTCAGCAGCGGCTGCCCCGTTGGTGCGCGATGGAGTGAGTGCCATTGCGACATTGGGTTCAACCGACAGCGATCTGATCTTGTCCAACGGCACCGAGGTCGACACGCCGGTGACCTTTGAGGTGTTCAGCTACGCGGGCGTCAGTCTGCGGACCGACGAAGTGCTCCTGGCCGCCAACAGCACCGCAACCCGCCGGCTCAACACATCGCCGCCGTCGTATGTGGTGGTTCGGGTGCCAACCGGATCGGGAGTCCACGGGGGCGTGCGGCTCGAGCAGCCCGACGGAGACGTGGCGGGGCTGACGGTCGTCCCGCTCATATCCCCGGATGTCGCCAGCCGGGCTCCGGCGGTGGTGCCGGATCCGGCCATTGGCCGCTGAGATCTGCCGATCCTTCAGTCCTCTTCACTGAGACCTTCAGGGTCGATTTCGGAAACGCTGCGGCCAGTCAGCGCTGAAAGCTGCTCGACAATCGTGCGGTACACTAAAATGCGCAGGCCGCGGCGGCTTGCCGCTCGGTGTTCCAGCGGGCGGCGGTAGACGACCACTTGGGCGGGCAGGTCCGGTACGGCGTCGACTGCGGCGGCCAGCGGCACCCGGGGACCGGTCCACGCCTTTTCCAGATTCGGCACGTCCTCTATACCGATGGAGACTCCCACCAGCGCGTCCGGGCACTGGCGCCCTATTCGATCGACCGCCGCCTGCACCGCATCGCGAAAGAACTCCAACTTGCTGCCGGGCGATAGTGGTCGTGCCATCCGCGAGGTCATCGGTCCAGTGAGCGCCAGCGGGCCCCTCAGCCCCCGTCCGTGCCGATCCCGACGACGTGCCGACATGGCCGCCACCTTAGCTCCGACATCGCATCGGGACACGCATGCCGGCTCCCACCATGGCGACCGGCTGGCCGGTAGCGTCGCGCGCATGAGGATCAGGCGGTGCTCCAGATCCGGCTGCTCCGGCTCGGCTGTCGCCACCCTGACCTATGTTTATGCCGACTCGACCGCGGTACTAGGACCGTTGGCGACCCAACCAGAACCGCACTGCTATGACCTGTGCTACTCGCATGCCCAGAAGCTTTCGGCCCCCCGGGGATGGGAGGTTATCCGGCTCGCCGTCGAGGAGGAGCCCACGCCCAGCCCTGACGATCTGGTGGCTCTCGCCGATGCTGTGCGTGAGGTCGGCTTGTTCTACGATCCTGCGTCGGCCTCGGAGAGCGTGCGACGGCCTGCTGGCATCGTCGAGCTCGGCCGGCGGGGTCACCTGACGGTGCTCACCGACCCCGGACGCGGTAAGGGTCCTCGGTAGTATTCCGGCGATGATCACGCCCGGAATATTCAAGGCCAACGACATCCGCGGCGTGACCGACGGGCCGGCGCCGGAGTGGGACGAGGACGGCGCCCACGCGATCGGCGCTGCTCTGGTCGACGTGCTCGATTTGACCTCCTCACAGGATTCGCTGGTCCTCGGCCGTGACATGCGGCTGAGCAGTCCGCGAATGTCGGCAGCATTCGCGAACGGGGTGACGAGCCGCGGTGTGAACGTGATCGATATCGGGTTGGCAAGCACCGATGAACTGTGGTTCGCTTCCGGCCGGCTCGAGCTGCCGGGCGCGATGTTCACCGCCAGCCACAATCCGGCAACCTACAACGGGATCAAATTTTGTCTGGCCGGCGCAAAACCGGTCGCTCCGGAGCAGCTTGCGGCCATCGCGGAACGGGCCATGTCTCCGCTGCCAGCGCCTGCTCTGGTGCCCGGAAAACGACGTGAGCACGACCTGCTGCCCGCGTACGCCGAACACCTGCATTCATTGGTTGACTTGTCGGGGATCCGGCGTCTCACGGTGGTCGCCGATGCCGGCAACGGGATGGCTGGACACACGCTCCCGGCGGTTCTGGGTTCGAGCAATCTGACGCTGATCGGTCTCTATACCGACCCAGATGGCACCTTCCCGAATCACGCTCCGAACCCCCTGGAACCTCAGAACCTGGTGGACGCCTCACTGGCCGTGCGGGACCACGGCGCCGATCTTGCCCTGGTGTTCGACGGTGATGCCGACCGGTGCTTTGTTCTTGACGAGCGGGGCGAGGTGGTGAGCCCCTCGGCCATCACGGCCATGATCGCCAGCGCTGAACTGCAGCGCCACCCGGGGGCGACGATCGTCTGTAACAAGATCACGTCCTGGGCAGTGCCCGAAGTGGTAGAAGCGGCTGGGGGCACGATCGTAATCACGCGGGTGGGCCACACCTTCGTCAAAGCGGCGATGGCCGAGCATGACGCCGTCTTCGGAGGCGAACACTCGGCACACTACTACTTCCGCGACTTCTGGGGCGCCGATACCGGCATGCTCGCGGCGATGCATGTCCTTGCCATGGCGGGTACGACTGAGCGGCCACTGTCGGATCTCGTGGCCGGGTTCAACCGTTATGCCGCCTCCGGCGAAATCAATTCGCGTGTCCAAGATCAGCTGGTGGCGATGGAGCGGGTCGCGCAGGCCTTCGCCGGCCGCGGCTTCCAAGATCGTCTCGACGGGCTGACCGTCGCCGGTCCGGACTGGTGGATCAATGTGCGGCCCTCCAACACTGAGCCGCTGCTCCGGCTCAACGTCGAGGCGGCCAGCCCAGAAGTCATGGCCGCCCTCCGCGACGAGACGTTAGGTTTGATCCGCCGGTAGCTGTCGGGCTTGCTGAGAAACCGAGGAGGAACCTATGGCCGTTGAACTTGCCGCGGAGTTGCTGGAGATCCTTGCCTGTCCGAACTGTCATGGAGCGCTTGCGGTCGATCATGATCGGAACGAGCTGGTCTGCCTGGCTACGGACTGCGGCCTCGCTTACCCGGTCCGGCAAGGAATCCCGGTGCTGTTGATCGACGAGGCCAGGCGGCCAAAAGGCAACTGAGTCCGACGTGACCGTCTTCGACGACTCTTCGCTGGAGAATCCAAAGGCTCTGGCATCTGCCGACGTAATTCTTCGCCGGCTGGCCGAGGCGGGGGCGCGGGTGCGCCGGGAGACCGATAACGCCCTGGAGCCGATCAACGAGCTAGGTGATCTGCCACAGCCTCGAGCGGTCATCGCCGCCGGAGCTGAAGCGCGGTTCATCCGGGCGATGCTGGAGCCGGTTTGCCCGGTCCCGTTTGTGGCATGGCCAGCCCATGGATTACCGGGCTGGGTGGGTGCCTTGGATCTCGTAGTGGTGATGGCAAGTGATCATGCGGCGCCCGGGCTTATTGCCACCGTCCACGAGGCGGTGCGACGCGGATCCCAGCTGATCATCGCCTGTCCGAAGGCGTCGTTGATCGCTGAGCATGCCGCCTCACGATCGACTGTGTTGCTGCCAACCGCCACCGCTGATCCGCTTGCAGCGGCAATCGTGATGCTGTCCGGGCTGAACGAGATGCAGCTCGGCCCCGAGGTGAGGCCAGACCTGGTGGCTGACGCGATGGATCGCGTTGCCGAAGAGTGCTCACCGTTCGCCGATGTTGCCGAGAACCCGGCAAAGGACCTCGCCATGGGTCTCGCGGATGCGCAGCCACTTGTCTGGGGTGGCTCCGTGCTCGCCGCTCGGGCCAGCCGCCGCCTTGCCGAGGCGCTGCGTGCGGCAAGCGGCCGTGCCGCCCTGGCGGCAGACGCAGATGAGCTGTTGCCGATCGTGGAGACTGCCGGACCACGTGACCCGTTCGAGGACCCGTTCGAGGACGGGGCGCCCGCGGACCGGCGGCCCACCCTGATGTTGGTCGACGATGGCAACAATGAAGCGATCATCCGCAGCGACCATGAGCGGTTGCTTGCCGCCGCCGAGCTCAATGACGTCCGGGTACGCACGATCGCGCACTGGACCGGTTCGGACGTAGAGCGGTACGCCAGTCTGCTGCAGACCGGCATGTATGCAGCCGTCTATCTGGCGGTTGGCCTAGGGCGAAGCATGGAGCGGTGACTACCGGGTCAGGTCTGGCAGGATTCATCTTGTGAGTGCAGAAGGTGGTACCAAGGCCGTCGTAGCGGCGCTGACGGCGAATATCTTCATCGCCTTGACAAAGTTCGCAGCCTGGGCGCTGACCGGGGCCTCATCGATGCTGGCCGAAACCATTCACTCAGTCGCCGACTCAGGCAACCAGGTCCTGCTCCTCGTTGGCGGACGGAGGGCTCGGCGCGCAGCAACCCCAGAACATCCCTTCGGCTATGGCCGGGAACGCTATGTCTTTGGTTTCATCGTAGCAGTCGTTCTGTTCAGCGTGGGCGGACTTTTCGCGCTCTACGAGGCGTACCACAAGTACCACGAATTGCAGGCCGGTCATCCGAACGAGTTCCTCGAGGGCCGTTGGTGGTGGGTGCCGCTGATCGTGCTGACCGCTGCGATCATCGCCGAGTCATTCTCCTTCCGAACTGCGATCGTGGAGTCCAACAAGGTGCGAGGTGGGCAGGGCTGGAGCAGATTCATTCGCTCGGCGAAGGCACCAGAGCTGCCGGTGATCCTGCTCGAGGACCTTGCTGCTCTGCTCGGTTTGATCTTCGCCTTGTTCGGGGTTGGCATGTCACTGCTCACCCACAACGGTTACTTCGACGTGATCGGTACGGTCATGATCGGACTGCTGCTGGTGGCGGTTGCGGTCGCGCTCGCGATCGAGACAAAGAGCCTGCTGCTTGGTGAAGCGGCCAGCCTGGATGCCATCGCCCGCATTGATGAAGCTGTTCGGGGTACTCCTGGTGTAGAGCGGCTGATTCACATGAAGACCATGCATCTAGGTCCCGAGGAGGTGTTGGTGGCGGCAAAGATCAGCGTGAATGAGTCGGCCACTGCCGCCGAAGTAGCCGACACGATCAATCGGGCAGAACTCAAAATCCGCGAAGCCGAGCCGATGGTGACCGCGCTCTATCTCGAGCCCGATATCTACAAGTCCGACTATGTGCCGGCCGAGCGACCTGAACGTCCTGCCGCACCCAAACATTAGGCTTTGACCCATGGAGTATCGCGTCGCAGATCTGAGCCTGGCCACTCTCGGGCGCAAGGAGATCAGCCTGGCCGAGCACGAAATGCCGGGTTTGATGGCCATGCGGGAACAGTTCGGCGATAGCAAGCCGCTGGCCGGAGCGAAGATCGCGGGTTCCCTGCACATGACCGTCCAGACGGCGGTACTGATCGAAACGCTTGTCGAGCTCGGTGCCGACATCCGGTGGGCGAGCTGCAACATCTTCTCCACCCAGGATCACGCTGCTGCGGCCGTCGTGGTCGGCCCAAACGGCACAGCGGACGACCCGAAGGGAGTCCCGGTCTTCGCTTGGAAGGGCGAGACGCTGCAGGAGTACTGGGAGTGCACCGACCAGATCCTCACCTGGCCGGACGGCGAATTCGCCAACATGATCTTGGACGACGGCGGGGACGCGACCCTGCTGGTACACAAGGGGGTCGAGTACGAGAAGGCCGGCGAGGTGCCAAGGCCGGCGCCCGACGACCCGGAGGAGTGGCACGTCCTGCTCGATCTGCTCCGCCGGTCGATGGCGGACGGCCGGTCGTGGACCGAGATGGCCAACCACATCCGGGGCGTTACCGAGGAGACGACCACCGGCGTGCATCGGCTGTACGAGATGCTGCGCGCCGAGGCACTGCTGTTTCCGGCGATCAATGTCAACGACTCAGTGACAAAATCGAAGTTCGACAACAAGTACGGCGTGCGCCACTCGCTGATCGACGGGCTCAACCGGGCCACTGATGTGCTGATCGGCGGGAAGGTCGCTGTGGTTTGTGGCTATGGCGACGTCGGCAAGGGCTGCGCGGAATCCCTACGCGGCCAGGGCGCCCGGGTGATCATTACCGAGATCGATCCGATCTGCGCGCTCCAGGCAGCAATGGATGGTTTCCAGGTCGCGACCCTGGAGGAGGTGCTGGACATCGGCGACATCTACGTAACCGCAACGGGCTGTCGTGACGTGATCACTGCCGACCAGATGAGCCGGATGAAGCACCAGGCGATCGTGTCCAACATCGGCCACTTCGACAACGAGATCGACATCGCAGGACTGGCCGCGCACCCACGGGCCAGCAAGATCCACATCAAGCCGCAGGTGGATGAGTGGCGATTCAGTGAGGAAGGCGCCGAAGCCCATAGCGTCATCGTGCTCAGCGAAGGCCGCCTGATGAATCTCGGCAATGCCACCGGGCACCCCAGCTTCGTGATGAGCAACTCGTTCACCAACCAGGTGCTGGCCCAGATCGAACTCTTTACCCGGGGGTCCGGGGTTGGTCCCCCGTGGGACACCAACACTCCGGAGGTCTACCCGCTCGGGGTCTACACCCTGCCCAAGCACCTCGACGAAGCAGTGGCGCGGCTGCATCTCGATGCGCTCGGTGCCAAGTTGACCACTCTGACCGACAGGCAAGCCGCGTATCTGGGAGTGCCGGTGGACGGACCCTACAAGTCCGACCACTACCGTTACTGACCCGGACGCGAGGAGTTGCGCATGAATCGCCCGAGCGCAGCGAGGTCCAGCCCTCGCGGCGAGCGATGACTATCAAGGTTGCTCTCGAACATCACACCACCTACCGGTTCGACCGTTCTGTGGGGATCGGCCCGCATGTCATCCGGCTCCGCCCGGCTCCACATTGCCGAACGCCCATCGAGGCTTACTCGTTGACGATCAGACCGAGCGAGCACTTCATCAACTGGCAGCAGGATCCCTTCGGCAACTACCTAGTCCGAGCCGTGTTCAGGACAAAAGCCACACAACTCGACATCACTGTCGGGTTGACCGCCGATCTGAGTGTCATCAATCCGTTCGACTTCTTCCTTGAGGAATACGCGGAGCGGTTCCCGTTTCGCTATCCGGCGGCCCTGACCGAGGACTTGAAGCCCTACCTTCAGCCTGCTGAGGGAGCACTTGGGCCAGGCATCGAGCAGTGGCTGGCCGCCCGACCGCCGTCGGTGGATGGTGGCCAACCGGTCGTGGAGTTTCTAGCTGATCTCAATGCCGCCGTCTACCGGGATGTGGAATACACGGTACGGATGCAACCGGGGGTCCAGACTCCCGACGAGACCCTGTCCAGCAGGATCGGGTCCTGCCGGGACTCGGCCTGGCTCCTGGTCACCGCACTTCGGCAGTACGGACTCGCCGCGCGCTTCGTGTCGGGCTACCTGGTTCAGCTGGCTCCAGACCAGCAGGCTCTGGATACCTCGACCGGTCCTGACGAAGACTTCACCGATTTGCACGCCTGGGCCGAGGTGTACATTCCCGGCGCCGGCTGGATCGGCCTCGATCCAACGTCGGCCCTGTTCGCCGGCGAGGGTCACATTCCACTTGCGGCGACGCCGCACCCATCGTCAGCAGCTGCCATCACGGGCGCCACGGAGCCATGCCAGGTGACGCTGGAATTCGCCAATACGATTCGGCGGGTTCATGAGGACCCAAGGGTGAGCAAGCCCTATACGCCTGCTCAACTCGACCACCTGCACCGGCTTGGCGAGGAGGTGGACCAGCGGCTGGCTGAGGCTGGCATCGAGTTGACCATGGGTGGCGAGCCGACGTTCGTATCGACCGATAATCAGACCGCCGCCGAATGGACAGTTGAGGCGGACGGCCCGCACAAGCGCGAACTCGCCAATCGCCTGACAAATGCTCTCTGGAAGCAAATCGCGGCCGGAGGCTTTGTCCAGCGCAGCGAGGGGAAGTGGTACCCGGGCGAGTCGTTGCCGCGATGGCAGGTCGGGCTGGTCTGGCGCCGGGACGGCGAGCCGCTTTGGGACGATCCCGGGCTGCTGGCCGACCCCCTGGACGCCAGACTGGCCGACCCAACGGCGGCGGCAGCGGCCGAGCAGCTCGCTCAGTCGATCACCAAGGAGTTCGGCCTTCCTGTCGAACACCTCCAGACCTGTTATGAGGATCCGCTGGCCGAGTTGGCCGCGGACGTAGCACGCCCTAGTGGCTCGCGGCCGGAGGTCGATCCTCAAGTCGCCGCCCCTGACCTGGTCGCAGATCTCGATATACAGGCTGCACCGGCTGCGTGGGCATTGCCCCTGACTCCGGCCTGGTGGGGAGAGGGCTGGGCCAGCGCAGCATGGCGGACCCGCCGTGGTCGGCTCGTGCTGGTACCCGGTGAATCGCCCGCCGGCGCGCGGCTGCCCCTCGATTCCCTGTCCTGGCAGGATCCGGATTTCACCGGTGAGCAGAGCTACCTGTCCCCGGGGGAGTTACCGAAGGTCCCAGGGCGCTCCCGTGCGGTGATCGTCGACCCCGATGATCACCCGTCGCGTACCGCACTGGTGGTGCAGCCGCGCGACGGGTTCGTGCACGTCTTCCTGCCACCGCTGGAGAAGCTGGAGAAGTTTGTCGAGCTGGTTCACCTGATCAGCAGAGTCGCCGTGGCAAACCAGGTAAAGCTGATCTTGGAAGGCTACGGTCCGCCGCCAGACCCGCGAATAAACCACTTGTTGATCACGCCCGACCCAGGAGTGATCGAGGTCAACGTCCATCCCACCAGCAGCTGGCACGAGCTGAGTGAGCTGACGCATACCCTGTTTCGCCTCGCCGCGGAGCAACGGCTCGGCACCGAGACCTACGGCCTGGACGGACGGCACAGCGGTACCGGCGGCGGCAACCACATCACTCTCGGTGCAGCGGAGCCGGCCAGATCGCCGCTGCTCCGCCGGCCAGACCTGCTGGTCAGCATGCTGACCTACTGGCAGCACCACCCCGCACTGTCGTATCTGTTTTCGGGACGGTTCGTAGGTTCAACGAGTCAGGCGCCGCGGGTCGACGAGGGCCGGCCGGAGACGCTGTACGAGCTGGAGATCGCATTTGCCGAGATCGAAAAGCTGACCGAGGACGACCATCGCCCATGGGCTGTGGACCGGGCTCTGCGATATTTGCTGACCGACATCACCGGCAATACCCATCGAGCCGAGTTCTGTATCGACAAGCTCTACAACCCTGACACTCTCCGCGGTCGTTTGGGGCTGCTGGAGTTGCGGGCGTTCGAGATGCCTCCGCACGCCGACATGGCCCTGGTCCAGGCGCTGCTGGTTCGCTCATTGGTTGCCAGATTCGCCCGGGATCCATACTCCGCGCCGCTGATACGCTGGGGCGCCTCGCTGCACGAGCGGTTTCTCCTTCCTCACTTTGTGATGGCAGACATGGCCGACGTGGTCGCCGATCTGCGTGCGCATCGCATCGACTTCGACCCGGGGTGGCTGGCGCCCTATCTGGAGTTTCGCTTTCCCCGGATAGGAATTGCTGAAATCGGCGGATTGCATGGCGCCGGCGTGGAACTGGAGCTGCGCTTCGCCATCGAGCCTTGGCACGTGCTCGTCGACGATGCGGCCTCCGGCGCTGCTGCCCGCTACGTTGACTCCTCCACCGAGCGGATGCAGATATCCGTGAGCGGCTTCGACCCGGCTCGACACCTGTTGGCCTGCAACGGTTCGCCAGTTCCACTGGTGTCCGCCGGCCCCCCCGGGCACTACCTGGCCGGGATTCGTTATAAAGCCTGGAAGCCGTGGAGTTCGTTGCATCCCACACTCGAGATTGATGCGCCGCTGCGGATCGAGGTCATTGATCGCGCCGCCCGGATCTCCCTCGGTGGAGCGACCTACCACGTCTCTCATCCTGGCGGACGCTCCTACGACAAACCTCCAGTCAATGCTCAGGAAGCTGAGGCGCGTCGGCGCGCACGGTTCGAGGGGTTCGGACATACCCCTGGGATGATCGACGTGGAAGCGCTTGATTCCCAGTTGGCCTGGCGAGCGATCCCAGGTGCCGATTATGCGCACACATTGGATCTGCGTCACCGGGTACCCCGACGCTGGGGCCGTTCGTGAGGTTGCGTTCTCGGGGAAAGCGGAGGGGCGGATGACGGTTCTGACACGTTACCTGGCCGCCGTCAGCCAGCCGGACATGTTTTCGACGGCAACCGGGTTCGACGAATTCGCTGCGCCCGACGGCACTGTACGGCTTGCTTGGTCCGCGTTGACTGGAGCGTTGAATGACTTCACCGAGGCCGACCTGGTTCAGGCTCAGCGGGAGGTCGCGCGGCTGCTCGAGGATGACAACGTCACCTATACGCCAAGTCCCGCCTCGTCGGTCTCCATTGCGGATGAGCTCGACGGGCAGACGCCGATGCTCAACGAGCCTCAGCCATGGAAGCTGGACCCGCTGCCGTTAATGGTGGATGAGCGGGAGTGGGCACGGTTGGAGGCCGGCCTGGTGCAGCGTGCCGAGCTTCTCGACGCGATCATGGCCGACCTCTACGGCGCGCGGCAGCTGCTGGCCAGCGGTGCCCTCCCGCTGAGCGCGATCTATGATCACGAGGAATACCTGCGCCCGGTCGTCGGTACTGCTGCGCTGATCAACCAGGCGCTGTTCACGATCGCCGTCGATCTTGGTCGCAGCCAGGATGGCCAGTGGAAGGTGATCTCTGATCGCACCCAGGCCCCTTCCGGGGCCGGTTATGCAATGCAGAATCGCCGGGTGGTGTCCCGAGTTATCCCTGAGGCCTATCACGAGGCTCACCTGCACCGGCTGACTCCGTTCTTTCAGGCGATGCGGATGGCGCTGGTGGACGCGGCGGCCACCACGGTCGAGGATCCGAGAGTTGTCGTGCTCAGCCCAGGCACCCACTCGGAGACTGCGTTCGATCAGGCGTTCGTCGCCTCCCTGCTGGGCTTTCCACTGCTTGAGGGCAGTGACCTCACGGTACGGGATGGCCGGGTCTGGATGCGGGTGCTCGGCAGGTTGGAGCAGGTCGATGTGATCCTGCGCCGGGTGGATTCCTATTGGTCCGACCCGCTGGAACTGCGGCCGGGGTCGCGGCTGGGGGTCACCGGTCTCGTTGAGTGTGTACGGCAGGGCACGGTCAGCGTGGTGAACAACATCGGCTCGGGAATCCTGGAGAATCCGGGGCTCCTGCCCTTTCTGCCGCAGTTGTGTGAACGCCTGCTGGGCGAGCCGCTCCGGCTGCCGTCGGTGGACACCTGGTGGTGCGGCGATGCAGCCTCCCTTGATCATGTACTGGCCAATTTCGACTCACTGGTGATCCGCCCGATCAGCCGGGGCCATGGACGCAGCGTCGTCGGCTCGGCGTTGACCGCCGCACAGCGGGAGCAGGTGATCCGCGAGATAACCGCGGCGCCCCACCGCTTCGTCGGCCAGGAGGTGCTGCAGCTCTCTTCGGTGCCGACCAGTGATCATGGTCGGCTTGTTCGACGCCAGGTAGTGCTGCGCTCCTTCGCAGTGCGCAGCGACGGCTCGTACACCGCCATGCTGGGCGGGCTGGCCAGAGTCACCGATGACTCCGATGACAAGGGACCATTGGTGACCTCCCCGGGCGGCGGAGTCACCAAAGACGTCTGGATTGTCGGCAGGGAGCCCATTTCGGCTCCGCGGGTGGTATTGCCGCGGCGCGGAACCCAAGCTGTGCGTGAGCTTCTTCCATCGGTGTCGGCCGCAGCTGCGATGGTCCCTAGGGTGCTGAGTGACCTGTTCTGGTTCGGCCGATATGCCGAGCGTGCCGAGGACCTGCTGCGCCTGGTGCTGGCCGCCCGTACCGTCGCCATCGAGACCGATTTCGATGTCACCCAAGGTCAAGCCCTCCAAGTGTTGCTGCAGGCCGTCACCCACGTCAGCACGACTTATCCGGGCTTTCTGGCGGTCGGTGTGGAGACAATGCCCGAACTTCGCTCGGTCGTGCTCGACCGCCTCCGCGCGGGCACCGTGTCACAGTCGATCGGCGCTCTGTCGATGGCCGCCCAGGGAGTGCGTGACCAGCTGTCGGAGGACGTCTGGATGGTGCTTGCCGAGGTCGAGCGTGCCTTGCACGCGTTGGGCGCAAATCCGTACGACCAGGGGCTTCAGCTGACCGACTCGAGTGAACGCGTGCTGTCCGGCCTGCTCGCCTTGAATGGGATCGTCAGCGAGAACATGGTCCGCGACCCCGGCTGGTTCATGCTCGACTCCGGGCGTGGCCTGGAGCGAGCGCTGCAGGTGCTGGCGCTGCTACGTGCAACCGTTTGCCAGGAGCGTTCAGCCGAGACCGATCGGCTTGTGACCGAGGCCGTGCTGACAGCCGCCGAGTCGATCGTGACCTTCCGCCGCCGTCACCAGTTGCGTGTCCGACTTGAAGGTTTGGTGGAACTGTTGGTTTTCGACCACTTCAACCCCCGCTCGGTCGCCTTCCAGCTGAATCGCGTGCGGACTGATCTGCTGGCGATGCCGAGCACGTCGCCCACTGCCCGCCAGCTGCGGTTGCTGGACGGCCTGATCGAACGCGTCCGCACCGCCGACCTGGCGGAGCTGTGCGAAGCCACGAACGGCCAGCGGGCGGCCCTGGCAGAGTTCCTCAGTGTGCTGCAGAGCCAACTGCGCGACCTGTCAGAGACGATTCGTACGGCATACCAGCAGTCGGCACCGGCGCCGCAGCCCATGTTTCGGAGCAACGATGTCGGCACCCCGGCAGCGGGTGGCCGGCGATGACCACGTACCGGGTTGTCCACACGACGACGTACAGCTATGACGCCGACGTCACGGGCAGCTTCGGCCGGTTCTATCTGCGTCCACGTGACCTGGCCTGGCAGACCTGCCTCGCCCACGAAGTGCAGATCGATCCGGAGCCCGCCGATCTGTTTCGCCACGTCGACGTCTACGGCAACACCAAGTCCTACTTCCACATCGTGAGGCCGCACACCGAACTTCGGGTGTCCGCAATCAGCGTCATCGAGGTGGTATCGCCGGAGCTGGATCCGTCAGCTCTTGCCTTGCCTTGGGAGCAGGCGCGCCCGCTGCAACGCCTCGACGTTCCGGACGCGTGGGAGGCTGCCGACTTCATCTACAGCTCGCCATACGTGAACATCCCCGCGGAGATCGAGGGCTACGCGCGCGAGTCGTTCACCCGAGAGCGCTCGATCGGGGAGGCGGCAACCGATCTGATGCACCGGGTTCACGCTGACTTCACCTACAAGTCGGGGTCGACCACGCTCAGTACCAAGGTCAGCGAGTTGCTCGAGCTGCGGACGGGCGTCTGCCAGGACTACGCGCACTTCATGATTTCAGGCCTGCGAAGCCTTGGTCTTGCCGGACGCTATGTGAGCGGCTATCTCGGAACCCGGCCACGGCCGGATCGACCTCGGCCGATCGGCGCCGACGCCAGCCATGCCTGGGTGGGTTGCTGGGTGCCCGGCGCCGGCTGGCTGTATCTGGATCCGACCAACAACCGTCCCTGCGACGAGTCACATGCCACTGTTGCCTGGGGACGGGACTACGGTGATGTGGCGCCAGTCCGCGGCGTGATCTTCACCGAGGCCAAGAGGTCCAACATGAAGGTCAGCGTGGACATGGCTCCCGCTGCCTAGGTCTTCGGCAGCAGGCTGTGGGACGGCCGGTATCGCGGCTGGAACAGCAGAACATCGCCAGCGCCTGGGATGCGGAGATTGATGCCAATGCCCCAACCCTGATCACTCGGCTCCCCGTCGAATTCCGCACCCTTCGATTTGAGCTGGGTCACAGTGGTCTCCAGGTCATCGCACATGAACGAGACATCGTGGTGCAAAGGCACGGTCGTGGTCTGGCCTTCAAAGGTCCAGCTGTTGGGGTGCACCCCAAGTTCACTTGGTCCGGAAGCAAAGATCAACCAGCCTGGATCTGACTCGTGGAACGGCCAGCCGAGAACGTCGCGGAGGAAGGCTCGGGTCGCGGCCGGATCCTCGGAGTAGAGCAGGGCATGCAGGGCTGTGATCATGCGTTCAGCGTAAAACTGCCTTAACCCCGGGCGACTTCGAAGGCCGCCAGCCTCGCCCGGGATCGACCGACGTCGGCCCACGAGCCGGTGATCGAGAGAATTGCCAGGCCGGCGGTCGGGAACTTCTCATCCAGCCGGGCCCACTGTGCCGAGCCCGGATCGCGTGCCGCGAGGAACTCGACCAGGTCGGGGATTCCCGGTGCGTGCCCGAGCATCAAGACAGTCGACGCCGAGTCGGGCAGGCTGCGGATGATTGAGATGAGTTCGGGAACCCAGGCGTGGTAGATCTCGGGGACGTAGCGCACGTCGACCGCCTGGGCACCCCCCCGGTCGGCTTCCTCCCAGGTTTCCCGGGTCCGCACAGCGGTGGAACACAGCACCAGGTCGGGACGTATGCCGCGCTTGGCGAGTTCCTGCCCGATCGCCACGGCGTCTCGCCGCCCCCGCCCAGACAGCGGGCGCTCATGATCATCGACATCGAGGTCCCAGGAGGATTTTGCGTGCCGGACCAGGACCAACGTCCGGTGCGTCGGCTGGGGCTCCTCCATGGCTGAAGCGTAGGAGTTCACAGCCCGATGCGCGAGCAGCACGCCAATTTGCGCTGCTCGCGCATCGCGCTCTGAAGCCGCCTATTTCGTCGTCTCTCTCAGACCAAAAAGCGGTCTGCTCGCTCCTCCTCAACACGGCGGCGCGCGATACCCGACGCTCGCAGCTACTCGTCGCCGGCGAGGCCCTCCCAGATCTCCTTGCACTCGGGGCACACCGGGAAGCGCTCAGGATCGCGACTAGGAACCCACACTTTGCCGCACAACGCCACGACTGGCGTTCCGAGCACCATGGCGTCGGTCAGCTTGTCCTTGCGCACGTAGTGCGAGAAGCGCTCGTGGTCGCCCTCCTCGACGCGGAACTCATGCTCCTGCTTGGTTCGCTCGTCGACGATTGTCTGGGCGCCCGGACTCAGCTGCTCGCTCACCCGGCCAGTCTAGACATGGGCACTCCCGCAGTCGCCCCTTTCGCCGCGAGCCGCGGCCAGATGGTGGACTGGCCAAGTGACGATCGACCAGACGGCCGAGCGCCCGAAGGCCTCAACCGACGTGTCGCTGCGCCGCCTGACCATCGGCATCTGCATGACCATCACGGCGATTGCCTTTGAAACCATCGCGGTGGCCACCGCAATGCCCGTCGCCGCCCGCGATCTCAACGGCCTGACCTACTACGCCTGGCTTTTCTCCCTTTTCGTCATCGGCATGCTCTTCGCCACCGTTGTTACCGGACGGCTCAGCGACCGGATCGGCCCGGCGAAACCCCTGGTCGCCGGTCTTATGATCTTCGCAGCTGGACTGGTCGTGGCGGGGACGTCGCAGCAGATGGCCCAACTGATCGCCGGTCGGCTGATTCAGGGCCTCGGCAGTGGCGTTATCAATACCGCCATTTTCGTCTGCGTCGCGCAGACCTACTCGGCTCGGCAGCGGCCGCGGATGTTCACCTACATCTCAACGGCTTGGGTCCTGCCGTCCTTCTTCGGCCCGCCGGTGGCGGCCTGGCTGACCGGGTCGTTCAGCTGGCGCTGGGTCTTCATCGCTGTGCTGCCGCTGGTGGTTCTGGGTGGGGCCATTGTGCTGCCCACACTGGTCGCCATGATCCGCTCGTACGATCTGCAGCCGGCCAAACCGACCGTGAAGCCGGCACCGCTATGGGCTGCCGGTGTGGTCGCCCTATCCGCAGCCGCGATCCAGCTGGCGGGGCAGCGGTTGGACTGGGTCGCATCGGTACTGCTGGCTGCCGGGATCGCGGGGCTTCTCATGGGGTTGCCGCGGCTTATGCCGCCGGGATTCTTGCGGCTTCGCCGGGGGCTTTCCGCCGTGATCATGGTGCGCGGGCTGCTGCCCGGAGCCTATTTCGGCGCCGAGGCATTCGTCCCGCTGATGCTGGTCGAGCAGCGCAAGATCCCGCTGGTGCTGGCCGGTGCAGTGCTGACGGTGGGCGCGATCGGCTGGACTGTCGGTTCCTGGATGCAATCCCGGCCGTGGCTGAAGATCCGCCGCGACCGCCTGATTACCTACGGCTGTGTGTCGGTGGTCGCCGGCGTAGCGATCGTGGCGCTGGTCGCGTTCTTCCCCCGGCTGTGGTTCGGACTAGTGGGTGTCGGCTGGGTGTTCGCAGGGTTCGGGATGGGCCTGTCCATCTCGAGCAGCTCGCTGGCCGTGATGACCTTGTCGGAGGCTTCAGTCCAAGGCCGCAATGCTTCCTCGCTCAACCTGTTCGACGCCTTCGGCACCGGCCTCTTCGTTGGAATCTGCGGCACTCTGTTCGCTGCCTTGCGGCCAAGCGGCAGCTTGTCGCTGACATTTGGTGTCCTGCTGGCAGCGATGGTGGTAGTTGGCCTATTGGCCATTGCCAGCTCGCTTCGAATCGGTGTTGTACGGAATGAATTCGCGCGCTGAGTGAAGCTTGGTGGTGCGGGACTCGGCGGCGTCGCGTCGGCGAAGCCTGCGTCTGGCACGATGAGGACGCAGCCCGCCTGGCTGCCTCAACCGGGGAGTGTGTCTGTGGCAGAGCAGCCTGCGCGACGGCGATGCGCGGTGATCTACAACCCGACCAGGGTCTCCGACGAGTTCCGTACCAACACGGCCGGTCGCCTCGATCCCACCGCGTGGGATCGACCGATGTGGCTGGAGACGACTGCCGAGGACCCGGGCCATTCCATGGCGGCCAGCGCCGTTGAAGCGGGCGTCGACCTCGTGATCGCTGCGGGTGGGGACGGCACTGTCCGGATTGTTGCGGACGGTTTGGCCAACAGCGGGATTCCGATGGGAATAGTGCCAGCAGGCACCGCCAATCTACTGGCGCACTCGCTCGACCTGCCCATGAAGGAGCCAGACGCGGTCGATGTGGCGCTGCAGATGCACACCCGCGCCATCGACATGATCAAGCTCACAGTCGACGATCAACCCAGCGAACACTTCGCGGTGATGGCCGGCACCGGCATGGATGCCATGATCATGGACGAGACCAACGAAGATCTGAAGAAGGTGATCGGTCCGGGTGCCTACTTCCTAGCGGCCGCCAAGGCACTGGGCCGGTTGCCCATAGACATGACAATCACCTTGGATGACGCCCGACCGCATCGCCGACGCGCCATGATCTGTGTCATCGCCAATGTCGGCACGCTCACTGGCGGCATCACCCTGCTGCCGCTCGCCAAGGCCGATGACGGGCGTCTTGACGTCTACGTTGCCTCGCCGCATCGGTTCACTCATTGGGTCCGGGTGCTGGTTCGGTTGATCACATTTCGGCGGCGCTCTGACGATCGGGTAGACGAGTGGCAGGGCAGCAGAGTGCAGGTTCGGCTCAGCCACCCTGACGCCTATCAGCTCGATGGTGATGTGGCCGAGGGAGAATGCCGGACGCTGGCCGCTGAGGTCGCGCCAGAAGCGCTCGTCGTCTGCGTCACGCCGGAGGAGGGCCTTGCGTCGGCTGCCGGACCTGATCAGCGAACCTAGGATGGGCGGCGTGTCTGAGATCCCCATCGGCTCTCCGCCCGCACCTCCGGGACGCCACGCGGCCCCGAGCGGTTGGTATCCGGACCCGGCGAGTGCGGCGCAGGAACGCTATTGGGACGGCTGGCAATGGTCGCGAAACACGCGCCCTCGCGCGCATTCAACACCTCGGCCGGTCAGCCCGTATCGGCCCAGTCCCTCACGGGCCACCGTACGGACCGCCGACGGCGTACCGCTGGCCGGTTGGTGGTGGCGGGCCCTGGCCGTGATCATCGACAGTCTTATCCTCGCGGTCGTCGGCGCGATTCTGCTCGCACCAATCTATCTCCGGTTCATCCGCGCCATGTCCGAGGCGATCGCGGCGGCAGCACGAGCCGCTCGAGCCGGCCAGCCGAGTCCGGCGCTGACGCCGACTGACCTGCTGTCGGCGGGCGATCAGTTGCTTGTAACCGGGGTGACGGTCGGCCTGGCGCTGGCATACACCGTGGTGTTTCTCCGCTGGAAAGGAGCAACACCCGGAAAGCTGGTGTGCGGGTTGCGGGTCGTGCCGGTCGATCAGGGTTTGTCGCGGGCCAGGTTGCCCTGGCAAACCGTTCTTGTCCGAGCAGCCATCTGGGTGCTTCCCGGTCTGTTCAGCCTGCTGGCGGTGATAACGGTGATCGACGCACTGTTCCCCCTTTGGAATCCCAAGCGCCAGGCACTGCATGACCTCGTCGCGCGCACGCAGGTGGTCGCCGTCCGCTAGTCCACCGAACTGATCAAGCTGCGCTTGATCTGCGAGCAGGCAGAATCGAGCCATGTCTGGCTATAACGGTGGCGATGCTCAAAGAGCCCTCGAGATGGTCCGGGCGGCGGCGTTGAAGCTGCCCCGGACTTCCGAACGACCCAGCCACGGCGGTCCCGCGTTCTTCGTCGAGGCCAGGCGATGCTTCGTGATGTTCCTCGATAATCATCACCAGGATGGCCGGCTGGCAATCTGGTGTGCGGCCCCCGACGGTGCCCAACAGGAGATGGTCGAGACGGAACCGGATCGGTTCTTTCGGCCGCCTTATGTGGGGCATCGCGGCTGGCTGGGAGTCCAGTTGCTCGATGTGACCCAGCCAGAGCTGGACGCCATTGTGCTGGACGCGTTTCGGCAGGTTGCCCCGAAACGAGTGCAAGATCGACTTACGGCGGGCTGCGACGGCGCCTGCTGAGTCGAGCAGCACTTCAGCCTTCAGATTGGCTGCCGAGCAGGCTGCCTGGCGTGTCCCCGGATGACAACGCCGCTATTCGCGAGCTCCGCCATGACACCTTCCACCCGATCTGGGGCCACGGCAGCTGTCAGTTCCGCCAGTACGGTTGTACGGAAACCTGCCCGGACGGCGTCGAGTGCGGTAGCCCGTACGCAGTAGTCGGTCGCAATGCCACAGATGTCGACGTCGGAGATGTCCTGGGCGTTCAACCAGGCAGCGAGGTGCTGTCCGTCGGCGGTCTGACCCTCGAATCCTGAGTACGCGGCTTCGTATTCACCCTTGTCGAAGACCGCGTCGAAGTCACGGAAGGTGAGGTTGGGATGGAAGTCCGCGCCCGCCGTACCCGCCACACAGTGCAGCGGCCAGGAATCGACAAAATCCGGATCTGGAGAGAAATGTGATCCGGGGTCGACGTGGTGGTCGCGCGTCGCGACCACCACGGCGTAATCGTGCTCGCCGTAAAGCAAGTTATTGATCCGGCGTGCTACTGATGCCGCGCCGAGGACGGCAAGTGACCCGCCCTCACAAAAGTCGCGCTGCACGTCGGTGACTATCAGGGCCTTGTTCATGACATATCGCCTCCGCTGTTCTCACTGACATAAACGGTCTCAAGCACGGGCTCACCTTTGGACATCATCATCGCCTCGGGGGGCAACTCGGCGAGAACTCGGCGATGGCGTTCCCGAGCCATGTCGAGCGGCTCCTCCTCAATAATCTCTCCGGAGCTGACGAAGTGGGCGAGCAGATAGCGTTCATTCCGGTCTGGCTCGGAGTGCACACCGCCGACGACTTCCGCCTCAGCGACACCGTCATCGGACAGCCGCCGCAGGGCTTGCTTTCGGCCCCCGATCGAGATCTTGTCGGTGCTCTTCTTCGCCACCGGCACAAGCGGCGCGTCGGCGCCGTCCACCTCTGCCCGCGCTACGAGCTTGTAAACGAACCCGCACGTTGGGTGCCCGCTTCCGGTGACCAGCGCCGTGCCGACGCCATAGCCATCGACAGGTGCCGCGGCCAGCGCGGCGATGGCGTACTCGTCAAGATCGCTGGTGACGATGATTTTGGTCTCGGTGGCACCGAGCGAATCCAGTAGCTCTCGGACCTGCGTTGCGAGCAGAGCAAGGTCGCCCGAGTCCAGTCGGACCGCTCCCAGCCTGCCACCCGTCAGCTCGACTCCGGTCCGCACGGCGTCAAACACGTCATAGGTGTCGACAAGTAACGTTGTCTGCTCGCCGAGTATGTCGATCTGAGCCTGGAAGGCTTCCCGCTCGTCGCCGTGCAACAGCGTGAACGCGTGGGCCGACGTGCCTCGTGTCGGCAGGCCGTATCGCCTGCCTGCCTCGAGGTTGGACGTCGAAGAAAATCCGACGATGTAGGCGGCTCGCGCAGCGGCCACCGCGGCCAGCTCCTGGGTGCGCCGCGAACCCATCTCGATGCACGGCCGATCACCGGCCATGGTGATCATCCTGGAACCGGCCGAGGCGATGGCGGAGTCGTGGTTGTAGATGCTGAGCAGCAGGGTCTCAAGCACGACGCCGTGAGCGAAACTGCTCTCCACGATGACGATGGGGGAACCGGGAAAGTAGATCTCCCCTTCAGGATAGCCCCAGATGTCACCCTCGAACCGGTAGTCGCCGAGCCAGTCGGCGGTGTCCGAATCAACAATGCCTCGATCACACAGGAACTGGATCGCTTCGGAATCGAATCGGAACTGGCTCAGGGCACGCAGCGCTCTGCCGACGCCCGCGACGACCCCGTACCGCCGGCCCTCAGGGAGTCGCCGGGCGAACATCTCGAAGACACAGCGGCGGTCGGCCGTACCGGCCTTGCGCGCCGCCCGGAGCATGGTGAGCTCATAGTGGTCGGTCAACAGTGCCGTGGTTGGCACCTCTCGGGGGCCCCAGGCCGACGGGGCAGCTTCCGGACCGGTGCCGCTCACAGCCGTCAGATTAGAGCAGGGCCAGAATGGGCTTCATGGCTGATTCGGAAGGCGTCGGAGTTGTGCCAGCGGGTGGCACCGCTGTAGAGGAGCGGCCACTCGACCTGACGGTCCCGCAGACACCATGGATGACCATCGTCTGGGATGATCCGGTCAACTTGATGTCCTACGTCACGCATGTCTTCATGACCTATTTCGGCTATCCGAAGAACAAGGCGCACAAACTGATGATGCAGGTACACACAGAAGGCAAGGCATGCGTCTCCAGTGGGACCCGTGAGGAGATGGAACGCGACGTCACGGCAATGCAGGAGTACGGCCTGTGGGCAACGCTGGACAAAGCCGACGAACTGTGATTGCGCGTCGATGAAGAAGTTCAGCCGCCGCCGCGGCGTGATCACCACAGAGCTCAGCAGCTATGAGGTTGAGTTGCTGGCGTCGTTGATCAATCAGTTGATCGAGCTGGTGTCTGACGGCCAACCCGACAGGTACGTAGCGGGCACGCAACCAGAAGAGGCCTTCGACGAGCTGGTTCGCGAGCTCACTGAGCAGGTCGATCAGCCTGAGGAGCCACAGGATCCGGTGTTGAAGCGGCTATTCCCCAACGCATACCCAGATGATGCGTCAGCATCGTCGGACTTCCGCCGGTTCACCGAACGCTCGCTGCGGGAAAAGAAGATCAGCGAGGCGACCATTGTGCTGCAGCGGTTGGCCGAGACCGAGCAGGGTGCGCATCCGCTCCGGATTCCTCCTGCGGAGGCTGAGGCCTGGCTGAGGACGTTGACCAGCATCCGGCTGGCGGTGGCTACCCGGCTGGGCATTACCGACGCCGAGGCAGCGGATGCGCTGAATGATCTTCCTGACGAGGACCCCCGTGCCTTCATGGTCAGCGTCTATGACTGGCTCGGCTTCGCCGAGGAAACGTTGATCAACGCCCTGTAGAGATCTTTCCAGAAGGGAACATAACGGCGTGGCGAAGTATTCGGTGAACCAGGCTGCTGTTGCCAAGTGCCGGGAGCTGATCAAGGCCAAGCAGTACGTACTCGACAGCGATTGGGGGGAGGTCCAGCCCAATGCCGACGTCCAGAACGCATTCTTGGAGAAGCGTTCCTGGGAGGAGTACGCGACCTGGCATCTCGGCCTTACGGAGGGTACGAATGAGGAGACCAAGGCGCGGTACGCTTTTGTCTACGGTGATCTACGCCGCGTGCACCGGACCGGCCTGATCGCGTGTGTCTATCGGGCCGCCGAGTGGCGGCACAAGCAGGTGGAGCTCGCTGCGCATGATCTGCTGCAGCTGCTCGATTCAGCTGCTGGAATCAGTTGAGCCAGCTCAGTATTTGGTCAATGACGTCGCGGGTGAAAGGCTCACCCAGGAACTCTCGGATGCGGCGGTGTGCTCGCATCCGGTCATTCTCGGTCATAGCCTGCAGCCACTGCCGACATGCCTGCTCGCCGATGTGGCCCAGCACTGCCACCGGCATGGTGAAATCGGAGACGGATCTGACCCGGCCTGGACCGCCAGCGGCGCAGTAGGCCTGATAGAGCGTTCTTACGCGTTCCCGGCTGCCGCCGAATTCTACGAACAACATGCTGAGCTCTTGGTCGGCTGATTCCGGGCCACAGTTGTCCCAGTCGATGACGGCCAGACCGTTCCCCGGGACACGGCGGACATTGTCAGCCCAAAGATCTCGATGGCATACGGTGAGCGGACCGGCAGGAGGCGTCAAGATCAACTCAGCTTCCAGCAACGCATCGACCAAAC
>Ga0126313_10000011_pt1 | contig 94605 bp, 93 predicted proteins | sample Plot105A_FD_89954 | JGI IMG/M metagenome (GOLD analysis project Ga0126313, IMG submission 89954) | Serpentine soil microbial communities from UC McLaughlin Reserve, CA, USA - Plot105A | ecosystem: Environmental > Terrestrial > Soil > Grasslands | place: USA: UC McLaughlin Reserve, Lake County...
CGTTACCTGATGGGTGAGACCATCACCGAGGCGGACGTCAGATTGTTCGCCACGCTGGCGCGATTCGACGATGTGTACCACACCCACTTCAAGTGCAACCGGCACAAGCTGAGTGAGCTGCCGGTGCTGTGGGCGTACGCGCGGGACCTGTTCCAGACCCCGGGCTTCGGCGACACGATTGATTTCGAGCAGATCAAGCAGCACTACTACGTGGTGCACTCAGACATCAACCCGACCCAGATCGTGCCAAAGGGCCCGGATCGCAGCGGCTGGCTGGCGCCGCATGGCCGAGAGGAACTGGGCGGTCGACCTTTCGGCGACGGAACCCCTCCGGCGCCACCGCCGGCGTCCGAGGCGGTCGCGAGAGACCATGAAGTGCTGGCGGCACCTTGAGCTGTGCGGCCTCGCTGGTTGTCCGCCGGTGTATTGGCGGCCCCGGCGCTAGCCAGTGGGGTCGTTGGGGTTGGTGGTTGGCGCGGATGGCGGTGGTGTTGAGCTGGGAGCGTTGGCCGAGGATGACGGAGCGGCAGTGGGCGTGTCCTGCTGTGGAGTGGTCTCGGAGCGGCCCGGCTCATCGGCCCCCGCGCTCGGTGATGGGGTTTGCGTAGGCTGCGCATCCTCTGTCGATCCCCGGGTAGCCGTCGGATCGCCCTCTTTCGCCTTGGGCTCTTCATTGGATTGACGATCATCCGCGGAATCCTGGAGACTCACCTGGCTGATCGTGGTCCCGTCGTCACCCGAGAGTGCGTGCCCAGATATCAACTCGAGGCCGGTAACCGCGACGGCGGCAATGCCGAAAGCCAGCAAGGCGCCGATAAGTGCAGTCCTCCACGGCAGCCGATGAAGACCAAGGCGTGAAACGCCTGGCCGCTCCCGCGGGGCGAGCTGCTGGGCCGGTGCCGTGGCAGCGTTCGGCTCCGTGCGGTCGGTGACCAGTTGTACGGTTGCCTGGTTGCCCACCTTCCACCGGTCAGGCCAAATCGTCTTGACCTTTTCGTGGGTGTGCCTCACGGACGCCGTGTAAAGGGCGCCCGACACAGCTGCCACCACGCTGGCCCCTGCCGCGCCGATGATCGTGCCGGCCGCACCTAGCCGGGAGCCGATAGCTGCGGCGGTCATCGCGGCAAGGGCGCCACCGATGATCTGGCTCAGCGACAGCTCGAACCTGCGCGGCTTTTCTGACTTCTCACTATCGGTTTGCTGTTGTTGCTCTGCTTCGGATTGGGAGGTGCGAAACCGTTCCTGCTGGTCAATACTCATGTTCACGTTCGTCTCTGCTCGGGCGTGGTGACCATGTCTGCAATGACCGGTCTCGCTCTACTTTCTTTTTCGCTGCGCCATCTAACCGACGCTCGCGAATATCCCAAGTAACGCACACTTGGGCCGTATTGATGCCAACAGCACAGCAAGAGTGATCGATAACACAGGCGGCTACGCAGCACCCCGAGCCGGGCAGGCCCGGGTGCTGATCTTGGTGGAGCGGAGCCTAGGGCGCCAGATGCTCCGACTCAGTACCGGCTATCACGGCTCCGTCTTCTCCGTGACCGTTGCCATGCCCGTCGCCGTGTCCTGCGCCAATTTCGTGGCCGGCACCGTGATGATGGTGTGCCGCCGCCTCCTCCAGCTCCGCCCGGGTTGGCTTATGCAAGGTGTCGACAAAGTAGAACCGGGTTGCGCGGCGACGGAGCTGTTCCAGTCTGAGCTGGCGATCTCGGTACTCGCCATCGCCATCACCAGCGGGCAGCAGGGCGTACTCCTCGGACTGCTGGGTCAGCGCGTACTGCTCACCAACCGAGATGGGCCGGTGCCGCTCGGAGTAGCGGCCGCTCGGGTCACGTTCGATGACTCCGGTTTCAGCGCCGTGCAACAGCCGGTCGTGGTCAGAACGCTGCAAGCCGATGCAGACCCGTTTGGTTATCAGGAACGCAACAACCGGGGCTACGAACACAGCCACCCGCAGGACCCAGGTCACCGCGTTCAACGAGACGTCGAACTGGGTGGCGATCAGGTCGTTGCCGCCACCGGCCCACAACACTGCGTACCACGTCATGGCCGCAACACCAAGGCCGGTGCGGGTCGGGTTGTTACGTGGCCGATCAAGCAGATGATGCTCGCTCCTGTCACCGGTCACCCATTGCTCAATGAACGGGTAGAGCGCCATCCCGACAAACAGCAGAGTCATCGGCAGGGCGAGGGGTATGAAGACGTTCCACGACCAGGTTGTCGACCCGATGTGCCACTCCCAGCCGGGCCCCGGCATGATCCGGATGGCACCCTCGGCGAAGCCCATGTACCAGTCCGGCTGCGAACCGGCAGATACCTGCGCCGGGTTGTATGGACCGACCACCCACACCGGGTTGATCTGCATCAGCGCACCCATCAGGGTCAAGACGCCGAAGACGATGAAGAAGAAGCCGCCCGCCTTGGCGGCGTAGACCGGAAAGACCGGATAGCCGACCACGCTGTCTTCTGTGCGCCCGGGACCTGGAAACTGCGTGTGCTTGTGGTAGAAGACGAGTGCCAGGTGGGCTGCGACCAGGGCGAGGATCAGGGCAGGAATCAGCAAGATGTGCAGGAAGTAGAGGCGCGGAATGATCAGGTCGCCTGGGAACTGCCCGGCAAAAACGAAGAACTCCACCCAGGTGCCGATCACAGGGGTTGCCCGTACCGCACCATCGAAGAAACGCATGCCGGTGCCCGACAGCAGGTCGTCGGGCAAGGAATAGCCAAAAAAGCCCTCGAAGATTCCCAGCGCCAGCAGGCCGACCCCGAGCAGCCAGTTGATTTCGCGCGGCTTGCGGAAAGCGCCGGTGAAGAAGATCCGCAGGCTGTGGGCCAACATGGCGGCGACGAAAAGCATGGCCGCCCAGTGGTGCATCTGCCGAAGCAGCAGGCCGCCCCGGATGTCAAAGGAGAGGGCGAGCGTCGACGCAAACGCCTCGGACATGGGCAGTCCGTGAAGCAGCTGGTAGCTGCCTTCGTACTCAACTTCCGCCATAGACGGCTTGAACCAGATGCAGAGGAAGACACCGGAAAGCAGCAGGACGATGAAGGAGTAGAGGGCGATTTCGCCGAGCAGGAACGACCAGTGATCGGGAAAAACCTTGCGGAAGTAAGGGCGGAGCAGGGCGGCCACGCCGAGCCGCTCGTCGGCCCACCTGACCGGTCCTCTGGCGATTCGAAACACTGGACCGGCTTGCTTCTTCGGTACTTGCGCCTCCACCGAAGAGCTCTCTGGCACTGTTACGGCCGGCTCAGGCATTAGTTATCACCCTCTTCATAATCCTGCCGCGAGTCCCGCTCGAAGTAGCTCGGTCCGACCGGGACTGTGAAGTCACTGCGTGCCACCAAGTATCCCTCGGCATCGGTGGTGATCGGCAGCTGGGGCAGCGAGCGGGCAGCCGGGCCGAAGATCACCACGCCGGAGTTGCCGAGGTCGAAGGTGGACTGATGGCACGGACAAAGCAGGTGGTGGGTCTGCTGCTCCCAGAGGCTGATCGGACAGCCCACGTGCGTGCAGATCTTTGAATAGCAGAGGATTCCGCCCACCTGCCAGTCCTCGCGCGAGGCGGGGATCTGGATCGTGTTCGGATCCATCCTCACGACGACGATGGCTGCCTTCGCTTTTTCTATCTGGAATTCGGCCCCATGCAGATCCTGAAGGTTTTCCGGCTCGCCATTGACCAGCTGACCGATCTCAATGTCGTCGGCCTTGATCGGCGCGAACGTCACGTCATTCACCAGCCGGACACCCTCGGCCCAGAGCGTCTTCTCGATTGTCTCGGCGCGTTTCTTTTTGGTCGGCCACGGGCCGAGGTCAGCCAGGCCTACCAGCATCGGAACAAACACAAAGCCGAGAGCGGCGAGAAGCGTGCGGCCGATGATCTTGCGCCGGGTAAGCTTCGATTCCTCGACGGTCTTGTCGAGCTCGGTGAGCATCCACTGCTGGTCCTCCGGCTTGGAGGTTGCGCCGTGCCTGAGGTCGACCATCTCCTCATCGCTCATCAGCGTCCTGGCCCACTGCACTGCACCTATCCCGATGAACAGCAGCGAGAGTCCAAAGGTCACGCCTAACCCCAGGTTTCTCGCGTTTGCCCGCAACGGGCCGAAGTCGAAGAACCAGTCGCCCGGGACAGCGAAGTACACCACTGCGAACCCGATGGCAAAAAGCGGAACCATGCCGAAGAAGAAGGCGACCTGCCGGGTCGCACGGTCGGCGGCCTTGGGATCGACATCGGTGAGTCGCGGCAGATGTTCCGGGTGGCCGGGATCGGGCACCGGGTAATGCGCCGGATCGTGGTCGGTCAGCTCCGGGCCGTGGTGGTCGTGACTAGCAAGGAGGGGGCTGGCTCCGGTATCTCTATCTTCTTCGCTCACTTAGCTTTCGCCCCCTTGGCAGTAATCCACACAGCAAAGAGCACAAGTAGACCCATGCCGACGATCCATGCCCAGAGCCCCTCGCTCACCGGCCCAATTCCGCCCAGCGCAAGGCCGCCGTCCTGGGGCCGCTCATGCAGCTCGTTCAGGTAGCCGATGATCACCCGCTTGTCCTCCGGGGTCAGGACTTCGTCAGAGAAGACGGGCATTTGCTGAGGGCCGGTCAGCATGGCCAGGTACAACCGTTTGCTGTCCAAACCGATGAGCGAGGGTGCGTACCGTCCATCGGGCAAGGCACCCCCGGCCCCTTGGAAATTGTGGCAAGCCGAGCAGTTGGTACGGAACAGTTCCCCACCGCGGGCGAGGTCCTCCTCGCTCAGGTTCTCAGGGTTGTACTCCGTCTCAGTGGGGATCGCTGGGCCAGGTCCAAGGCTTGCCACGTACGCGGCCAGCGACGCAATCTCCTCATCGCTATACCGGTTGGGCTTGACTGGAGCCTGCTCGCCAGGCCGGGACATCGGCATCCGGCCGGTCGACACCTGGAAGTCGACAGCCGCGGCACCGACGCCGATTAGCGACGGCCCCTGAATGGTGTCCGTAGTCTGCCCTTCGCCGTTCAGCCCATGACATGACGCGCAACCAACTGCGAAGAGCTTCCTGCCTTCATCCACCTGCTGCTGGCTATAACCGTTGTCGGCAGAGACCCGTTCGGCCGGAGCGACCACGTTGTACAGACCGCCGAGAACGAATAGCGCGAACAGCAGCAAGGCGACCTTGGCAGCTGGGTGCCGTCGCCTCGAAGACAGGAATCGCACGGGCTCCCTCTCGGTCGGGGTTGCAGTCGCTACTGGCTATTCAGTTGTGGTTCGGCCGCCAGATGCACCGGCTAACGCAGGATGTAGATCACGCCGAAGAGCGCGATCCACACCACGTCGACGAAGTGCCAGTAGTAGGACACTACAACGGCGCTGACGGCCTGCTCGTGGGTGAAGGTACGGGCCAGGTATGTGCGTCCCAGCAGGAGAACGAAGGCGATCAGACCCCCGGTGACGTGCAGCCCGTGGAAGCCGGTCGCGAGGAAGAACACGGAGCCGTAGACGTTGGAGGAGATGGTGAGATCTTCCCGGAACAGCGCCGCGTACTCGTAGACCTGACCACCGATGAAGAAGGCACCCATCAGAAATGTGAGGACATACCACTCGCGGAGCCCCCACTGCCGGAGATTGGCGAGTGAGCCGGTCCGGTTCACCTGGCCCCGCTCGGCCGCAAACACACCCATCTGGCAGGTGAACGAGCTGGCGACCAGGACCGCGGTGTTGATAGGTGCGAAAACTAGGTTCAACTTCGCCGTCTCGAAGTCCCACAGTGACTGAGTCCCGGCCGCGGCGGCCTGTGCGTTCGTGACATTGCGGATGGTGAAATAGGCCGCGAACAACGCGGCGAAGAACATCAGCTCCGATGCCAGCCAGATGATCGTCCCCACTGCGACAAAATCCGGGCGGTTCTCCCGGCCCCGCAGCCGCACCTGAGGAATCGGATGCAGCGCGCTGGCCGGTTTCGTCATCGAACCGCTGACGGCATGGGTGTGTAGGGCCACGGGCTCATTATTGCTGTATCACCTGCTGAGGTCACCCTTGGGCACGACATTGCCGAGAACGACTTTGGCTCGCCTCGTAGGTGCCGCTCTATCCTGAGTGAGTGGTCGCAACACTGGTCACGCTGCTGCCTTTACACGCGACCCCACCGAACCCGCCGCCTCCCTTTACTCCGGCCAGGTTCCTCACGGACTGGACGTATGAGTGGTGGCTCCTGCTGGCACTGGCCATCCCGGCAGCGCTGTATGTCTGGGGTCTGATTGTGCTGCACCGTCGGGGTGATCGCTGGCCGATCCAGCGTAGTGTGGCTTTTCTCGCCGGTGGTGTGGGGAGCGCCGTGATCGCCACGATGTCCGGCCTTGGAACCTACGACACCGTGCTGTTCAGCGTGCACATGGTGCAGCACACGATCTTGATGATGATCACGCCGCTGTTCCTCGCGCTCGGCGCCCCGGTGACGCTGGCACTGCGGACACTGCCCTCACGGCCACGAGCGACACTGCTGCGAGTGCTGCACTCGCGGTTCGCCCGTATCGTCTCCTTCCCACCGCTGGCGCTGGCTCTGTTCATCGCCACCCCGTTCGCTCTCTATTACTCACCTTTCTACGAGATCTCCCTGGAATCGGGCTTCTGGCACGCCTTCGTGCACATGCACTTCGTGATCATCGGCTCGATGCTGATGTGGCCGTTGGTCGGCACCGACCCGATACCGGGACGGGTCAGCTATCCGCTTCGACTGCTGTTGGTGTTCCTGATGTTGCCGTTCCATGCGTTCCTCGGCGTGACGATCATGGACTCGTCGATTGTGCTTGCTGGTCATTGGTACGAGTCCTTCCACCGCGCCTGGGGGCCTACGCCGCTTGAGGATCAGCACATCGGCGGCGGAATCATGTGGGCGGCCGGCGATGTCATCGCTGTCGTCGTGCTGGCCGCGCTGTTCGTTCAGTGGTTCGCGCAAAGTCAGCGCGAAGCCCGTCGGGAGGATCGCCGGCTGGACCGGCTCGAGGCGCAAGCGGCGTTGACGGCCAACTCCGGGCGAGAAGCAGATCGATCAAGATAGGATCGACCGGCTCCCCAGGGAGCCGCGAGCGATGGAGGAGCTGCATACGATGAACGCCGACCAGCCGAGCGGCAGCGCCGCGAAGCCGGTGTCCGAAGAGTTGATCATCCTCGCCTACTCCTCGGACCGGACCGTTCGGGAGAACATCCGGCTGGCGCTCGGTCGGAAGGTTGCCAGCGACCTGCCGCCGGTACGGGTGGTCGAGGTGGCGACTCAGCCGGCGGTCATCGCGGCCATGGATGGCGGCGGGATAAATCTTGTGATCTTGGACGGCGAAGCGGTCCCGGGCGGTATGGGCTTGTGCCGCCAACTGAAGGACGAGCTCGCGAACTGCCCGCCGATCCTGGTGCTTACTGGCCGGCGGGACGACGCCTGGCTGGCCACCTGGTCGCGTGCCGACGGTGTGCTCGGGCATCCCATCGATCCGCTGCGGCTCCCGACGGCGGTTGCCGCGATGCTTCGCGGCAAGACCGGTAAGTCGCTGGCCACTCGTGGCTGAGGTTCGACCGATGAGCTGGCCGGAACTGCTGGGTGGCCTGCTCCGTCGGGAGGACCAGACGGCAGAGACTGCGGGCTGGGCGATGCAGCAGATCCTCCGCGGCGAGGCAACCCCCGCTCAGCTTGCCGCTTTCGTCGTGGCCCTGCGCTGCAAGGGCGAGACCGTAGCCGAAATCGCCGGTATGGCCGACGCGATGCTGGAGTTCGCCACCCCGATCGAGGTGTCTGGTCCAACGGTGGACATCGTCGGTTCCGGGGGGGACCGAGCGCGCACCGTCAACATATCGACGATGGCCGCCATCGTGATGGCTGCGGCCGGTGCCCGAGTGGTCAAACACGGTAATCGAGCCGCTTCGTCGGCGTGCGGTGCTGCCGACGTTCTGGAAGCCCTGGGCGTCGTGCTCGATCTGGCGCCGGAACACCAGCAGTCTGTGATCGACGAGGTGGGAATCGGCTTTCTGTTCGCGGCCTATTACCACCCGGCATTGCGCTTCGCCGCCGCGCCACGGCGCGAGCTGGGTGTTCCGACGACCTTCAACTTTCTTGGACCGTTGGCGAATCCGGCCCAGCCGATCGCTCAAGCCGTCGGCGTCGCCGACGCACGGATGGCTGAGTTGATGGCAGGGGTGTTCGCCGCTCGTGGCAATCACGGTCTGGTCATGCACGGTGACGACGGGCTGGACGAGTTGAGCACCACTACTACTTCGACAGTCTGGGTCCACGGGGATGGACAGGTGATCCGCAGCCAGCTCGATCCAGAAGATTTGAGCCTGCCTCGGGCCCAACTTGCCGACCTTGTCGGCGGTGACGCCGATGTCAACGCCCAAGTCGTGCGAGATCTGGTGGACGGCAAGCCGGGGCCGGTACACGACATTGTCGTTCTCAACGCCGCCGCCGGTTTGCTGGCCGATGCCAAACCCCGCGCAGAGGACCTGAGCGGGCAGCTCAGCGAGCACCTCGAGCGGGCAGAGGAGGCAATCGGCTCAGGAGCGGCCAAGGCCAAGCTCGCCGATTGGATTGCCGCGACCCGGGCGTACCGCTAAGGCCGGTAGGGCTCCTGGACGAGCCTCGGCAGGAAGCGCCATGATCAGTTCAGGGTCAGCGAGTCCACGGCGGCGGATGCCAGGTCGCGGATGCGCGGGCTGGCGTCGTTGGGAACCGAGCTGATCGCGGCAATCAGCGCCCCGTCATCGCATCGGACCAGCCATATGACAGCTCGGTCGTAGCTGCTCGGTAGACCCTTGGCCGAGTAGTGCACGTCGGCGCGAAACTCCATGCCCGGATGGCCGTTGGCAGCTCGCTCGGAAGACCTCATGCGCCTGATCTTGGTCGCATGACCGCCGAAGAATTTGTCACCCAGCTCCTCCATCACTCGACCTCCGGCTTGGGCTAGATCGGAACTGCTGACCAGCTCCGGGCTGATCTGCGCCAGGGCCACGGTTGCCTGCCAATCGCGGCGTCCGTCGTAGTCCACGTGCACCTCGGCGTTGGCAAGGAAGATGACATCGACCACCCCGTCAACGTGTACCGGGTCGGGGTAGAGATCGTACGGTTCCCCAGGCAGTGCCAGTGTTGCCGGGCCTATCTTGGCGCGTCCGGTGGCTGTATCCAAGCCGCCGATCGGCTTCCGCATCGCCGAGGCGACACCGCTGGTACGTCCGGCCTGCGCTAGCTCGGTCGTGCCCGCCGAGTCATTCCGGACCAGTAGTCCGACGCCGATCCCAGCACTGGTGAACAGCGCGATTCCAACTGCGACTGCTAGCGCAACCTTCGTCGTCGATCCCCGCGAAGATCCTGGTTCGGCACGCCAGCCGAGTCGGGGGGACGTACTCACATCGGGCGAGCCTAGCCCCGGGCGGCAAAACACCCTGCGCGCTTCGCCGTCACCCTTGCCCCTGCTTCCCAAGGGAATGTACGTTCACACACCCCTACGCGAAGAAACTGGGTTGGCAAGAAATCTCGGCTTATCTGTAACATCGGCTGCCCTTCGCGGGCCTTCCTCTTTAGAGGGATGTCGAACAGGGGGCCGATGACCGCGACAGGAAAGCAGCTGGACCCGGCAATGAATCCGTGGGTCGACGCGGCACCGTTCCGCGCCCACGTTGCCCACTTGATGGCCGCTGAAGAGCTGAGCATCGGGACGCTTGCTGTGTTGACCGGGGTGCAGCCGAAGGCGCTCGCTCGCTTGATTGCCGGGCGGGACAGCGGCCTGCCTGTTGTCGGAAAGATCAGCCAGGAGATGGCCCGTCAATTGTTAAAAGTGCGCGGCAGCGACGTTCGAGGACTTAGGTGTCGGTCGGTGGCGGCTGAGGCCGTAACCCGGCGGCTACGCATTTTGCGGCAAGCCGGCTGGTCAGAGCCCCGCCTGGCGGCCGCGCTTGGTGTTGATCGCAGATCCTTGACCGCCCTACTGGATGGCAATGCGCCCAGGTGTACTGCGCTCGTTGCCCTACGCGCCGCGGCGGCGGTTCGAACGATTGGCTCGGCCGGCTCAGAGCAGCAGGGTGCGGCGTAGTTTTGCTCGCACCCGATCACGCTATCTAAACCGACTTTAGGATCAGCCGGGTGCCCAGCACAGCGACGGTCGTCGCGGCTGCCGCCCTGACCGGTTTGGCGACGGCGGCGGCGGTCCGTCCGGTGCTGCAGGCCCTGCCGGAGCCGCCGGACCAGCCCGACAAGGTGGCCTACCGATCGTTGCTGACGACCAGACTGGTACTGCTATGTGGTCTGCTTTCCGCATGCTGCGCCGCTCTAGCCTGGCAGGGCGTGCCCCCGGCAACTCTGCCGTTGTGGACGGTGTTGTCCAGTTGCGGCGTCCTGCTCGCCGTCATCGACGCCAAGACCACATGGCTCCCGTTGCGGCTCACGCAGGCCGCCTGGTTACTGATGCTTCTCGGCGTCGTCGTTGGCTGCGCGCTGGGTGGCGGCTGGCAGCTTGTCGTTCGCAGCGTGGTCGGCGCAGCGATCGCGGGCACACTGTATTTTCTTGGCTGGCTGATCACTCGGGGAGGCTTCGGATTCGGCGATGTGCGGTACGCACCGCTGCTGGGTGCCGCAGCCGCGGCAGGTTCATGGCGGCTGTTGATGTTGGCGCTCACTATGGGCACTGTTATAGGTGGCCTTTACGGCTTGGCCCGCCTTGCGTATCGCCGGCGAGGACCATTTCCGTACGCGCCGTCGATGCTAGCCGGCGTCTACCTAGCGGTCGCGGCCTCGTGGTTGTAGACGTAAAGCAGTGCCTGCGCGTAAGCGTCGGCCGCATCGTCTGCGGGTTCGGTGTGATGGGCTCGGCCGGGTCCACTCACCGTGACGACGAATCCGCCGGGTGAGGCGTCAAGCGACAAGAAGTAGTTGCCCAGCATTTCGCGAAGCTGATTTTCACGCGGCAGCCACACCACATCTGCAGACTCAACGGAGTCCAAAGCCCATTCCACGGTCCCGTTGAAGTGGAATCGAGAATCGCCCTCCCTTACCACCAGTTCCACGACCATGTCGCTCACCAGGAAGACAGAGTCGGCGATTTCCGGCTTCGGGATGAAGAACTGATCGCCGTTGGCCGGCGTCCAGTCAAGATAGGGCTTGAGCTGAGTGGCGAGTTCGCGGGAGATCACAGAGGAGAGGCAGGTCAGTCAGCGCTGAGCGCGCACGAAGCCCGCCCGTTCAGCAGCTTCCTCGCTGTTGAACCAGACGTCTCCAGTTGTCCGCGCGTAACCAGCCGATTCTGGAACGTGATACTTCTTTGAGCGATCGTTGCCTTTGATCGTGTAGCCCTCGGGCGGCTCATGTCCGACATAAACACCTTCACCCTCGATGTCGGGCCGATCGATCACCAGGGGTGGCTCCGACGACATCTCCGTTGGCTCATCGCTCGGAACTGAGCTGCTGTTGGTCGCGTCCTCGGTCTCGGTCGAATAGACCAGGGTCGCCTCTTGCTCGGTTTCGGAGGGCAATGTGTCGGCGCTCTCGGCCAGGCTGTCCGCGACATCCGAGTCACCCGGGGCCTCGGCGAAATCTTCGGCGGGCGCTCCCGAGTCGCCAGCTGGTGTGCCGACTGCATCGGCCACCGACATCGATTCCTCGGTCATGGTCGGGGTGTCCACCGGTGTCGGAACCTGATCGGCGGCCACCGCCGCTCCGTCGACCCCTGCCTCTGGGCTGGGGTCGGTGGGCGTGGCGGGGGGTGGCGGCGGAGTATATGGAGAGCTCGGCCGGGCTGCTTGCCAGTCGGCGTCTGCCCTGCCGAGGAACTTGCGGACCGCGACGGCGGCGGCACCCGCGATCGCAGCAACGATGGCGAGCCTGACGAGCCATCGGCTCTTCTTCTTTTTCTCCTCAGGCGGCGGAACAACGAGCTCGCCCTTGGCGGCCGCGAGGGTCGCTTGCCCTCTGCGGGCGGCCTCGATGACGATGGGTGAGCCGGCAGCTGCGCTCAGTAGGGCGCTCAGCCTGGGCAGCAGATCGTCGGAGAGTTTCTGCTGACCGGCCTCGATGACTTCATCCAGCCTTGGCCCGATCGTGTCCACCGCACTCTGAGCGACCTTGGCGCCTCGCATCTTGGCACCCGAGGTGAGTGGGCCGACCCGCTGCGCCGCCACCTGAGCGTACGGCGAAACGCGGTCCCGGGCCAGCTGCGCGTAGGGACCGATACGCCCGGCCGCCTGGGTTGCCAACGGCGCAATGCGGTCGGCGGCAGAATTCGCCAACGGGCTGAGCCGATCGGCAGCCGCGTGCGTGACAGGGCCAACCTGATCCGCGGCGGACAGTGCCAGCGGCCCGACCCGGTCGGCAGCCGAATGGGCGAGAGGAGAGATCTGGTCAGTGGCTGCCCCGAGGCGATCTGCGAACGCTTGGGCGAACGGGCCGACCCGAACTGCGGCCGAGTGCGCAACGGGGTCCATCCGATCGGCGGCACCGTGAACCATCGGCCCGACCCGACCGGCGGCGGCATGAACGAAGTCAGGCGGCGGGGCGGCCTCCGCCTTGGCGGCTTTCTTGCGTTCAGATCTGCGCGACACGTTTTTCCTCCGTAGCAAGCGTGAGTTGCGGGACGCGGCCTGCTCCGCGTCCTGGTCAACCGTACCGCCAGGCCCTGGGACTGCGGAGGGTGATGCGACGATCTCGCCGGGGCAGTTTTCCTTGGCTGAGCGTGACAGGATGGGCAGGCGGATGACCAAGATCGCGACAACAGGAAGGCGACAGCGACGTGGGGAGAACAGCCACCTTGCACACCAACCACGGCGACATCGTGCTCAACCTTTTCGAAGATCACGCACCACAAACGGTTGCCAACTTCGTAGGTTTGGCAACCGGAGCACGGGAGTATGCAGATCCGAGCACCGGCGCCAAGACGACGGGACGGTTCTACGACGGATTGACATTCCATCGGATCATCAATGGATTCATGATCCAGGGCGGGTGCCCACTGGGCACCGGAACGGGCGGGCCCGGCTACACCTTCGGGGATGAATTCCATCCCGAACTGAGTTTCAATCGGCCGTACCTGTTGGCCATGGCGAACGCCGGTCCTGGCACCAACGGATCCCAGTTCTTCATCACCGTTGGCCCAACGCCGCACCTCAACCGGAAGCACACGATCTTCGGCGAGGTGGCGGACCAACCCAGTCGCGACGTAGTCGACGAGATCACTCAGGTACGGACCGGACGCAATGACCGTCCGACGGATCCTGTGGTGATCAACTCGGTCGACGTCTCCGAGTGAGCCAGTCACCGCCGGCAGGACCGGATTTCGCCGCACCCGGATTTGTGGGCTGCTATCGGCATCCGGATCGAATGACGGGCATCACCTGTCAACGATGCCGACGGCCGATCTGCGGCGAATGCATGCACCCGGCTTCGGTCGGCTTCCAGTGCCCCAAGTGCGTCGCCGGCGATCGGGTGCGACAACCGAGGACGGCGTTCGGTGCCGCGCTGAAACCCGGCGGAGGCAGCATGACCAAGATCCTCATGGTCGTACTTACCGTCGTCTACGTGCTTGATCTGGTGACCCGCGGGCTACTCGGTAACTGGCTGGTCATGGCCAACGAGTTCATCTATTTCGGCCAGTTCTGGCGATTGCTGACCGGCGCCCTGATATCGGGCTCATTGATCGGTCTGCTGATGAACCTGCTGGTGTTGTGGATTGCCGGTCGAGCGATCGAAGTCGAGCTGGGTGGCTGGCGCTTCGCGGCGCTCTACTTCGCCGCCGGGCTCGGCGGAGCGACGATCGTTTTCCTGCTTGCGCCATCGGCCGGGGCGGTGGTGACATCGGGGGCTGCCGTTATCGGGTTGATCGCCGCCAACGCGGTCGGCAAGCTGAAGACCCACGAGGACATTCGAGCCGACGTCGGGTTGCTGATCCTGCTCGTGCTCTACAGCGTCTTGATCAACTTTTCGGGTATGGGCTGGCTCAGTCTGGTCGGCGGAATTGCCGTGGGCGCTCTGGTGGGCTACCTGCTGGCGTACGCACCGCGCCGAAATCGCGGCGTCATTCAGATCGTCGGACTACTCGGCATCATGCTGGTCTGCCTGCTGGCCGTTGTGGCCAAGGTCGCCGTCTTCTGATCAGCCGAATGTTGTTGAAGGCGTGCCTGAACGGTCCTCGGCTGCCCGGCGATCATCCAGCGTTGCCGGTTGCCCCGCACGAGTTGGCTCGGGACACCGCCCGGGTTGCGGCAGCCGGAGCCGGGGCGGTCCATATCCATGTCAAGGACGCCTCCGGTGCTGACACCCTGGACGGGGACAACGTTGCAGCGGTCGTTTCAGCGATCCGTGTCGTAGCGCCTGGATTGCCAGTTGGTGTGACAACCGGTGCGTGGGCCGTTGCTGACCCCGCGCAGCGGGCCGAGCTGGTCCGTACCTGGTGGATGTTGCCGGACTTCGCTTCGGTCAACTGGCACGAAGCAGGTGCGGTGGCTCTGGCGGAGGCCTTGCTGCAGCTAGGGGTCGGCGTCGAAGCAGGGCTCTGGCATTCCGACGCGGTTCAGTCGTGGCTGACCTGGCGGCACCGCGACCGCTGCCTTCGGGTACTTGTCGAGCTTCCCGACGGCCTCGATCCCTCTGAGACGGTGGAGGAAGCAGACTTCCTGCTGGCATCCGTTGCCAACCGCGTTGGCAACGCGGTGCCGGTCCTGTTGCACGGTGAGGGCAGCAGCTGCTGGCCCGCTCTGCGCCACGCCGCCGACCGCGGCTTAGCCACCCGAATCGGGTTGGAAGACACGCTGGCGCTTCCCGACGGCACTCTCGCACCTGACAACCTTGCCCTTGTGGAGGCAGCCGCCGAAATCCTTATCGGCAGGCGGCCCGACCCGACCTAGCCGCCGAGTGAGAAGGCCGCCTCGAGGTCATGGGCGGAGTATGCCCGGAACGCGATGTGGGTTTCGGTGCTCAGGACGCCGGCGACCTTGTTAAGCCGATCCGCCACCACTTCGGCAATCTGCTCATGATCGGCAACACGCACCATTGCAATCAGATCGATTTCGCCGGTGACCGAATACACCTCACTGACGCCGGCCAGATCGGCGATCTCCTGTGCCACTTCAGGTATTCGGGAGACGTCGGCCTGGACGAACACGATGGCGGTGATCACCGCATCATCCTAGGGCTGGCGCTTGGACCGTCACCGGTTGCGACGAGCCCAACGCATACCGGATGAGGTTCTGCCGGTCCAGCACGCCATACAACGGCCACGCCCAGTCGCCCATGATGTCGATGATCCGCACGCCGGGCCGCTCAAGCCAGTCGGCAATTCGTTCCGTTTCCTCAATACCGGCCGCCGGCAAAGGGTCAGGGGGTCTGGGAACGGTTTCGGCCGTTGCCCGGATCGACCGAGCAACCGCTTGTGGCACATCGCGAGGCGTGGCCACTCCAGCCGCTGCCAGCCGGCCGTATCGGATCACGTGGATTTCCCAGTCGTCGCTCTGCTTGCGCGCGGCGACGATCTCAGCACAGGCGGCGAGGCTGCGGACCCGATGGAAGCGATAGCCGGTCCGGGTCAAGGTCTCCAGCCGCCGCCTGATCGTTGCCGCCTCCTCGAATCGTTGCTGATCGATGAGTCGGGACAACCGTTTCCGAAGTGCGATGACGGCCGGCCGGACGTCGATCGAAAGCGCCGAGCGAACCTGCTCGACGACGTCTGCATAGCCGTCCCGCGACATAGTCCCGTCACACGGCGCGCAGCAGCGGCCCATATCCGCCAGCGCGCAGGCCGGGACCGGAGTCGACGCGCTCAGCCGTGGAGTGCATTGCCGGATAGGAAATCCGTCATAGATGGCGAAGATCACATCCTCGCATCCCTGCCGGCGGTGAAAGGGACCGAAATAGGTCGCGCCGTCTTCTCGGACCGAGCGCACGATCGACAACCGTGGATAGGCCTCCTGGGTGATCTTGATCCATTGGGTGCGTTCGGGGAACTTGGAGCGCCTGTTATAGCGCGGTGCGTGATGGGCGATCAGGCGAAGTTCGACCACGTCGGCTTGAAGCCCGGTCTGGCACGGCACAGCCTCCACTCCAGTGGAAAGCCGGACCATCTCATCGATCCGAGCGCGCTTTTCTGCCGCGGTGAAGTAGCTGCGGACGCGTTTGCGGATGTTCCTCGACTTGCCGACATACAGCACATGCCGCGTCTGATCATGCTCGGCGACGAACAGATAGACCCCTGGTTCTTGGGGCAGGTCCGCAGCCCAGGTCCGCTTGGCACGTCGCTGGGGTGAGACCCGCCGCGCGAACTCTTGGAGATCTTCGATGGTGTGGACGCCCAGGTTGCCGACGCGCTCGATGAGGCCGTGCAGCACATCGACGGTTGCTCGTGCGTCGGTCAACGCCCGGTGGTTGGGCGTCACGGTGGCATTGAAGTGCCTGGCCAGAGTAGCCAGCCGGCAGTCCGAGACCTCATCACTCAGCAAAATCTGACGCGCTAGCGCTGCGGTATCGAGCACAGGCCAACGCGGGGGTCGATAGTCGAGTTCATCGCAGGCCCGACGCAGAAAACCAAGATCGAAGGGCGCGTTGTGCGCCACCAGCACAGTGTTCTCGGCAAACGCCAGAAACGCTGGCAGGATCGCCGGCAGCATCGGCGCATCCGCGACCATTGAATTCGTTATGCCAGTCAGCACTGCAATCAGCGGCGGGATGTGAGTCCGCGGATTGACTAGGGTCTGAAACTCCCCCTGAAGTTCGCCGCCGCAGACTTTGACCGCGCCGAACTCAGTGATCGAATCAGTGTCCGCGCCACCAGTCGTCTCCAGATCCACAACGCAGAACGTCACCTGAGACAGGTGCGTACCAAGATCGTCGAAGGATGCCTGTACGCCAACTCCGAGGTGCGGCGCAGCCATGCATCTGACGGTAGAGGGAGTCTCCGACAGTTGGCCGGACCGACATAGCTGGAAGCGTCAGCACTCCGGCGGGTTGTAACGATCGATAGCCCGATCGAAGGCGTTGATGTTTTCCGGTGCAGCTCGATAGGTCCGGAGCCAGACCGCCTCAGGGTTGTTGAAATGACCGGCTTTGCTGCGCTGCATGTCGGCTAGATGCTTGGCCCAATCCCGCATACCGCCGACCCCTGCCTCCATCACCGGTTGCTGGTCCGAGCTCCGCTCTGCGCACTTTTCGAGGGCTTCGGCGATCTCAGCCGGCGCTTCGCTGACCTCCTCACACGAGCCGTCCTGACTCCGGTACTCGTCAACAGCGTTCCGATAGCGCTTCTGGTCCCCTGGACCCAGCAGGCGAGTTGCCTTGAACTGCGCCTTCATTTCCTCGACGGTGTAGTTACCGAGGTCTGCCTGACGCTGAGAGTCGACATGCTTGGCCCAGTGACCAACGCCGGTCTTGGCCTCATCGATCACTCCATCGCCCGCCTCCACCTTGGCCTGGCAGGACTCGAGATCTGCTTGCGCCTGAGAAGCATCGGGGTCCGCCGAGGCCGTCGTGGTCTCGGTAGAGGTCGGTGTCGCGCTGGGCTCGGCGCTGGTCGGCGGTGCGCTGGTCTCGGGTGTCGTCACCGTGACCGAGGATTGCGGCTGAGCGGATGTCGTCGATCCGTCCGGCCACAGCTGCCATGCGGCCACACCGCCACCGGCCAACAGGGCCAGACCTATAACGATGGGGACCACAATCCTGGCAGTGTTCGCTTTTGCCGCTCGACGTGCCTTAACCACTGACTATCCCCTGTGTTCTGAAGTGATCCGTGTCAATGTACCCCCACGTGGCCGTCAGGTACTTCGTCGTTCAAAAACTGTCGGACCCGTCCGGCACAGTTGCCGCAAAAGTTCGTTCGGCACGCCAGGGCAACAGAAAGGTTACGACGAGCATGGAGGTCTTGCACGTCGACTGCGATCACTGCATCGCTCGCGGCCCGGCCTGTGACGACTGTGTCATCACGGTGCTAATGGGGCAGCCTGCCGGAAAAGTGGATCTCGACTCCGATGAGCGCGCGGCGCTATCGGCACTGGCGGAGCAGGGCCTGGTGCCTCCTTTACGGCTCGTTCCGCATCTTCATCCGGCGCGTTTGGCGTCCGAACCGACCGCCCGGCAGAATTACGCCTAGATCACCCGTTGATCCGCCAACGATCGAGACGCAGCCGCTGGTGGGTTGCTCAGTGACCATTTCGTGACCTAACCTAAGGCTCGCTGTTGGGTCAATGGCAACTCGGGGGATTTTCGCCTGCCCTTTGTCGTGCCATGGCCGCCTGTGGGTGACGAGGAAAGGGATTGGCCGCTTGATAGCACGCAGCTCGAGCAGCAACGGCACACGTTCAGATGGATTCCGCGCCCTTCTCTTCGGGGCCATCTCAACCTCTCTTGTCGCGGTGCTTCTGGTCTCCGCCGGAGCCCCCGCCTCGGCCGACCCACCATTGACCGTCGAGGACGCCAAGGCGCAGATTTCGACCCTGGAGACCGAGGCCGAGGCTCTGGACCAGCAGTACGTCGGGGTCAAGGAGCAGCTCGATCGCGGCCGGCTCAAGCTCAAGCTGAAAAAGGCCGATGTCGCGGCCCAAGAGGCCAAGGTGAGCCGGATGAGACTCCATGTCGGCCAAGTCGCGCTCGCTCAATTCCAGAATCGCGATCTGGACACCGCGGCGCAGCTGTTCTTCAGCAGTGACACAGAACGCTTTCTGAGCCAGATCTCCACCGTGGAGAAGGTCAACGAAAATCAGAATTCGGTCCTTCAGGACTTCCTCCAACAGCAGGCTGACCTGGACGAGCTCGAGCGATCGGCCGAGACGGACTTGGCAGCGCTGCAATCCCAGGAAAAGGAGCTGGCGAAGCTTCGGACGGCCTCAGAGCAGAAGATTCGCGAATCCAAGGCGGTGCTGGCGCGACTGACGGGTGAGGAACGTCGCCGAATTGCCGAGGAGAGACGCAAGGCGGCCGCTGACGCTCGCGATGAAGCAGAGAAAGCAACCAGCTCCTCACCGAGACGTGAAAGGTCCAGCTCATCGAGGCGGGAGCAGTCCAGCTCGCAGGAGAGCAGCCAAGAGTCGACGACCGAAACTGTGTCCGGCAGCAGCCGAGGCATCCGTGCCCTCAACTTCGCCAAGGCGCAGCTCGGCGATCCCTATCAGTACGCCTCGGATGGGCCCGATTCCTACGACTGTTCCGGGCTAACCTCGGCTTCATGGAGAGCTGCTGGCGTTACCCTTCCACGGACCTCTTCCGCACAGTACGGAGTCGGGCGTTCAGTCTCGAGGTCGGAACTGGCTCTGGGGGACCTCGTTTTCTTCTACAGCCCGATCAGCCACGTCGCCCTCTACGCTGGCAACGAAATGATCATCCACTCACCAAAACCAGGTGGGGTGGTCGAGTACATGAAGATGTCCTACATGCCGTACGCCGGCGCTCGGCGGCCCGGCTGACGGGAGCGTCATAACCGGCTCAGCGGCCGCGCTGAAGTCGGTCCTTACTGCGGTCGTGCTGACCCTCAGCATCGTGGTCGCTGGCTGCGGATCAGAAACGGTCGAGCGGCCGACCTCGTCGGCGCAAGGATCGACCGGGCAGCGGCATGCGGCGACCCGTACCGAACGCACTCAGGCGGTCCTCGATCAGATCGCCCCGGCGGTCGAAGCAGGCGATCTCGACGCTTTCATGGCCGCGGTCAGCGATCGGGACCGCCTGTTCCCGCGGCGGGCAAAGATGATCTTCGACAACCTGAATTCCCTGCCGCTGAGCGCTTTCCGACTTACCGCACGATCCGGCTCGGCTGAACTCTCCGCCAGCCGCCACCGTCAACTTGGGCCCGATAGCTGGGTGCAGCAGGCGACCCTCAGCTGGCAACTCGAGCCAGACACTTCTCCGGCCGTGCACCCGGTCTGGCTCAGCATGACCGCCAACGGAGACACAGCACAGCTGGCCGGCACCACGGACATCCCGCCAAACCGAGCAGGGCCCCTCCCGCTGTGGTGGTTGGTACCCGTCGTGGCGGAGCAAGGCGACGATGTCACTGCGCTGGTCGATGCAGGTCTGAAAGCCGACAGTCAATGGGCTCGGGCCGGGGGTGCCGCCTTGGCAAGGATTCGCTCGCAGGTGCGCGGCATCGATTCGGGCTGGTCGGGCACCCTGGTCGTGCAAGTACCGTCCACCACCGCGATCCTTGAGCAGATGCTCGCTGCTCGACGCGGATCGTACGACCAGATTGCCGCCGTTACCTGGGCGGACGGCACGAATACAGCCAGGGCTCCACTGCGGATCGTGGTAAATCCGGCGCCCGCCGGCAAGCTGAGCGACCTAGGGACACAGCTGCTGCTGGCACATGAGGCGACTCACGTTGCTACGCATTCTGTCGATTCGCCGGCACCGGCCTGGATGGTCGAAGGATTTACCGACTACATTGCCTACCAGGCCTATCCGCAGGCGCGCAAAGCGGCCGCAGCTCCGCTTCTTGACCGGGTGAAAAATGGCAAAGGACCAGCGAGCCTTCCGGACAACGAGGAGTTTCGCGCCGGGACCGATCGGCTGGAGCTGGCCTACGCTGAGGCTTGGCTCGCGTGCCGGTACGTTGCAGACCAGTACTCTCCCGAACAGCTCACCGAGCTGTATCGGGAACTCGATTCGGGCAGGAACTTCGAGCAAGCCGCGCGTTCAGTGCTGGAAGTCACGTCTGCGCAGTTCGTTTCCGGCTGGCGAGGCTACCTTTTGGCGCTCTCCCGCTGATAAATGCCGACGACACTGATCATTACCAACGACTTTCCGCCTCGGATTGGTGGCATCGAGTCGTTCATCGGCGACCTCTGCGAGTTGTTGGATGGCGACGTCGTCGTCTATGCGTCGGGTCCACCCGGCGGCACAGCCACCGACGCCGTTCGCCGCTACCCGGTGGTCCGCGACGGGTCGCTGCTGCTGCCGATACCCAGGGTTGCCGAGCGAGCCAGAATCGTGCTGCGACGCTTCGGTGCCACTCGGGTGCTCTTCGGGGCCGCAGCCCCGCTCGGTCTGCTGGCGCCAAGCCTGCGCCGAGCGGGTGCTCAAGTGGTTGTTGGCCTGACCCACGGTCACGAGACCTGGTGGGCAACACTGCCAGGGGCCCGCCAGGTGCTTCGTCGGATCGGTGAGGCCTGCGACCACCTGACGACCATTTCCGAATACACATCGGCTCGAATCCGGCCTGCGCTCAGCCGCGCTGCCGCGGGGCGGATGCTCGGGCTGGTACCGCCGATAGACACCAAGCAGTTCAGACCGGCTCCGCGCGCGGACGAGCGTCGCCGGTGTGTGGCGGTTGGCAGACTCGTTGCCCAAAAGGGTTTCCCTACACTCCTGCGAGCCTGGCATCTGGTGGTTCAGCTGAGTGCGCCGGACGTACCCGAACTGATCTTGGTCGGCGATGGCCCTGGTCGACCACGCCTGGAGTCCATGATCAGCCAGCTTGGCCTGGCCGACACCGTGAGGATCACCGGAGCAATCCCAAGGACGCAAGTGATCACGGCCCTGCAACAAGCAGATGTCTTCGCATTGCCGGTGCGAACCCGGCTGTGCGGCCTCAATCCAGAGGGTTTGGGCCTCGCTGCTCTGGAGGCGGCGTCCACCGGTCTGCCCGTCATCATCGGAAACTCGGGCGGCGCGCCGGAAACCGTTCGGCACGGAACGACTGGGTTCGTGGTCGATCCGAATGATCATGTTGAATTCGCCAGCCGGATCGGCGCCTTGCTGTCAGACGCGGATCTTCGTCGCGCAATGGGCGCCGCGGGACGCTCCATGGTGCAGGAATGTTTCGGCGCAGAGCGCGCAAGGGCCATACTCCGGCTGGCCCTCCGGCTATGAGGTCCGCCGCTACGCTGTGGTTTGTGGCGGATCAGACGAGCGCCAGCTCGACATCGACGCTTCGCCCGACCGCGTGATGGCTGTTGTCGCCGATATCGAGCACTATCCCGAATGGGTGGGTTCGATGAGGAGCGCGAAGATCCTGACCACTGAAAGCGGCAAGGCCAAGACGGTTCGGATGGTTCTCCACCATCCGCTGATAAAGGACGACTATGTGCTCGGCTACCACTGGGAGCCGAACGCGGTCCGCTGGCACCTGATCGAAGCCAAGCTGTTGCGGGTAATGGAGGGTTCGTACCGACTCCAGCCAACGGATGGAGGCACTGCGGTGACCTACACCCTGACCGTCGACCTGAACCTGCCGATGATCGGCATGTTCGAGCGCAAGGCCGAGCAGACGATCATCAACGGCGCGCTCAAAGGGCTGAAGAGAAGGGTTGAGAGCTGACCAGCTCGCCGGCCGTGAGCGTTCGCGGCGTGCAGCGGCCGGCTCAACCGCCGGCCGTCAGCATAGGGGTCGATGTCGGTGGGACGAAGGTGGCTGCCGGTGCAGTTGATGATCACGGTGTGATTCTCGAACGGCTCCAGGAGGTGACACCTTCGCACAGCCCGCAAGCGGTAGAGGAGGCGATCGTCTCAGCCGTCAAGCGATTGCTGGCGCACCACCACGCGGAGGCTGTCGGCATTGGCGCGGCAGGCTGGGTTGACAACAGTCAGGCGGTCGTGGCCTTCTCGCCGCACTTGGCCTGGCGGGCCGAGCCGCTGAAGGCTCGTTTGTCGCAGCGCATCGACTTGCCGCTGATCGTCGATAACGACGCGAATGCTGCCGCCTGGGCCGAGTACCGCTTTGGTGCCGGTCACGGGTCGTCGGTGATGGTGTGCCTGACCCTTGGCACCGGAATCGGTGGCGGACTGGTGATCGGTGGTCAGCTGTTCCGCGGTACGTACGGCATGGCGGGTGAGTGGGGCCACATGATCAGCGTGCCGGACGGGCATTGGTGCGAATGCGGCAACCGGGGCTGTTGGGAGCAGTACGCATCGGGCAACGCGCTGGTGCGGGAAGCTCGCGCACTGGCTCGGACCAATTCTCCAGTCGCATATCGGCTCATGGAGATCGTCGGCGGTGATCCGGACAAGATCACCGGGCCGGACCTGACCGCAGCGGCAATCGCCGGAGAACCCACCGCAGTTGAACTGCTGTTCGATGTCGGGACCTGGCTCGGCCGGGGAATAGCCAACCTTGCCGCCGCTCTGGACCCGGAGGTGGTGGTGATCGGAGGCGGCGTTAGTGCAGCCGGTGATCTCCTGCTGCTGCCGGCGCAGCGGGCGTTCAGGCGTACGTTGACCGGTCGCGGCTTCCGCCCGGAGGCACGCCTGGTGCTGGCCCACTTCCGCAACGACGCCGGCTTGATCGGTGCGGCAGATCTAGCCCGGCGCTCGATCGTCGAGCCACCGGAGTCCGGCCGTTTCGGATTTTGGCCTCGCCGCAAGAAACGAAAGGTCCGCCCTCGGATGCGCGAGCGGCGCGCCCGAGCGCCCCTCTTCGGGCGGTAGCGAGATACCGGCCCTCGCAGCCGGGCAAGTCAGAGCACAGCGCCGTCCCCGGGGGGCCGGGAGCGCGGCAGCCGAGTCAGCAAGATCAAAAAAGAGCAGAGGAAACCGGCGATCGCCAGCCAGCCGGCGAGGGCAGGAAGCCGGACGCCAGCTGCGGTCAGCAGCACGAAGACAGCGGCGTAGCCGATGCCGATCCAGCCGAGCACTGCAGGCAGTCCAGGCCGCGGCAGGGGCTCAATCGGCGGAGGGACGAACTGATCCGCCTCAGGTTCAGCGGCGCTGGTCGGCTCCACCACAGGCGCCTGAAGGGGCACCTGCTCGGGAGCTAGAGCCGGCGGATCGGGTCGTTCGGCGGTGAGATGATAGCCGGCCACGAGTTCGGCGAAGGCCCGGTCGATCGCGGCTGGGTCATCCTCGGGAGTTCGATCGGCCGATGACCCGTCCCCGGCGAGCGGCATGTCAGTCCTTTCCGAGCCGGCGAAAGAAGCTGCTGCTGGTGGTGAAGATCTGCTCTGCGTCGTAATCCAGCGTTGCTACGTGGTAGCTGCGTTCCAATTTCACCAGGGTCACGTCCGTCGCACTCACCGAGTTCAGAATCAAAGGTACCGACGACGTGTCGATCGTGTGGTCGATGGTCGACTGAAAGATCAGCAGTGGAGAAGTCACCTTCGGCAGCTCTGACCACAATGAAGTCCACGCCGCAACAAGGGAGTGCAAGGCATTGAGCGGAAGGCGCGGGTAACCCGCCTCGTCCTGGCCTGGCTTGGCGATGTCATTGGTGACCCCGGGAAACGACGGCGCGACCCGGCGCAGCAGGGGCAGGAAGCGCAACCGGAAGTCCTTCTGGCTGATAAAGGGGTTGACCAGACTGACACCGGCGACTCGATCGGGATACTGCTCGGCGAGCCGAAGAGCAAGCGAGGCACCCATCGAGAGGCACGCCAGGAAGACCTGGTCGCACTCTGCTTGCAGCGTTTTGAACTCGGCCTCTGCTGTGCCGTACCAGTCCTGCCAGCCGGTGGTGTTGAGGTCCTGCCAGGTTGTGCCATGCCCGGGCAAGCGCGGCAGGGCAACACGGAAGCCGTTGGAGGCGAGGTGCTCCGCCCACGGGCGCATTGAATGCGGGGAGCCGGTGAAGCCATGCAGGAGAAGCGCTCCGAGTCGGCCCTCACCCGCATGGAACGGCTCCGCGTCCGGCCGGACAGTCACCATGTCGGGCGGTTGAAGGTAGCGCCGCAACGGTCGGGCAACTGGCCCGAAGGCTCGCTGCGGCGCAAGTCTCACTCATGCATCCTAGGGCCGCTAGGCTCGCGGCTGTCCGGCCCTACGATGGGCCCCAGACGCGGAGGGTGGCCTTGCTGTACTGGGTCTTCAAGTGGTCGATATTCGCGCCACTGGTCCGGCTGCTCTTCCGGCCGTGGGTTGAGGGCGAGGAGAATCTGCCCAATACCGGGCCGGCAGTGTTGGTCAGTAACCACATAGCCGCCGGTGACACCTTCATTCTGCCGTCCATGATCAAGCGAAGGCTGAGCTTTCCGGCGAAGGTCGAGCTGTTCTCCGGCCGCGGAATCGGCGGCCGTTTTCTCAGCTGGTTCCTGACCGCGGTTGGTCAACTGCCGATGGATCGGTCTGGGGGACGAGCAAGCGCAACCAGCATGGAAGCCGTGCTCGGCGCCTTGAGGTCCGGCGTCCTACTCGGCATCTTTCCGGAAGGCACTCGGTCGCCGGACGGCCGGCTCTACAAAGGCAAAACCGGTGTCGCTCGGCTAGTCCTGCAGGCAGGCGTGCCGGTCGTACCGATCGCCATGATCAACACGAAGATGCGATCGTGGTTGCTCGGCATCCCATGGATCTGGCGGCCGGGCATCCGGATCGGCAAGCCGATGGACTTCCGGGCGTACGCTTCCGCAGGCAACGACCGCGAAGTGCTCCGCTGGATCACCGACGAGATCATGAACGCGGTGATGGAACTGTCCGGCCAGGTCTACGTCGATGCGTACGGATCTTCAATCAAGGCGGCCCTGAAGGAGGGCCGGGTGGTAGATGCACCTGTTCTCAGCCGTCCCGGCGCGGGGAGAGCCGCACCCCCCGTCCCGGTGGATCAGTGAGCGAGCACCAGGTCCCGGGCGACCCGAACGGAAGAGTTTCGGTCGAATCGGGCACCGACGGCGGCAGGGGTGTCTACTGGGTGTTGAAGAACGTCCTGCTCGGTCCTCCCATCCGCAGAATCTTCCAGCCCATTGAAGAGGGCACCGAGAACGTGCCGGTGAGTGGACCAGCGATCATCGCCAGCAATCATCTGTCGTTCGCAGACTGGATTTTCATGCCGTTGGCGCTGGACCGCAGGGTCACCTTCATCGCCAAGTCCGATTACTTCACCGGAATGGGCCTTAAGGGATGGGCTCAGAGGCGTTTCTTCGCCGGAACGGGGCAGGTGCCGATCGACCGGTCGGGCGGGCAAGCGTCGGAGAGCGCCCTGCGGGCCGGTCTCAAGGTGCTGCAGCGTGGTGGACTGTTCGGGATCTATCCGGAGGGCACCCGCAGCCACGACGGCCGGCTGTACAAGGGCCGCACCGGCGTGGCTCGGCTGGCACTGCTGGCCGGGGTGCCAGTGGTTCCCTCTGCGATCATCGGGACCGATCTCATTGCGCCGCCGGGCAGGATCGTGACCAGGATCGTCAGCCCGACCGTCCGATTCGCGACGCCGCTCGACTTCTCCCGATACTCGGGAATGAGTGACGACCGGTTCGTCCTCCGGTCGATCACCGACGAGATCATGTACGCGATCATGGAACTCTCGGGCCAGGAATATGTCGATGTCTACGCTCCGACGGCGAAGGCCCTCGCGGCTCGCGAGGCCGCTGCCCGCGAGGCGGATGAGGTGTCGCCCCAGGCTTAATAGGGACGGTATCGATTTCGGCTCGGTCGAGCACTTCGGCTGAAGCTTATCGTCAGTTCGAAAGCAGCCGATCAACCAGGGCTTCAGGTTGACTCAGCGCGCACAGGTGTCCGCCCGGAACTTCTTCTGCGGCCAGACCCAGGCGTTCCTCAGCGATCCGCCGCTGGAACTCGTACGGGAAGAAGCGGTCGTTCCGGGCGGCGAGAACCGTCGTTCGCACGTCAGGCCACTCCGGCAGGTCGAAGACCGAAGAAAACAAGGAGTCGGCCGGTTCTTGACCGCTGGATGTCGTCGCTTCCAGGACCTCGGGTGGCAGGTCATGCAGGAAGTGGGTGTACAGGTCGAAGCCGGCGTCGGGGTCGCGGCCCTCGCTCATATCGAGGCCGCGCATTGCTTCACTGTGTCCGGTGTTGGCCCACCACTGTCCCGGAGTCTCGCCTGGTGCGGGGATCATCGCGTTCACCAGGAAGAGGTGCGAAACCACAAGGCGGCCGCAAGCCAGCGGAGCGCTGAAGCCGCCCATCGACTGGGCGACCAGCACCACCTCGTCCGCCCCCGTTCCGGCCGAGACAATGGCGTCTGCCTGGTCGGCGAGGGTCGCTCCACTCCAGTTAGGGAGATCGAGCGGGACCACGACGAGCCCGGCCTGGGCCAGCAGTGGAGTTACTCGATACCAATACTGGGCGGTGCCGCCTGCGCCTGGGATTAGCACGTACCGGCGCTGCATGCGAGGATTTTCGCACCGCGACCGGGTCCATCGCCTGAAAATCACCGGTCCGGTTCAATGCCGCCGTCTAAGGTGTTCGCGTGTCCGATCCGATACAAGTCCCCTCGCTGGAAGCGCTACACGCGCTGACCCCGTTCCAGCAGCCGACGTATCCGGACTTAGCCGAGCTTGCCGACGTGATCACCCGGCTGCGCAAACTGCCGCCGCTGGTTTTCGCCGGTGAATGCGACGAACTGCGAACCAAGATGGCCAGTGTTGCGGCCGGTGAGGCGTTCCTGCTGCAGGGCGGGGACTGCGCCGAGACCTTCGATGGCGTGACCGCGGCCAACATTCAGGGCAAGCTGCGGACGTTGCTGTCAATGGCGGTCGTCCTGACCTACGCCGCCCAGGTACCGATAGTGAAGGTCGGCCGGCTGGCCGGCCAGTACGCGAAGCCGCGCAGCGCCGAAACCGAAACTCGCGATGGGATATCCCTGCCGGCCTACCGAGGGGACGCGGTGAACGGGTCGGAGTTCACGCTGGATGCGCGTCGAGCGGATCCGCAGCGGCTGCTCAGCGTCTATCACGCGTCCTCGGCCACCTTGAACCTGACCCGGGCGTTCGTCACCGGTGGTTTTGCCCATCTGCGGAGTGTGCACAGCTGGAACGCCGACTTCGTCAAGAACTCCGCGGCCGGCGTCCAGTACCAGAACCTGGCCAATGAGATCGATCGGGCGCTTGCCTTCATGGTGGCCTGCGGGATTGATGACGATGTGTTCCGCACGGTGGACTTTTACTCATCGCACGAGGCGCTTCTGCTGGAGTACGAGCACGCCCTCACCCGGATCGATTCGCGGACCGGGCTCCCGTACGACACCTCCGGGCATTTCTTGTGGATCGGCGAACGGACCCGGCAGCTCAACGGCGCGCATGTCGAACTGATGCGCACTGTGCGTAACCCGCTCGGGGTGAAGCTGGGGCCGGGTGCGACGGCCGATATCGCGCTCGAGTTAGCGGACCGGCTCGATCCTGATCATGAGCCGGGCCGAATCACCTTCATCACCCGGATGGGCGCGGCCAGAGTGCGTGACGTCTTGCCCGATGTCGTGGCCAAGGTCACGGCAAGTGGCCGGCAGGTCGCCTGGGTATGTGACCCGATGCATGGCAACACCTTCGAAGCCAGGAACGGTTACAAGACGCGAGCCTTCTCGGACGTGATCGAGGAGTTGAACGGGTTCTTCGACGTGCACGAGGAGTTGGGCACCTGGCCCGGCGGAGTGCACGTTGAACTGACCGGGGACGACGTGACCGAATGCGTCGGCGGCAGTGATGATCTTGTCGAGGCGGACCTGGGGAATCGCTACGAGACGCTCTGTGACCCGCGGCTGAATCGCAATCAGTCGCTAGAGCTGGCATTCCTGGTTGCGGACCGGTTGACGACGGGGCGGATCAAAAGGTCCAATCCGGTGCAGTCGTATGTGCCGGTCTCGTTCTGAGAACGCGGGCTGAGAGACCGTCGAAGGCCGCCGCCAAGCCACCAGAAAGCAGATCTGAGCGCCGCCTTCACAGCACCCAAGGATGTCAGTGGACCCTGGGACGATGTTGGCATGTCGGGGGACAGGGTTGGCGAGATCGAGGCGGCCAGGAAAGACATTGCTGCCGCACGGCGCGAGGCGGCAGCGGCCCAGGCCAGATTGGCGGCAAGCTGTGTCCGGTTTGCAGAACTGCGCACCGAGGCTGATCATCAAGAAACGGGGCCCGGCCGACACGGCTCGCATCGGGCTAAGCCGGGGGAGTTCGTGGCGGACGAGGTATCGCTGCTGCTGCGGGAACAGCCGTATGCGGTGCGCTGCCTCATTGCTCGGTCGCGGCGCCTTGCGGCAAGTCTGCCGGCGGTTTGGGAGGCGTTCGGGGCGGGGCATTTGGATGCCGAACAAGTACGGATCATCGACCGAGTGGCTCGGCGAGCCTCAGAGACCAGCACCTTGGTCGCTATTGACGAGCAGGTAGTGGAGGCAGCCCAGACCCGGTCACCCAAGCAACTCTCATCGTGGCTGCTGCGGCTGGTAGTGAGACTTGAGCCGGTGGCGTTCGAACGGCGGCACCGGCGCGCGCTCGCCGAGCGGCGGGTGACGATCTTCCAGGGAGCTGACGGCATCGGCTATGTCACCGGCGAGGTGTCGGCTGCCGATGCAGCGGCTATCGACGCAACCCTCAGCGCCGCAGCGCGCAGCCTCGGCAAGGACGATTCAAGAAGTCAGGAGCAGCGCCGCTCCGATCTATTCGCCGATCTTTTGCTCAGCCGTCTCCGATTCGAGGAATCGCAATCCGATGACAGCGCCGATTGGCTCGAGATAGAGGAAATCGACCCAGACACCGGAGAGCTGCTCGGCACGCATTGCCAGCGCGTCGGGGCCGACGGTGAACCAATCGACGGCTCGGTTGACGCTGCGTGGGGACCGGCACCTGCGGAATGGGAGCGGTTCGCACCCAAGCAGCAGCGGTCATTGAAGATCGGGGTTGTGGTACCGCTGACCAGCCTTCTCGACCTGGACGACACGCCGGCGGAGTTGGCTGACCGGTCGGCTTCGATCCCGGCCGAGGAGCTGCGCCAGCTGATCTCGGAAAGCCTGGGTCCCGACAACGCCGGTCGGGACGAGGTCTTGTTCAGCAGGCTGTTGACAGATCGTTGCGGTCGGTTGCTTGAGGTGACCGAGCTCGGGCGGTACGCGTCGCGTCGGTTGGCTGAGGCGATCATGATCAGGGCAGGTACCTGCCGCTTTCCCACCTGCACTGTGCCGGCAGATCGTTGTGATCTTGATCATCACGATCCGTGGCCACAAGGTGTGACTTCAGCGGCGAATCTGGACCCGGTATGTCGGCGACACCACCGAGCCAAAACCTTCGCATGGCTCGCCAGCTTCCGGGATGGCGACACCGTCGAGTGGACCATGCCCGACGACCTGCACTACCGCTGTGTCGATGAACCGATGCCCCTCGGTCCTGGCTAGACGTCAGAGAGATTTGCGGCAGTTCATACACCGTCGACGCAACGTCACCGGCCTGTCGGACGCATTGAAGGCCGCAGGCTTTGTGGTTCGCGCGCCACATCCCAAAGACCGCCGGGCGATACTCGTCACCTTGACCAACCAGGGCAGCTCAACGATGGCCCAGATGGAACACGAACGACGTCAAATCGCCGCTGAGCTCGTGGCCGACCTGGACGCCGACCAACAGGAGCGGTTGAGCCAGGACTTGGGCGCCATCGTTGTCCGGCTGAATCTCACATGGAGGCGGCCGACTCTCTGGGCCGCAGGCGGACCGCATGATCACCGCGTTTGCGGACGAAATTCCGTAATCACAACTAAGCGCTACTTCCAAGTATTTGCGCCAGTGCGTGTGATGCCTGCCGGATCATGCCAGGGTTTGTGTCCCAGTAGTACGGCAACGCCGAGACGGCCTGGTAAAGCGCCCAGCCACGGCCACGCAACCAGGACGTCTCGTCGACCTCGAGCTCGGCTAGGAACCGTCGGCGACTCTCGCCGGCGAACATGTTCCACGCCGGCTGCAGATCACAGGCTGGATCGCCCACGTTCAGACCGCCGAAGTCGATCACACCCGACAATCGGCCGTCGACGACAAGCAAGTTGCCGGGCAGCAAGTCACCGTGCACCCACACCTCTTCGCCGTGCCAACCCGCTGCAGACAGGGACTCCTCCCAGAGACGGAGAGTTGTATCGCCGTCGATCCGGTCGCCGAGGTCTGTGATCGATCGCCGTACCTGCTCGTCGCCTTCGATGAGCGGTCCGCCTCGACCATGAACGGGACGTGGATGAGCACCCGAGGTGTCAACCTGGCGCAGCGCCTGAATAAAAGCAGCGAGATCAATTGCGGCCTGGTTCAGGTCCTGGATGTTGGAATTGGCGTTCTCACCAGGCAGCCATTCGTAGACAGACCACTCGAATGGATATCCCTGGGCAGGGCGACCAATCACCAACGGCACAGGCACGGCGAGCGGCAGGTGCGGGGCGAGCTTCGGCAGCCATTCACGTTCTTTCGTCGCCTGGCCGACAGCCCACCCGATCCGGGGCATGCGGGCGGCCAGGTGGTCACCAAGCCGATAGATGTCGTGATCAGTCCCGTACGAGGCAACCTGATCGATTCGAAGACCGGCCCACTGTGGGAACTGCGCTGCCAGCAGGCGACGAACGAGCTCGATGTCGGTCTCGACCTCATCGGGATGCATCTTTGTGGTGCCCATCCCCGTCATCATTGACCACGTGAATTCGCTGCCGCCAATCGATTTGATCGATCTGCGTTCGGACACAGTCACGAAACCGACCCCAGGTATGCGATCAGCGATGCTGATAGCGCCAGTGGGCGATGACGTTTATGGCGAGGACCCTACGGTCATCGAGCTCGAGCGGCGGGTGGCGCAGCTGCTGGGTCACGAGGCGGGGCTGTTCTGCGTCAGCGGCTCCCTGGCCAACGTCTTGGGCATCGGGCTGCTTGTGGAGCCGGGACAGGAGGTCATCTGTGACGTCACCGCGCACATCGCGCGCGCCGAGATGGGCGCTCACGCGGCGGTGCGCGGCGTGACGATGCGAACCTATCCCTCGGTCCAAGGCCGGTTAGAGGCGCGGCAGGTGGCGGCGATCATTTCGCCGCCCGCCAGTCCGTTTCTGGTTGCCACCGGAGCGGTAGCGGTAGAGAACACGCACAATTTCGGTGGCGGCACCGTGCAGCCATTGGACCAGCTGACCGCGGTCTCCGAACTTTGCCGTGATCATGGAGTTCGCGGCCATCTCGACGGCGCCCGGATCTGGAACGCACACATCGCGAGTGGAGTCGATCTCGCGACGTACGGCCGGCTGTTCGACACGGTCACGGTTGCCTTCTCGAAAGGTCTCGGTGCGCCGATCGGCTCACTGCTAGTCAGTACGGCCGACAACATCGCCCGTGCCCGAGTCATCCGAAAGCGTCTGGGCGGTGGCTGGCGGCAGGCCGGGATACTTGCCGCGGCGGCGATCTATGCCCTTGACCATCATCTCGAACGACTAGCCGATGATCATGCTGCGGCTCGCGCCTTCGCAGAAGCTGTCGCTGAGCGAGCGCCCACGTCAGTCGACCTCGACCGGGTTGAGACAAACATCGTTGTGCTGGAGACTGGCGCCGTCGCCGCGGTCGCGATCGCTTCGGCCGCGGCCGAGGAGGGGATTTTGATCTCCGCACTCGGGGAACACATGGTGCGAGCTGTCACTCACCTCGACGTGACCGAGGCTGACTGCGCCCGCGCCGGGCAGGTGCTCGGCGACCTTCTGCGCAACGGTGCCATCGGGGCTCTACGGTAGCGGCATGCGGATCACCCACCTCGGACATGCTGCGGTACTCGTGGAAACCGACGATGCCCGAATCTTGATCGACCCAGGAAACCTCTCGGATGCATGGCATTCCCTCAGCGACCTGGACGGGGTGCTGGTGACACACCAGCACCCCGATCACATGGATCCGGAGAACATCGGATCGCTGCTGGTGGCCAATCCGGCAGCCAAGGTACTGGTCGAGCCATCCATCCTTTCGCTGGTCGATGACGGCCAAATTCCTTCGCTGCCGAGCGCAACTCCGTTCGCCGCAGATGATCAGACGACGGTCGGCGACGTCCTGATCACCGGCGTGGGTGGTCAGCATGCGATCATCCATCGCGACATTCCGCGGATCGGCAACGTCGGATTCGTACTTCGATCAGCCGGGCAGCCGACCCTGTTCCATCCAGGTGACGCGTACGACACCGCGCCGCAGGGAATCGACCTGCTGGCCATGCCGGCGTACGGTCCGTGGGCCGCGATGAAGGAGACCATCGATTTCGTCCGGGCGGTCGGTGCCTTGGAGGGCTTTCCCATTCACGACGAGCTGCTCAACGACCGGGGCCGAAGGCTGGTGATGTCCCGAATTGACGAGATGACCAGCATGCGGCTCACCGACCTCAAGGGCGGCATCACCCACGAGTTCTGAAGGGTCAGGGATCGTCAGGTGAATTGCCGGTCACGCAGAAGAACAGCCCTGCGGGATCTCGTAGGGTGATCCAGCCGCCGCCGTCCCACAGCCGGGTGGCGCCGAGGGTGGCGAGGCGAGCGGCCTCAGCCTCTCGGTCTTCGCAGCCCAGATCAAGATGAGCCCGTACGGACGTGGCCGGATCATCGCTGCCTAATTTCTGCAGCAGCAATTGAATCGGAGAACCCGGGTCGGGGTAGAGCTTTCCGGCGAAGACATCCGATTCATCATGGTTGCCGACCCACCGCCAGCCGGTCGCGGCCCGCCAGAAGGCGACCTCCCGTTCGTGGGCCGGCGACGGCGAGTCGATGCACACCTGCACCAGACGGCTGCGTTGCCCGGCCGATCCCACCGCGGGCGGCCGCCGATCATGTGTCGCAGCTTCGACCAGACAGAACGGGAGGCCGCCGGGCGAGACGAGGGTGCGCCACTGTTCGGAAGCGCCGAGTCGGGTCGCACCAATTCCGACAAGTCGATCAGCCACCGTGTCCATGCCATTCACCTCGAAATCCAGGTGAATGCGAGACGGACCGTCAATGAGCTGAAGGTTGAGGTAAGGATCGCCCTCCCCGCGGGGCAGGAACGTACGGAGCTCAGGATGCTCCGACCAGGGGTCACCGAGGGACAAATCGAGTGCGGAACACCAGAAGGCTGCTCCGCGGTGGAGCTCCTGCTGCGGAAAGTCGAAACTGACGTACACCCACTGCTTCATGCCAACTCCGTCACCGGTTGACGCCGAGGCGCCCGCTCGACCAGATACATCGCCCCGACAATGGCGAGGCCGCCGATGATCATGCGTACGGTAATATCCTCGCCGCCCAGGGCAATCGCAAATGCCGCGGCCCAGACCGGTTCCATGGCCATGATCACCGCCGCCCTGGACGATTCCACCCGCGCTTGCGCCCAGGTCTGCAGCACCATGGTGAGAGCCCCGGCGACGACGGCAAGATAGACAACGATCAACCAGTCTCGGGAAGTGCCGGGCAGTTGGATACCGGGTCGGGATAGAGAAGTCGGCACGGCGGCCGCAACCGTGCAGACGGCGGTGATGATCAGTAGCTGTACAACGCTCAAGCTCACCGCTGCGCCAGGTTCGCTAAGCCTGCCAAGCGCCACGATGTGCCCGGCGTAGATCAATGCGGCCAAGCAGGTCAGCAGTTCGCCATAGCCGATGGAAAGACCTCTGAGTGACAGGACGGTGAGGCCGACAGTTGCCAGTATCGTGGCCAGCCAGGCTGTGCTGTGATCTCGCTCTTCAAGATCAGTCCGGCGAGCAGCGGGGTGGCCACCACATATAGTCCGGTCAAGAATCCGGAAATGCTCGCGGCGGTGTGCGCCAACCCGATTGTCTGCAGCAGCTGGGCCACACCATAGAGGAGCCCCAGCAGCACTCCGCTGGCGAAGAGCTGGCTGGACATCCGCAGCTGCCGCGGGGCAATCAGGACCAGCGTGATCGCGGCGATTGCGAAGCGGACCGCCAGCAGGTCGGCCACCGGAATCCGGGTGACGATGTCCTTGATCAGAAAAAATGTCGAACCCCATACGGCGGTCATTCCCAGCAGAGCCAGAAAGGCCAGCAGCTCCGTGCGAGGGCGTGCTGGCGACATTCCGCCAGCCTAAGGGCTGGGTTAGGGAGATCTAGATCACGGAGAGGGTGATCGTCGAACCTTTCGCAACCTCGCTGCGTGCCCGCGGGTTGGTATAGAGCACATATCCAAGGCCGAGATTCCTGATCGGACTGGGCTTGACTACGGTTTTGAACCCCGCCTTCTTCATCACCCGATCGGCTGCCCGGACTTCCATCGACCGTACGTTGGGCACCGTTACGAGGTTTGGCCCAAGAGAGCGGGTGAGTTTGATTGTGTCACCGCGAATGCCGGTGCCGCTGTCGGGCGACTGACGAATCACCAGACCCTTGGTGACCGTGTCGGAGTGGCCGCCGATGACCGTGACTCTGAAGCCACTCTGCTGGAGCCTGCGGATCGCAACGTTGGCGTCGGTGCCCTCGTAGTTGGTGATATCGAGCGGTTTGGGGCCACGCGAAACGACGAAATCGACATCGGTGCCCTTGCGCAACAGAGTCCCGGGACGCTGAGAGCTGCGAAGCACCGTGCCGTCGACCACGGAACGGATGTACTCCTCACTGACATCCCCCGCGTCGAGCCGCGCCCGCTTGAGTGCGGCTATTGCGTCCGAGCGACTCAGTCCCACCAGGACAGGCATGGCGTACCGCTCGGGGCCATTGGAAACGACCCCGTGGATCCTTCCGCCGTCCAGCATTCGAGCGCCCGCGGCCGGATCGGCGGAGATGACCTTGCCCTTGGCGATGGTTTCGCTGAATCCCTCGCCGAAGTCAATCCGAAAGCCGGCCCGCTCGGCCACCCTCCTTGCCTCGGTCTGGGTGAGCATTGTCAGCGTTGGAGCAGTCGTAAACCTGCCCGCAGCCACATACCAGCCGGCCAATGATGCGGTTGCGGCCAGCAGCAGGACGACGAGCAAGGCGAGCCAGCCGCGCCGGCGCTTCTGCGCCCGGTGTGCGCGTTGGGCTGCCAATCGGGCCGCAGAGACTTCGTAAACCTCCCGAGGCACCGCCGGGGGTGCTGCATCGAGGATCGTACGGATGGCTTGGCTTGATGGGACGACCGGCGGCCGGGCCGAAACTTGGGAGGTTTGGAGCGCACCAACGTCGTTCACCAGTTTGGTTACTTCGTAGTTGGACCGATCGACTTTGCGGAACGGAGCCGGCGGTCGGGCCAGATTTAGTTCCTGGGTCAGGTCAGGATCATCCTGCAGCCCTTGGGCCAGAGCCAATCGAACGCGGCGTAGCTGGCTCAGGAAGATCCGGGCGCTGTGCGGCCGCGCCTGCGGGTCACGCGACGTGGCCCGGGCTACCAGCGCGTCGAGGTAGGGAGGGACGGGGCCCGCGGTGCGAAACCGTGACGGCGGGGGCACGTCGGAATTGACGTGGGCGTAAGCCACCGCAATGGGTGTGTCACCAGTGTGCGGTTTGCGGCCGGTAAGCAGTTCGAAGAGGACCACTCCCGCGCTGTAGATGTCTGAGCGGGCATCTGCCTTCCCGGACAGCACGAGCTCTGGGGGCAGGTAGGAGACAGTGCCGATCAGCAAGCCCTGGGTCGCGGTGTTGGTCTGGGAGCTGACTGCCTTGGCGAGGCCGAAGTCTGCGACCTTCAGCTGACCGCGATCGCTGATCAGCACGTTCTCCGGCTTGACGTCGCGGTGGACCAAGCCGGCATCGTGGGCAGCTGCCAGTGCGGCAAGCACCGGATCCATCAACTCAAGGCAGCGCAGCGGTTGCAGCGGTGCGTCTCGGTTGATCACGTCCCGCAGCGTCTGGCCATCGACGAACTCCATAACGATGTATGGCCGCCCGCCGCCGGCGCTCGAGTCGTCGCGGCCCTGATCGAATACCGACACGACGCACGGATGTGAGAGCTTCGCAGCCGCGCGAGCCTCGCGGTCGAACTTGCGGGCGAATTCGGCGTCATCGCCGAGCCCGATGTGCATGACCTTGACAGCGACCGTACGAGTCAACCGGGTGTCGACCGCTTGGTAAACGGTGGCCATGCCGCCCCGGGCCAACCGGGAGGTGATCTCATAGCGGCCGTCGAGCAGGTTGCCGACCAGGGGGTCGGCGATGCTCGTCGTCGGCATGCCAGCTCCAAACACGGTGGGGAAGATGACCGTGCTGGCGAGTCTAGGGGTGTCCTCGTACGGCCCCAGGCGCGGCGCGCCGGGGCTTGCCGATTCATCCCCCATGTGTCGAGGATGCCTCAGCGTGCCGGCGAATCTGAAATTCCGTGGCAGGTCAGACTCGACCCAGCGGCCGTCGCCGGATGCTCACTCAATGCGGCCGGCTTGAGCGGACGACGGCTTCGCATACCGGCGGACCGGGATCCGCCCCGACCGGAATGCGAACCTGCCGGATTGCACAGCAAGGCGCATAGCCTCGGCCATCCGCACTGGGTGCTCGGCGCGGGTCACGGCGGATGCGAGCAGTACGGCATCACAGCCAAGCTCCATCGCCAGTGCGGCCTCGGACGCCGTACCGATGCCGGCATCGAGAATCACCGGAACCGAAGCCGCTTCGACGATCAGCTCGATGTTGTGCGGATTTCGGATGCCGAGCCCGGACCCGATCGGCGCACCCAGTGGCATCACCGCGGCGCAGCCGGCGTCCTGCAATTTTCGCGCCACCACCGGATCGTCGCCGGTGTAAGGCAGCACAACGAAACCCTCGGCGACCAGCCGCTCCGCTGCGTCGAGGAGTTCTATCGGGTCGGGCAGCAGCGTGATCTCGTCGGCTATCACCTCCAGCTTGACCCAGTTCGTCTCCAGTGCCTCGCGGGCCAGTTGAGCTGTGAGGACAGCATCCGCGCTGGTGTAGCACCCAGCGGTGTTCGGCAGTACCGAAATTCCGTGACGGTCCAGGATGTCGAGTACCGATCCCGGGGCACTCGGGTCGACCCTCCGCATCGCCACCGTCGTCAGCTCGGTCCCCGATGCGAGCAATGCCGCCTCCATGACCTCCAGGCTGGGCGCCCCACCCGTGCCCATGATCAACCGGGACTGAAAGTGCCGCCCAGCAATGACCAAGTCGTCCTGCTCGTCGACGCCCTGAACCCGGTGCTCCGCGCCCTGAACCTGTCGGAGAGCCTCAACCACCCTGCACCGCCGTAACGATCTCCACCCGCGCCCCTTCGGCCAGCTCGACCTTGCCAAGTCTTGATCGCGGCACCACATTCCCGTCGACCGCTACAGCAATGCCCCTCGGTATGTCGCCGGTCGGCCGATCGAGAACGTCAGCCAATCGAGCCCGGTCAGCCACCTCGCGCCGCGCACCATTCACCGTAATGATCATCAGACTCGGTCCCTTGTCCTGGCGAAGCGGTCAAGTGTGAAGGGTGCGGCGATCGGGTCGAGCTCGCCGGTCATGATCAACTTGGTGATCACCTCAGCGGTGATCGGGGTCAGCAGCACACCGTTGCGATAATGGCCGGTTGCCAGTATCAGACCGCGGAGAGAACAGCCGCCCAGAATCGGTGCGTTGTCCGACGTGCCAGGACGCCAGCCGACCGAGATCTCCTCGATTGCGTACTCCGCAGTCATCGGCAACACCGATCGGGCGTCGCGAAGCAGCTCATACACCCCGCCAGCGGTGACCCTCCGGTCGAATCCGAGCTCCTCGATCGTCGCGCCGACAACAACCTCCCGGCCACTCTCGCGAGGAACCAGGTAGATCTCGGCACCGCGGCTGAACGCTCGTACGGTCACCGACGGGCTCGGCCACCGGCTCGGTCGCAACCGCAGAATCTGACCCTTGACCGGTCGTACCGGAACGGCCGGGATGCCGGTGATCTGTGAGGCCCAAGCGCCGTTCGCGACCACGATCCACCTGGCGTCGATCTTGCTGCCATCGGCCAGCTCGACTCCTGTCACCCGACCGTCCCGGCTCTGCACGCCATGCACGAAACCAGGCAGCTCGCGGGCTCCAGCACGTCGAGCGGCGACTACCAAGGTCGACAGCAGCAGCCGGTTGTCACAGCTCCAGTCCCTCTCAACCAGTAGCCCGGCCCGAACGGCCGGTGCCAGCAGCGGCTCGTGGCGTCGACAGTCCCGACCAGTCAGCCGCTGGCACGGCAGACCCGACCGCTCAAGGAAGTCGGCGAACGCATTCAGCCGTGCGGCGTCATCAGCGTCGTATGCCACGGAGAGCGTCGGAGCCCGCCGCAACCCAGCCGTTGCCTCAGCTGCCTCCTCCACGCCGGATACGAAATCCGGAAAAAGGTCAGCGGAAGCCAGATTCAGACGGAGCAGCGGCTGCTCGGTGAAAGTCGTCTCGCTGACTGGGGCGAGCATCCCCGCGGCAACCCGAGAAGCGGCTGCCTCCCGCTCACCGATCACAAGGGCGACATCAAGCCCTGCCTGGGCGAGTCGCCATGCGATCGAGGTACCGATGAGGCCGGCACCGACGATCACCACCTCGGCGGAGTTCGACGCTGCCATCACTGTGTCAGTTTAGGCAGGCTTGCTTGTCCGCTCGCCCAATCGCGCTTCCAGGGCGCTGTCTTCCTCACTCGCCGGCAGCAAGCTGCTCGACTTGCTCGTCCAGACAGCGCCGCGCGATCCACCGACGCTCGCGGACTGGTGATAATTCGGGAAATGGAATTCGGTCTGACGACATTCGCGGAAGTCAACGACCCAGGCACCTCGCCGGGGGAGCGACTCCGGCAGGTGGTCGAGGAAGCAAAACTGGCCGACGAACTCGGGCTGGAGGTCTACGGGGTCGGAGAGCACCACCGTCCGGACATGGCTGCCTCGGCACCCGAAATCGTGCTGGCCGTTATCGCCGGGCAGACTCAGCGGATCAAGCTCAGCAGCGCTGTCACGGTGCTGAGCTCCGCCGATCCGGTACGGGTGTACCAGAACTTCGTCACCCTTGATCTGCCCTCCGGTGGGCGGGCAGAGTTGATGGTCGGACGTGGCTCGTTCACCGAGTCGTTTCCTTTGTTCGGCTACTCGCTGGATGACTACGACGAGCTGTTCGACGAGAAGCTGGACCTGCTGCTTGCCATTGCCGGTGACAAGCCGGTGACGTGGTCGGGCAGATTCCGCCCGCCGCTGGAGAATGCCACGGTATATCCGCATCCGGAGGGTCATCCGCTACCGATCTGGATTGCCGTCGGCGGCACGCCGAATTCGGTCGTCCGCGCAGGAACCCTCGGCTTGCCGATGGCGCTCGCGATCATCGGCGGCCAGCTTGCTGCCTTCGTGCCACATGTCGATCTCTATCGGCGGGCACTCGAAGTCGGCCAGCAGGATCCGGCCACACCGCTGGCCGTGCACAGCCACGGCTATGTCTTCATCGACGAGCGGTCGGCGCGGGCCGAGTTCCTGCCGGCATATCGCCGGACCTTCGCCAGGATCGGACGCGAGCGGGGCTGGCCGCCGATGTCCGATGCCGCTGTCGAGGCACTGATCGGCCCCGGCGGCGCCCTGTTCTTCGGACGGCCGGAAACAGTTGCCGACAAGATCATCGCCCTGCATGAGCTGATGCAGATCGACCGCTTTGAGATGCACGTCTCGCACGTTGATCATGCCAAGACAATGCGTTCCATCGAATTGTTCGCGACCGAAGTAGCGCCGATGGTTCAGGAGCGGCTCGTTACACCCTCACACTGAGGTTTTTCAGCTCGAATGCGCAGTCCGCCGGTGGCGGTACGGGCAGCAAGGCCAGGCGGATCAGACTGCCGATCTTGATCAACAGAAGAGTCAGGGCGATCGCAAGTGTGACCAGCGGCTGCTGCAGCCATAGCAGGGCCAGCGCGAACAACGCCGAGTTCGCAGCCTTCGCCGGTTTGGACCAGTTCCAGAACCAGATCCGCCAGTCGGCGAGATAGAAGTAGTTCGGGCTGGATATCGGCCAGCGCAGGAAAGCCAGCGACAAGATCAGATCAACCACCAGGAAATTGAGCAGATATACCGCGACCGGAGCCAGCAGCTCCGGCTGAATCCACAACACCCCGAGATAGAACGCGATGGCGCAAGCCCGATCGCAGGCGATATCCAAGGTTGCACCGATCCGTGTCTCGCGGCGCATGGCTCGGGCCAGCGCTCCATCGGCGACATCGCCGACCCAGTAGACCGCAAGCCCAGCCACGAGCAGGATCACCGAGCTGCTCGCAGTGCCCAGAACTGACAGGACGACGCTGGTTCCGGTGCGTACTCCGGTGACGGCGTTCGGCCAGGTGACGAACCGTTCAAGTTCGGCATGCGTGCACTCAGGGTGGTTGCAGCTCACGGGCACCGGTCTATCGTGTTGCATCGTGACGGCGCTGATGGGTCTTTTCGCTCGACTTCGGCTGGCCCGCCTCTATTTATGCACCGATGCGCGGGAGCGGCAAGGCGACCTGGAGGCATTTCTGAGCGCGGCCTTCGCCGGCGGCGTGGACATCGTCCAGGTTCGGCAGAAGGGAATGAGCCGCGAACGGGAGCTGACTGCACTCGAGGTGGCCCGCGAAGCCGCCGCGCCACACCAGACCATCGTATGTGTCAACGACTCCGCTGACCTGGCCCGCCGCTTTCAAGCGGACGTGCTGCATCTTGGACAAGGTGATGGTGCAGCCGCCGACGCCCGCCGCAGGCTGCACCGATGGGCGCTGATCGGCCGCTCGACCCACTCCCGGCAGCAGGTGGACTGGGCGATCGACGATCCTGACGTCGACTATTTCTGTGTCGGACCGGTTTTCGCCACCCCGACCAAGCCGGACTACGAACCCGTCGGGCTCGACCTGGTTCGCTATGCGGCCAGGAGGGCGCCTGTCGCGACCATCGAGTCGAAACCCTGGTTCGCCATTGGCGGCATCTCCTCGAGCAGCATCGACGATGTCGTCGAGGCCGGGGCTCGGCGCGTCGTCGTCGTACGCGCCATAACCCAGGCCCCGGACCCGGAGCTGGCAGCCCGGAAGTTTCGGAACAAGCTGCAGGCGGCCTGGCGGGCCGACCCTGAGCTGGAGCGGTACTCGTTTCAAGCGGCGGCCAGTACGGCACCTTCTCGCTGATTCGCTGATCAATAGTCTCGGCGGACGGCCGCGTCGGCGAGCGCGACCAATGCCGTCCGCCCTTCCTCGGTTATATCTGCCTCGTCCAAGGCCAGCATGGCCCGCTCGTAGCCCTCGTCGATCATTTCCTCGACCGACTTGCGGGCCCCGGATTCGTCCAGTATCTGCTGCAGTTCCGCCACGCCGTCGGCATCCAGCGAAGGATCCCCGAGCCGCTTGAGCAGCAGTGCCCTGCCCGCCTCATCGGCGTGAGCGAAGGCGTGCGCCACGAGGACTGTCCGCTTACCCTCGCGAAGATCGTCACCGGTCGGCTTACCGGTGATCGTGCTGTCGCCGAACACCCCCAGCAGATCGTCTCGGTATTGAAAAGCCCGGCCGAGCGGCGATCCGTATGCACCCAAGGTGAAGTAGAGCTGATCATCGCCGCCGCCCAGTGCGGCGCCCATCTGGCAGGGTCGCTGAACGGTGTATCGAGCGGCCTTGTATTCAACGACCCGGCTGGCGTCGTCGATGGCCACCTGGATCGGCGAGGACATCGAGCCGAGTCCAGGGGCCCGTTCCCGCAGCGGATGAGCTTGGGCGACCATGTCGAGGTACTGACCAGAGGTCACCTCGGTGCGCATCGCCTCGACTATGGGCAGGGCCCTTTGCAGGGCTGAGTCCTTCAGCCCTGCGCCGTTCAGCATCTGCACCGACCACATGACCAGCAGATCACCGAGCACGATGGCACCGGCGCGGCCGAACGCCGCCGAGTCGCCCAACCACCCAGCGTTCGTATGCAGTGCCTCGAACTGACGGTGGGCCGCCGCCCGGCCACGGCGTAGGTCGGATGCGTCCATCACGTCGTCGTGGACCAGCGCGCTGCCATGCAGGACCTCAAGACTTCCCGCCGAGGTGAGTAACGGGCCCAATTCGTCCGGTTGTGGAACGCCCGCGGCGGCGACGTAGCTCCAGGTACAGAACGCCGCCCGGATTCGTTTCCCGCCGCAGAGTAGCTGCGATGCCATCAGATGTACCGGCGTGAGCTCGGGACCCATGGAGTCCAGCACTCCCGCTTGCTCGTTCACAAAGTCGACAATCGCCGCCGACACGGCCTCCCGAAACTCCTGTGACAGCGGTGCGTTCGGGGTCAGGACGTCGCTAGCCACATGATGAGCCTACGGATGGCCGGCCAAGTCGTGTCCTAGGGTGTTCGCATGCCGGGCCGGGTCCTGCACTCTTCGCGTCGGCGAGCTCCAACCATCGCCGACTTGCTTCAGGCTGGCGACCGGCCGCTCTACTCGTTCGAGTTCTTTCCGCCCAAGGACGAGGTTCAGCAACGGCAACTGTGGCGAACGATTCGCGAGCTTGAGTCGCTCGGACCGGATTTCGTCTCCGTCACCTACGGGGCGAGTGGCTCCACGCGGGAGCGCACGATTCGCGCCACCGAAGCCATCGCGCAGCACACCACCCTGCGCGCGGTTGCGCATCTGACCTGCGCCAGTCAATCGCGGGATGCGATCCGCCGGGTGATCGGGTCGTATGCCGGCGCCGGAATCCGACACATCTTGGCCATCCGTGGCGACATGCCGGGGGGTCCTCGAGTGCCCTGGGAGCGGCATCCGGAAGGTCTGTCCAACGCGACCGAGCTTGTCGCGATGGTGCGACAACTGGGGGACTTCTGCGTCGGTGTTGCAGCATTTCCTGAGCCGCACCCCGAGCAGCGCAATCCCGACCTCGACGCGCGGCTGCTGGTGGAGAAAGCCCAAGCCGGCGCGAGCTTCGCGATCACACAGCTGTTCTTTCGAGCCGACGACTACTTCGGCCTTCTCCAACGGGTGCGGGCCCTCGGCTGCGACATCCCGATAGTTCCCGGCATCATGCCCATCACCAACGTTTCGCAGATCACCCGCTTCGCCGAGCTGTGTGGTGCCGACCTGCCGGCCTCGGTGACGGATCGGATTTCCGCGGTCGCGGACGACGATGACCAGGTGCGCAAGGTAGGAATCGAGATCGCCACCGAGCTCTGTGAGGTACTGCTCGCAGGCGGTGCGCCCGGCCTGCACTTCTATACTCAAAACCGCTCTCGCGCTACTCGACAGATTTACGCCAATCTCCAGCAGGTTCGACATCCAGCGTGACGAGGCGTTGGGTCGCGCGAGTAAGTGCTACATACAGCGACCGGACACCACCCGGGGATTCGGCGATGATCTCGTCCGGAGCGACGACCAAGACCGCGTCGTATTCCAATCCCTTTGACTCGATCGGGGTGACCAGCAGAACTCGGTCGTCGCCTGGCCGCGGCGAGGCGAGGCTGCGGTCGATGGCCGCTTTGCGCGATGGCGGAGTGATGACGCCGACTGTTCCCTCGACAGCGTCAAGCAGTGAAGCCAAAGTGTTCGTCACGACGTCCAGCAAGTCTTCGGGCGCCGCGCTTAACAGGTCTGGCTCAACGCCGGTCGCTCGTACGGCGGTGGGCAGGTCAGCGTCGGGGAATGCCGATACTACGACGCGGCCGGCCAGATCGAACACCTCCGCAGGGCTTCGGTAGTTCGTGCTCATCCGGAACCGTCGTACCGGCGCCGTTCCGATGATCTCGTTCAGCGCGCGCTCCGCTTCCGCGGCATCGGACCAGGCGCTCTGCGCTGGATCACCGACGATGGTCCAGCTCGCGCTGCCGCCGCGCCGGCGCAACATCCGCCATTGCATCGGGCTGAGATCCTGGGACTCATCCACCAAGATGTGCGCGTAATTCTCGTGTGCGCCGGCGAAGGGGTCGATTTCGCGGCTTGGCGCCAGCCGCTCCACCGTAGTGATCAGCTCGGGAACCTCGGCGTCGGATTCGAGGAAGATCGGCACGTCGCGATCCTCCGGCTCCGGAACAGGCCCGAGGAGACTGGCGAGCTCGTCCAGCAGGGCGCCGTCGGCGGCCGTCCAGTCGAACGCGGCACCGTTGGCGGACTGATAGCTGCCGCTCAGTAGCGCACATTCGGCATGGGACAGGATCGAGCCTGACAGTCGACCTAGCAGCGCGGGTTCTGCGAGCCTACGCAAGGTCTCGCCTGGGGTCAGCGATGGCCACCATGCGTTGCAGAACATCTGGAACGGAGCGGAGTCACGAATTTGGTCATCGAACTCTTCCCGGTCGATGTCCACGTCGGCGGGCCGGATCCGCCAGAGCCCAGCCAGCAGTGCTCGCTGGGCAGCCACCCGACCCTGGTTGTAGCGATTGTGCGCAAGAACCTCGGAACGGATCCGAGCAAGCGTCTCCGGATCAAGGGACAGCACATGCCCGTGCCAGGTCAACCGAAGCTCGAGCGGGATTGATTGCGGCGGTTCCTGGACGAGTCGACGCAGGATCGGCACCATCCGCAGGCTGCCCTTCACGGCCGCGACCGGCGCAGGATCGGTTCGATCACCGTTGACCGGAACCACGTCGGAAGCCACTGCGCCGATCGAGCGAAGGGTTACAGATTCCTCGCCGAGGGAGGGCAGCACCCGCTCGATGTAGTTCAGAAAGATTCGGCTCGGCCCAACCACCAGCACGCCGCCAGACTCGAAACGCCGCCGATTGGAGTACAGCAGATACGCCGCTCGATGCAGGGCGACTACAGTCTTACCGGTCCCGGGACCGCCCGAAATCAAGGTGAAGCCCTGCCACGGCGCCCGGATCGCCTCGTCCTGCTCAGCTTGGATGGTTGCGACGATGCTGCGCATCGTGTGGCCCCGAGCCCGTTTCAGGGCGGCGAGCAAAGCACCTTCGCCTATTACGACAAGGTCGCCGCCTGCGGCGTCGCCGTCCAGCAAGTCGTCTTCAATCCCGACCACCCGGTCACCGCGGCAGCGCAATACCCGGCGACGCACGACCTCCATCGGGTTGGCAGGAGTAGCCCGGTAGAAGGGCTCGGCGGCCGGCGCCCGCCAGTCGATCACCAATGGCTCGTAGTCGGCGTCCCGGACACCGATCCGGCCGATATAGCGGATCTCGCGGTCCCTGCGGTCCAGCCGCCCGAAGACCAGGCCTTCATGCTCGGCGTCCAGCACAGCAAGTCTTCTGGCTGACTGGAAGGCGAAGACATCGCGTTCGTAGAGGCCGGTGCCATCCTCTTCACGGACATAGGTGTCGCGATCGGATCGATAGAGCGCCCGGCCCGCATTTGCTACCTGTTCGGCGGATCGAGTTGCCTCCAAGAGCCGCGCGTAAACCAGATCAACATGCGCTTGCTCCTGGGCCAGCTCGCGCTCAATCGTGCTGGTGTGCTGAGTCAAGAAGAACGATCCTTACTCAGGGGGACGAACATCTGAGTATAGATAGTTCTGGCAGCGATAAGCCGCCAAGGCGCTGGACAAGACAACAGCGGATGGGGCAGCGCCCGCAGCCGAGAACGGTCCGGCCAGGAACAGTCCAGCGATCTCTGTGGTCACCGGTGGTCGGCGAAGGAAACTTCGGAAGCCCTGCCAGGTGACAGCGCCCGATGAGCGGGCGCCGATCGAACCGAAGTCGTGGACCATCCGGACCGATCGTCTCCCGGCCGGGCGTCGGTAGGTAACAGTCGGGACGCCACGGACAGTGTGCTCCACGGTCTCGCTGACACCTGCGATGGGGTCGTCGATCAGAGAGTGCGAGATCGCGGGCGCGCCCGCGGGTTGCAGCCGGTGGACGGTCCGCCGCGTCGCTTTGGCCACGTTTGGGCGAAGCAGGGCGTCGACGGTCTGCCAGGGATCGACGGTACAGATCACGGCGGCCGCTGCATGCTTTCCGCTCGCAGTGCGGATCCCCGCCACCCGACCGCCGTCGACCTCTATGCCGATCACCGGCGTGGCAGTCCGGACGGCGACCTTCCGTAGTTGGAGCCGCCCCACCAACGCCTCCACCAGCACCGACGAACGGCCCGAGTCGGTTGCCCCGCCGTCGTTGATCGGCTGGAGTTGCCAGCGGCCGAAGGTGCGGCTGATCGCATGCTCCACGGCTGCCAGGGCAGGAGTGTTCTCTGGCGCGGAACAGCAGCGGTACGCGGTGCTGCGAATCAGCGCGGTCAGGTGCGGGTGTGCCAGATCAGCCGCCAGATCGGCCAGCGTTCGGCGGTGCAGGAGCCGCTGCCGCAACCTACGGGTGAGGCGCGGCCGGGCAGGCAGTTCTGATTCAAGACCCAACGGGCGCAACGCCTGCCAAACGTCGTCGAGGCGGTCGAGCAGGTCCCGCCAGCGGCCGGCCACGCCCGATCCATAGGCCAGTCGCATCGTGACGTACTGTTCGCCTCGGTCCGTCGGCAAGATCAGGTCGAAGCCGTCGGCGAAGATCAGACGTGGCGGATCCGCCGGCACGAGCGCATAGCCCAGTCGGGCCAATTCAGCCTCCAGCGGTCGTCCGCTTTTGCGAAACAGGTCGCGCCACGGCGCCGGGAAGCTGAAGACGGCTGGTGCGTCGTCGACCAGCACGCCGTCGAGGAGTTGGTGCGGCGCCCAGGCGCCACCAAGGGCGGCTGCCTTCTCGTACAGCTCGACTCGGTGACCGACCTTGGCCAGGCGAGCCGCGGCCGCCATCCCCGTCAACCCACCGCCGATCACGGCGACCGGCGGGCGTTCCATGCCCAGAAGGGTAGGGGGAGGGCGGCGTTGAGCGGTGCCAGGCTGGCCTAATGAACGGTGCGGTCAATTCGCCTCGAATCGTGATCACCTACTGCACGCAGTGCCGATGGCTGCTGCGAGCCACTTGGCTGGCCTCTGAGCTGCTGAACTCCTTCACCACCGACATCGGGGAACTGACGCTGCGGCCGGGGGTCGGCGGCGTGTTCTCTGTTGCGGTCGATGATCAGGTGGTCTCCGATCGCAAGGTCGATGGAGGCTTTCCTGATCTTGGTCGGCTGAAGCGGGCAGTACGTGATCGCATTGCGCCGGGACGTGATCTCGGCCATACCGACCGGGCGACGGCTCCGAGCGCCGGTACGGACGCCTAGTCTGAGCAGCATGGCGGACCTCGAACCATTGGATGAAAGCTGGAACACCGCGCTGTGCGTCGTTGCCCATCCGGATGATCTTGAGTTCGGTGCTGCCGCTGCCGTGGCGCGGTGGACGGATGCCGGCAAGCAGGTGAGCTACGCCATGATCACCAGTGGTGAAGCCGGCATCGACGGGCTCGAGCCGGAGGAGTGCCGGCGGGTACGTGAGGCCGAGCAGTTGGAATCGGCCAATATCGTCGGCGTGGACGTCGTTGAGTTCCTTGGGCTGCCGGATGGGATTCTCGAGTACGGTGTGGCGCTGCGGCGCCCGATCTGTGGCGTCATCCGCAAGCACCGACCGGAGATCGTGATCACCATGAACTTCCGCGAAACCTGGGGCGGCAAGTCGCTGAACTCGGCCGACCATATTGCGGCGGGCAAGGCGACCTTGGACGCGGTGAGCGATGCGGCTAACCGATGGATCTTCCCCGAGCAACTCGGCGAGAGCGGGCTGGAGCCCTGGCGCGGCGTTCAGCAGGTGTGGGGTTTCGCCTCCCCGCAGGCGACGCACGCCGTAGAGACCACCGCGACCTTTGACCGCGGGGTGGCATCGCTCAAGGCACATCGCGCCTACATCGACGGACTCGGCTGGGAACACTTCGACCCGGCCGAGTTTCTCGAAGGTGCAGCACGGCAGGCCGGCACCCGGCTGGGAGTGCCGATGGCAGCCGCTTTCGAGGTGTTTCCTCTGGGCTGGGGCGACTGATCCCGATTTCTTCTAGGTCAGCTTGACGAATTGTCGGCGCTGTGGTGTAACGTCGTACCTGTTCGAACAGGCGTTCTATATGAGAACTTGGGGAAGGGCTCAGCGGACGCTGTTTGAAGCGGCGCAGTGTTCGCGGCACGTCGCCCCCGGCTTGCCTCGGTGCGGGTGAATCTCGACCCTCGTCCGCACCGAGGCCGCCAACCTGGGTCGAGTCCGGTTGCACAGATCGACCTTGAAGGTGTGCCTCAGATGCCTGATTTACCGGTCCAACCTGACCTGCGGCGGGCCCGCAGTGCGATGGTCGCCGCTGAGTTGGCTGACCGGCCGAGCGACCGTTACCTTGCCGCCCATCTCGCCGCACTACAGGTTGCCGCAGTGGTGCTGGCGTGGCGAGGCAGCCGGGCACTGACGGCCGGTCGGAGTCGACCACGGAACGCTTGGCGGATGCTTGCCGATGTCGCCCCGGAGTTCGCAGAATGGGCGGCGTTCTTTGCCGCGACTGAGGCCAAGCGGGAGGCTGTGCGCGCCGGTGCCACAACCATCGTGAGCGTTCGGGAAGCAGACGATCTTGTCCGGGACGCGCAGTGCTTCCTGACTATGGTGGAGCGTTCGAGCCGCTTAGCCGCTGGCCGAGCGGGGCGGGCCGCATCCGCCTCCAGTCGCGACACGCCGAAGATCTAGGGCTCCAATCCGGCCCTACACCTTCACCAATCGGCACACTAATCACACCAACCTCAGCAGTCACAGAATTCACCTTCCCCTGGTGTGACAAGGAGTCGAGATGACAGCGGTACTGCCTACCCAAAAAAGCGCCACCGCGTGGAGTCGGATGGAAGCGGGCGGGGTGGAGTACCTTCGTCTTCCGCTTCACACCCGCTGGCTCGGCGAGGGCGACGAGCTCGTTCTGTCGCTGAAGCAAAGTCTGCGAGCTGCTCGAGTTGGCGATACCGTCGCGATCAGCGAGAAAGTCGTGATCCTGCTCACCGGCCGAGCGGTGGATATCGACACCGTGCAACCCGGCCGGATGGCCCGGTTCCTGGCCCGTCACGTTCAGCCGCGGACCGATTCGCGTGGGCTCGCAGTGCCGGAGAAGATGGAATACGTCATCCGATCGATCGGCCGGCCCAGAGCGATCGCCGCAGCGCTCGGCTGCGCAATCACCCGGCCGCTGGGCGTGCACGGAGCTTTTTATCGGCTGGCCGGTTCCATCGCTCGGGATATCGACGGCGGCCGGCCGCCGTACGAGCAGATTCTCCTTCCACCGTTGGACCCTGCCGTGGCGCACCGGATCTGCGCAGATCTTGAGCGGGCGGTGGGCATTGGGGTCAGTATCGTCGACCTCAATGACTACGGTGGATCGATTCGCGCGGTGTCTCCAAAATCGCTTCCGGCGTCGACGCTCGCAGTAGTACTCCGCGACAATCCCATGCGCCAGCGGCTCACCAGCACCCCTTTCCTTCTGGTCCGACCCGCCTGATCTGACCGGGACCTTTCAGCGACCTTCTGTTCCGTGAGGCCCTGCGGTCCCATCCGGACAGTCATCGTCCCCGGAGGCGTACGACTTCCATGGCGTCGCCCAGCAGGCGCCGCTCCGGAGCGCGAAGAGCGAACAAGACCGCCACAAACACCACGACGACGGCAACCCCGACTGATGACAGCAGGAACAGACCGGCCGCCGGTCCTTCACCGGCCACTGACCGAAGCAGCCAGTTGATCACACCGCCGGCGCCGGTCGCCACGGCTGCCGCTACCGCCGTACGTCCCACCATTCCGCCAAGTGACGCCAGATCCACAGCATTGTGTCGCTTGTGCAGCAGCCAGGTATTCGCTGCCGCCGCGAAGATCACCGAGAGCGAGGTGGAACCCGCCAATCCGGCGATGCCGAACGCCAGGCCGAGGCTAAGGTCGCCGACCACGTTGACCGCCATGGCAATCAGCGCGACCACCACGGGCCCACGGGAGTCGCCGAGTGCATAGGAGGCCCGGGTAACAAGCTCACGCCAGCCGAGAGCGAGCAGGGCGGGGGCGTACCAAAGCACCGCGGTAGCCGTTCGTGCCGTGTCGCCCGGACCGAAACTTCCGCGTTGAAAGATCAGCGCGACCAGGGGACCAGCGCCGATGAGCAGAAATCCGCAGACTGGGAACAGCACCGTGGCCGTCGTCGCCAGGCCGCGGCCGACGAGCCGCCGCATCTCGCTCAGATCACGAGCACCTGCGGCGGCTCCGAAGGCGGGATACAGGGCGGTGAGCAACGACGCGACGAGCAAGGTTTCACCAAGGCTGATGAGACGCCAGGCATATCCTAGAGCCGATATCGTTCCCTCACCTGCCATCGAGCCGACAGCCCGATCCACCAGGGTGTTGACGTTGCCCAGCGCGCTGCCGAGCAGGAGTGGTGGAACCAGTATCGCGATCGCCCGGAAACCAGGATCATGGACGTGCAAGGATGCGCGGAGCCGTAACTTGAGCGCACGAAGCGGCACCAGCTGACAGACCAGGCGGGCCGCGGACCCGGCCACGAAACCTGCCGCCAGCGCAACGACCCCGTAACGGGGACCGAACCAGACGGCCGAGATGATCATGATCAGGTTGAACGGAATTCCCTGCACCCCTGACCAGAAGAACTGCCGATGTGCCTGTGCTGCGGCAGCGAGCAAGTTGGTACCGGCGATCAAGACGGTCGCGATGAGCATGATCCGGGCCAGAGATGCTGCCAGATCCTCCTGAGCTCCCTCGAAGCCCGGAGCCAGCACCGTTACGACGGAGTCGGCCGCGAGTGCCATGACCAGCGAGCCCAGACCGAGTACCAGAAGGGTCACGGTGAGCACTACCGAGAGTGTGTGGCTCACCCGACCGGATGGCCCCTCTGTCGTCGCTTGCGCGGCGAACACCGGCACGGTGGCCTTCGCCATGGCACCGGCGATGAGCGCCAGCACAAGATTCATCAGGCCTTGAGCCACCAGGTACGCGTCGAGTTCAGCACCGGCGCCAAACACGCCGGCAATGACGACGTCGCGCAAAAAGCCAAGAATCGCCGACAGCGCGGTCAGCCCAGTGACCAGTACTGCGGCTTGCGCAATCCTCGACCGGGTGCCCACGAGGTTGAGAGTATTGCCGAGGCGACCGCCAAGTCGGGAGCGACTCGGCGACCATGCCCACCGGCGCCCGAGTCGGATTAGGCTGCAGACCTCGGCGAGGTCCGATCAGGAGGAGACGATGGCTGAGCTGGGGCGCCGCCGATCAGTGTCGCAAAGTCTCCTCCTCTCGCTGCTCGAATCGCAGCTCCGACAACTGATCCCTGGTGAGGCCAGAGCCCTGGAAATGGTCGACTTGGGCGGGGGTACCGGAGGCTTGGCAGCTTCGTTGGCCAGCCAGGGTCATACGGTCACGGTCATCGATCCGAGTCCTGATGCTCTGGCTTCGCTGGACCGCCGTACGGCCGAGGCGCACCTGGATGGACGGGTGCACGGAATTCAAGGCGACGCGGCCGACCTAGTGCCGCTGATTGGCGAGCATGCTGCCGACGTCATGATCTGCCATCGCGTTCTCGAAGTCGTCGACTCGCCCTCGCAGGCGCTGCGGGCCATGGCACGGGTACTGCGCCCAGGCGGTGTGCTGAGCCTGCTGGTGTCTCAGCGCAGCGGTGTGGTTCTCACCCAGGCGCTCGCTGGACACATCGCGCAGGCCCGACGAATTTTGGCCGAGCGGTCGCGATTGGACCATGATCAAATACTTGATCTCGTCCGGACGGCAGGTTTCACCGTGCTCGCCAGTCACGGCATCGGCGCAGTTGCTGATCATGTGCCGGAGTCCGTGTTCGACAGCGACGCCGGCACCTACGCCGAGCTGACCGCGCTGGAGGCAGAGATCAGCACCGAACCGGCGTTCCGCGCACTCGCCCCGCAGGTGCATGTGTTCGCCCAGACCGCACACTCGCTGTGATGCCCGGATCGCGCTAGAGTTGTTCGAACGCATGTTCGATGACCGGCGGATCGGAGGCAAGTGCCCAGGCGCATCATCATGCACGTCGACATGGATGCGTTCTACGCATCGGTCGAACTTCGCCGGCGACCGGAATTGCGGGGCACGGCCGTCATTGTGGGTGGCTTCCCCCGAGGCGTTGTGCTATCCGCGACGTACGAGGCGCGCGCGTTCGGTGTGAGCTCTGGGATGCCATCGGCGCACGCCCGGCAGCTAGCGCCCAAGGCGACCTTCGTCGACCCGGATTTCGATAGCTACAGCGCGGTTTCGAAGGCGATTGTCGCGGTGTTCGACTCAGTCACCTCAGTCGTGGAGTCGGCGTCGATAGACGAAGCATTCCTGGATATAGCCGGATCCGTCCGGATGTTCGGCTCCGCTGTAGCAATCGGGGAGTACGTGCGGGCAGTAGTCGCAGACGAACAGCAGATCACCTGCTCGGTTGGCATCGGCCCGTCGAAATTCGTGGCCAAGGTCGCCTCGCGCCAGGCCAAGCCTGACGGCCTGATCGAGGTAGCAGCTGATCGGATAGCGGACTTTTTGCATCCACTCCCGGTCCAGGCCATGTGGGGAGTCGGCCCGGCAACCACACAGAAGCTCAACGCGCTCGGCGTCTTTCGCGTCGGCGAACTGGCTCGGATGCCACGGCCTGCGCTGCGTCGAAGCTTCGGTCCACATTTTGGCGGCATGCTCCAAGATCTGGCATGGGGCCGAGACGGCCGCCGAGTTGTGGTCCGGGTCCCAGAGCGCAGCATCGGATCACAAGAAACGTTTGGTCGTGATACCGACGACCCGGCCGTCGTCCGCCGCGAGCTCCTTCGGATGGCAGCCCGTACTGCTGCTCGGATGCGCAAGCAGAGGGTACTGGGTAGGACGGTGACGATTTCGGTGCGATTCGCCGATTTCGCCGAGCTCACCCGCTCGTCCACCGCACTGACCCCCACTGACGTCACTGATGAGATCTATGCCCAAGCTCTCGCCCTGTACGACAAGCTCCGGCTCGACCGAGCCCGGATCAGACGGGTCGGCGTCCGAGTCGAAGGCCTGGTACCGGCCGAGCATGCTTACCGTCAACCTCAGTTGACCGACCCGGAATTCGGATGGCGCGAAGCTGAACTAGCTGTCGATGCTGCTATCAGCAAGTTCGGGACGGGCGCGGTTCAGCGAGCGGTTCTGACTCGTCGTGGCGAAGCCGCGTTTGGGCAGATCGGCTCGCTCCGCTGAGGAGTCGGCAGGATTGCGGGCCGCCGGGTTCCTCTTCGCCGTCGCGCAACCTAGACTTGACCCACATTCGCCCATCCAGCACGAGCGGCTTGATCGCCGATCCACAACGTCTATCGGGTGGCTCGCATCTTTGCCAGATCGTGAGCGATGAGGCGGTGGAAGGCGCGTATCATGACCTCACGCGCACGACGAACCTGGGGGAGGTGGCCGATGGCCCTCTCAGATGAGGAGCAGCGGCTTCTCGAGCAGATGGAAGCGGCACTCGCTGCCGAAGATCCCAAGCTCGTCAACACGCTGCGCGGCACTGGCGCTCGCCGGGTACACCGTCGGCGTGCCGCGCTAGCCGGCGTTGGATTTTTTGCCGGACTAGCGCTTCTCATCGTGGGCATCTCGACCCAGCTGTTCCTGAGTGTGCTCGGCTTCGTGATCATGGTCATCTGCGCTGTCACGGCGATCTATTCCTGGCAGCACGTGGGCAGCGGTCCTGATCCGGGCCGTGGTGGCGATCGGGCCAAGACTCCACAGGGCTCTCGCCCGTCCGACGGCCAGGGTTTCATGGACAAGATGGAGGAGCGCTGGCGTCGTCGGCGCGATGAATCGGGCTTCTAGTCTTTCTTCCATCGCCGGAAGATCGATCGCGGCAGCAGGAATGCAAGCACCTTGCGGCGCCGGCTCTGCGGAGCAGCAATTCCCCTTCGGATGTCTTCGGTCACCCGCGGAAGCTCCCGAGCGGCCTCTTCGTCGGTGAACACGCGGGCATAGCGCGATCGCTCAACCAGTGTCGCCACCGAGGCCATGGCCGATGACTCCGGGAATTCAAGCTGAGCGCCGATCTCTCGTCCGATCGACCCGGGTGATCCTTCCGGCCATCCGCCGCCGTAGTCGACGATCGTGTCCCGGATCTCGGCCCAGGCCGACTCGACCTGCTCCTCGGCTGGCGATCCGGCGGAGAGTCGGGCGGTGCGCCGGCGTACTCGGATCGTCGCCGGCGCAGCCAAGATCAACAACATCAGCAAGCCGAGGCCGGCGCCGACCACGGCCCTCGGGCCGGTCCAGAACTGGTCCTGCTCCGTTGTCGGTGTCGTCGTCGTAGTCGGCGGCGCAGACACGGGCGCCGACTCTGTATCGGAGGAGCCGCTGGCCTCGCTGGTTGGATCTGCGCTGGGGTCATCCCCAGAGCCGCTGGTACTTGGCACGGTCCACGCCGGAGCCGACCCGGTCACGCTGCCCGGTGTCGGCTCAAAACGCACCCAGCCGAAACCGGCGAAATACAACTCGGGCCAGGCGTGCATGTCCCGGATCGAGACTTCCCACAGGTCCCCGTTCTGGCGGCCGGGGAGGAAGCCGACCGAGATCCTGGAAGGGATTCCAGCGATCCTGGCCATTGCTGCCATGCCTGCAGCGAATTGTTCGCAGTAGCCCCTGCGGTCACGGATCAGGAAGTTCTCCAGGGCCTGGTAACCGCTACCCGGCAGCGGTTCAGTGCTGTAGGTGAACCGGTTGCTTCGGAGGTAGGCCTGAATCGCCGCGGCCTTCTGGGTGGGTGTCTTCGCATCCTTGGTCACCTGCTCAGTGAGTTTGGTCAGCGATCCCGGCAGGTCGGCCGGAACCTCAGCAGTCACGGCGGAGTCGGGTGGCGTTCCGGCGAGTGCCTTGTCGAGCTCTTCGACGTCCGGTGTGATGTCCATGCTCTCCACGGAGTAGGTGAGATCACGCAGGGCTTCAGGACGATCATTGCCATTGACCACGATGAGTGAATTGGCGTCGAAACGCCAATCTCCGGCAGCGTCGAACTCGCGCGGTGCATACGGCATCGGAAGGTACTGAGAGCGGAAGTCCAGAACCTGGATCGTGGTGTTCCGTAGCTCCGCGGGCTGACCGACGACGCCGGGAACTACTGGCAGCACAGTTCCGCTGTCCAGTCGGATCTGCACGCTGCTCCAGCCGTTGGATGTGAACTGTGGCAAGGACGCCAGGCGGAGGTAGGCACCGCCGGGCCGATCGGTCTGATACTCGATCACGGTCCGGTCGTTCGGCTGGGTGAGGTTTCGGCGAATGTCCAAGGTCGGATCGGTGAGCTGGAGCGGCCCGTTCCCGCCGGGCCCGTAGCCAAAGCCGAAGCCTGGCAGCGCCAGAGTGGGCAGCGCCTGACCCAGCACCAGGACACCGATCAACGCCGGTGCCCCGAGGTAGGCGGCTGCCCGCCAGACAACTGGTGTCGCCGTGCCGAAGCCCTCTGCGGAATCCCGGGTAAGGCCCCGGGACCATCGGGCGGTCGAGTTCAACCCTTCCGCGATCAAAATCGCCAGATAACCAAGCGCAATGCACAGGAAGTGAAATGCACCGGTGTCGTTGGGTAGCCCGATCGCCGGTACCAGGAACAACGCGGCTGGGGGAGCGATGCCCCACACCGGCCGCCCGATGCCCGACACCAGTAGGTCGGTCATGATCATGATCAGACCGATCACCGTGACGAGGATGAACTTGACGCCGTCGTTCGGCGGCATCGGTGCGCTCGAGGTACGAATGTGCTCGACGCCCGCCTGCCAGAGGGCACTGATATGCCAGTACCAGGGCTCACCCCGACCCGGGATGCTGGCACTCAGACTGAAGGTGAACAGGACCAAGATCAGCAACTGGACGCCCAGCACTGACCCCGCGCCCATCCGGGCCCTGCGCATGGCGATGGTGGCGCCGCCAAGGACCAAGATCAGCAGCCAGGTGACACCGAGGAAGCTCGGGTCTGAGGTCAGTAGAGTCACCGGGAAGGTCGCCAGGAACACCGAGAACATGACGGCGATGCCCATCCGGTCAGAGCCGCGCATCAGGCCGCCGACCCTAACTGTTCCAGCAACGCCCAGGCCTCTGCTACGCCCGTGCCACGGGTGACTTCGATAACCCGCCATTGGTTGTCGCGAAGAATCTGGGTGGCGACGTCCTGCTGCGATCGACGATGTTCCCCGGCAGGAAGGTCGGCGAAGGTGTCGACGTCGAGCAGCAGCGCGAGCCCCTGCGCTCGGTTCCGCCGGACCCGCAGCAGCGAGTTGGCGTCCTCTGCATTCATCCGTCCAAGGATCGCGACAACGAGCTGCCCCGGGCGATCAGAGGCCGCCGACTCCGCTGCGTAGTGCAAAGTGGCATTAGGCCGAGCCTTCAGATCCGTGAGACGGCTGATCACCAGTTCAGCCGACGCAGAACTGTGCTGACCCATGCTCCCGGTGATCCGGAGCGGACCGTCGGCTTCATAGATCTCAACACTGAAGCCGTCGTCCAGAAAATGCAGAGCGATGGAGGCAGCAGCGGAGATTGCCCACTCCATTGAGTTGTTCATCCCCCGTCCGGCGTGGGCGCTGGCACGCGAGTCGAGCACGATGCTGGCGCTGGGGTCCCACGCCTGCTCCTCACGACGGACCATCAACTCACCCCAATGGGCGGTCGAGGGCCAGTGGATCCGCCGGACGTCATCTCCCTGCCGGTACTCCCGCACGAGGGCGTCGTCCTGCCCGACGACACCGATCCGATGAGGGCGGGCGTCGCCCGTGTTGCCCCCGCCACCGGCCGTACGAATGGCTGGGAGCGGCACGACTCGAGGGGTCACCATCACCTCATTGGTAGCCACGAACTGGCGATCCAGCTGAACCAAGCCGAAGGGATCTGTCGTCCGAACCCGGAGCGGGCCGGTCGAAAACCGGCCACGGACCCGACCGAGCATCGGATACTCCACGACGCGTCGCCAGCTGAGGTCCGCCTTGTCGACCAGGAAGCGAGGTCGAGAGCCGAGCTCGCGTGGAACGGTGTCCTCCAGCAGCAAGATGCCTGCCGGCAGCCGGCCGTCCTGCCCAATGCTGATCTGGCCCCGCATCGGAGATCCGAGCTGGACCTGAGCGGGCTCGACTGAGCGCTCGCAGGACAGGCGCAAACGAGCCCGGGCGACCAGTATGGCCGCGAGAACGGGCAGGATCAGCAGCAACAATCCGATCCGCATCACATCGCGCTGGCCCGCCGCCATCGACCCGATGATCGCGGCGAGGCCGCCGATGACAAAGAACCGGCCACGCGCGGTGAGGAGCCGCCAGGTCTTTCGCACTCCCAACCCCTATCTTCGGTCAGGAATGTGCACCGAGCTGACCGCATGCGCGATGATGTCGTTCACGGTGTGGCGAGCCAGCTGGGCGTCGGTAGACGGCAGCACCCGGTGGGCGAGCACCGACACCGCGAGCGCAGCGACATCATCGGGACTGACGTAGTCGCGACCTGACAGCGCCGCGAAAGCGCGGCTTGCACGGAGCAGGTGCAGGGTGGCACGCGGCGAGGCGCCAAGTCGCAGGTCGCGGGAGTTGCGAGTCGCATTGACGACCTGCACGAGGTAGTGCTTGACCGCTGGACTCAGATAGACCGTCTTCACGGCGTCGATCAGGCCGCGGATGGTCTGTCCGTCGGTCACCGGCCGCAGATTGGCCAGCGGATCCGACGTGCCGTGTGAGTCGAGCATGTCCAGCTCCGCGCTCGGCGTCGGGTAACCCATCTGGATCCGAGCCATGAAACGATCACGCTGCGCCTCGGGGAGCGGATAGGTGCCCTCCATCTCGATCGGGTTTTGCGTCGCAACCACCATGAAGGGCGTTTCCAAGACGTAGGTTGTTCCGTCGACGCTCACCTGGCGTTCTTCCATCGATTCCAGCATCGCCGACTGGGTTTTCGGTGAGGCTCGATTGATTTCGTCGCCGACGACGATGTTGGCGAAGATCCCGCCGGGCTTGAACTCGAAGTCACGCGTCTCCTGGTTGAAGATCGAGACGCCGGTGATGTCGGAGGGTAAGAGATCTGGGGTGAACTGGACCCGCCGGACCGAGCAGGCGATCGAGCGGCCGAGTGCCTTGGCGAGCATCGTCTTGCCCACCCCCGGCACATCCTCGACCAGCAGGTGACCTTCGGCCAGTAGCACAACGAGGGCAAGATCGATGGAACTGCGCTTTCCCTCGATGACGTTCTCAATTGCCGAACGGACCCGACCGACGACCTGAACAACGTCGCCCAGCGAGTGTGCGGGCGCAGGTGCTGTCACTTTGTCGTAGCTCAGACTCAACCGGACCTCCGTGTTGCAAGACCGCTCTCACCCTACGCGACCAGCCTGAACGGGTCGCAGCCTTCCAAACACGCCGTCGCCGAGGTTTGTCGTCAAATGTGCTTCCGGGTGGTGGAAAGTGGAGTACAGTGGCGCGAAGTGGGGGAGCTGGGGCTGATCGGAAGGCGAGGAGGCGCGGCCGGTGTATTTCCTCGGCACGCACACTCCGAAGCTGGACGAGAAAGGTCGACTGTTTCTTCCTGCGAAGTTTCGAGCCGAGTTATCGGAGGGCCTGGTGATTACCCGGTTCCAGGAGAGATGCCTGGCCATCTGGCCGCTGAAAACGTTCGACGAGATGGCTTCGCAGGCAAGAGGCGCCTCAACCAGCCAGTCAGTCCGCGACTACCAGCGCATGCTCGCGTCTGGCGCCTGGGACGACACTCCAGACAAACAGGGCCGCATCACGATTCCGCCGCATTTGCGGATGTACGCGGGCCTGGACAAGGAGTGTGTCGTCGTCGGTGCTCTCGACCGGGTGGAGGTCTGGGATGCGCAGACCTGGTTGGCCTACTCCGCAGAGAAGGAATCCGCCTTCGCCGAATTGAACGAGACGGTTCCTCCGGTCAATTGATCGGAGGCCGAGCAGAAGAAACGTACGACGACTCGTGTCCTGAGGCTTCAACCCGCAGGTTCGAACTCCCTGACGCACCTTCCCCGGCGCCAGGTAGGACTCCCCGCGGATCTCGGGTTGAAACCTCGGGACACGAGTCACACCTGGCCCCGCCGCGAACGGGGAATACCAGAAGGAGTGGGTCGAGATGGCGCGAGGCGGGCCAAGCGCTCCGCCGGGCATGCGTCCCGAGCTTGTGGCGGCGCGTCCCGAGCTTGTCGGAGGGCAAAGCCCGGGCGTGCGCAGGATCCGGGATGATGCCCGCGACAGTATCTCAGCGGCCGCATTCTCACTGGCCGGTTCGGTCTTGACCACCGCGCTGCTCTGGGCTCTGGCGAGGTGGCTGGGATGAATGACACATCCACCGGTCATGTTCCGGTGATGCTGTCGGAGGTCGTCGCGTTGCTGTCGCCGGCGCTGCATGCTCAGTCCGAGCCAGAAGGTAAGCCGGTAATCGTCGATTGCACTCTTGGGCTGGGCGGCCATGCTGAGGCATTGCTGCGGGCCTGCCCGGAGGCATTCCTCGTCGGCTTGGACCGTGATCCGCAAGCCATTGCTTCGGCCCGAGATCGGCTCTTGCCGTTCGGCGACCGGATCAGCCTCGTCGAGACCAATTACGACGAGCTGACCGAAGTGCTGGCCCGGCTAGGCCTGCCGGCAGTACAGGGCATCCTTCTGGATCTCGGATTGTCATCGCTGCAGATCGAGAATTTGCAGCGCGGCTTCGCCTACTCGGTCGACGCTCCGCTCGACATGCGAATGGGCGGTGCCGGACCCACGGCCGCAGAGATCCTGAACACCTACAGTGCCGCAGAGCTTGCCCGGATCCTGCGACGTTACGGCGAGGAGCGATTCGCCGATCGGATAGCAGAGCGGATAGTCGCGGCTCGCTCGCAGCAGCCTTTCGACAGCTCCGCACAGTTGGTGGAGTTGATCTTCGCTGCGATACCGATGGCGGCCCGGAAGAGGGGTGGCCATCCCGCCAAGCGCACCTTTCAAGCTCTGCGCATCGAGGTGAACCACGAGCTGAAGTCCCTCGAGTCTGCGCTACCACGCGCGGTTGCCGCGCTCTCAGTCGGCGGCCGGATCGCCGTCCTGGCATATCACTCGCTCGAGGATCGGCTGGTAAAGCAGGTTCTGCGCGCAGCCGCGCAAAATCGGGTGCCACACAATCTTCCGGTAGTACCGGCGGAGCTTCAGCCGCAGCTGCGGCTACTGACCCGAGGCGCACTGCGCCCATCCGCGGCGGAGGTGGCGGCCAACCCTCGGGCGGCGTCTGCGCGGCTTCGGGCAGCCATGCGGGTCGCAGAACCTGTGCGGGAGGTGGCGGTCGCGTGAGCGCGCTATGGGCGCCGCTCGGAGAGCAGGGGAACGAGGCTGGCGACGGGAGAACCGAAAGTGCTCGGTCGCTGAAGGCTCTGCCCACGGTGAGGACCACCCTGGCCCGCTTCCCATTCATTGTGGTGCTGATAGCGGTCTTCGGTGTGGGCATGGCCGGGTTGCTGATGTTGAACACAACGCTGCAGAACCAGGCGTTCCAATACCGTGCGTTGAAGCGGGAGGCCACCGTGCTGGCTTACGACCAGGCAACGCTGCAGAACCAGCTGGATCAGTTGAGTGCGCCCTCGGAACTGGCCAGGCAAGCCTCGGCAATCGGGATGCGCCCGAATCCAGCTCCGGCATTCCTAGTGATTCCGGATGGCAAGATCATCGGCAAGCCCAGGCGAGTGAGCGGAGACGAGGTTCCCGACCTCATTGTCCGGACGCCGGCCGAACTGGCTGCGAGCGAGGCGGCCGCGGAGGCGAAGAGGCGGGCAGCGGCCGAGGCCAAGGCGGCCACTCAAGGGCAGAACTAGATGCCAACGGATTGGCCGCACCCACCTCAGGCCGGGGAAGGGGGGGCCCGGCCGACCCATCGACAAGCTCAGGCCCCGTCCAAGGATCGCCCCCGGTCTGAGCCGGGCGGCCCCGCCACTCCGAGGCCACGGAAGCGAGCGCTAAGGATCCCACTCGGCAGCGTTCCGGCGCGGCTGCATGCCGTCCTGCTGGCTTTGGCTATCGCGCTGTCACTCTGCGCGGGCCGGTTGTTGCAGCTCCAAGGTTTCGACTCTTCTGCCTATGCCGCCCTGAGCGCCGACCAGGTGACCGCGAGGCTGCCACTGCTGCCGTCACGCGGCGATATCGCCGACCGCAACGGAGTGGTCCTGGCCGCGACCCAGCCCGCGGTTGCGGTGACCGCGGATCCGACGCTGACCAGCGCCAGAGCCGAAGAGATAGCCGGGATCCTGTCAGGACCCTTGTCCATGCAGCCGGGCGAGCTGGCCGCGCTGCTCACCAAGCCCAACACGCATTTCGTCTATATCAAGAAGAAGGTGCCGGCCCAGACCTACACCAAGATCAGCGCTGAGCTGGCCAGTCGGAAGATTTACGGCATCTTTCGCGAGCCGGACCCGATCCGTACCTATCCAGGCGGAACAGTCGGATCGTCAGTGATCGGCTTCGTCGGGTCGGACGGTAAGGGGCTAGCCGGCATCGAGTTATCCATGAATCGGGAGCTCGCAGGCGTGGAGGGCAAGGAGAGCTATGAGGTTTCCCCGAACGGCAGCCGAATCCCGCTGGGCACCAGTACCGTCGTGCCCGCTAAGGACGGTTTGGACCTGCAACTGACGCTCGACTCCGAACTGCAGTGGGTCGCCGAACGCCGACTGGAAACGCAGGTTCGCCGCACGCGTGCCGATTGGGGCTTCGCTATCACGATGAACGTCAAGACCGGGGAGATCCTGGCGATGGCGAACTCGCCGACGGTTGATCCAGCGCATCCGGGTGCATCGGCCAGCCAGGACCGGGGGAACCGAGCGATCGCGGCCCCGTACGAGCCCGGCAGTGTGGAAAAGGTGCTGACATCCGGGGCGCTGCTGGACTCGGGCGCCGCAACCCCGGAGAGCCGGGTCCGGATTCCCTACCGGCTGCGGTCCGGGCCGTTGTGGATCAAGGATCATTTCCCCCACGGCGAGCTGCGCTATCTGATGCGTGGCGTCATTGCGGACTCTTCCAACATCGGTACGGTGCTACTGACCCGGCAGCTTGAAAAGCAGCGACTGCACGACTACCTGACGAGCTTCGGACTCGGTTCGCGCACTGGAGTCGAGCTGCCAGGAGAATCTGTTGGAATCCTGCCGGACGCCGACATGAGCGATGTTCAGCGGGATCAGATCGCGTTCGGGCAGGCACTGGCGGTGACCGGCATACAGGAGGCGGCGGCAGTTGCCGGGTTGGTGAATTCCGGCATCTACAACCCGCCCACTGTGATCAAGCGCATCACGGACTCCTCCGGCAGGCCGGTGGCGATTGCCAAACCCCTGCCCCGCCAGATCATTTCTGAATCAGCGTCGACAGCGGTCCGCGACCTCATGCGGGCTGTCGTCGACAGCGAGAACGGCCAGCAGGCGCTCAAGCTGGATGCCTACCGCAGCGGTGGGAAGACAGGTACCGCTCAGCGGGCAGATCCGATCTGCAAGTGCTATCGGGGTTATGTGACGTCCTACGTCGGATTTGCGCCGCTGAACGACCCGCAGCTGTTGACCTATGTCGTGCTGAGCAATCCCCGCAATGGCGACACCGGCTCTGCGGTGGCGGCGCCCGCTTATCACGACATCATGGAATTCGCCTTGCCACGCTACTCGGTCGAACCGGACGCAAAGAAGTCCAAGCCAAGGCCAACAGAGTGGTAAGCAGATAGCGTCGGGATCGTGTCCGAACAGCACGGATCGTCAGAGGCGGCCGCCTCCGGACTGCGCCCGCGATCGCGGCGCAGCGTCCCCCTCTCCGAACTTTTCGGCACCAATCCGGGTGTCTACGTCCGGGGAATCACTGCCGATTCCCGTCTCGCTGAGCCGGGCGATCTCTATGTCGCGCTCCCTGGCACAACCCAGCACGGTGCCGCGTTCGCGCAGGAGGCTGCGGCGGCCGGCGCGGCTGCCATCCTGACCGATAGCACCGGCCGTGCACTGATCAGCCAGCCTGATGTTCCCGTGCTGGTGGTAGCCGATCCACGGCGGGAGATGGCAGATCTCGCCGCGCTCATCTACGGCTGTCCCGCCGAGTCGCTTCGGATGCTGGCGGTTACCGGCACGAACGGCAAGACGACGACTACCTTCCTGCTCGACGCGGCCCTTCGGGCCGCTGGGCACCGGGTCGGCATTGTTGGAACGATCGGCTTCTTCCTGGACGGTCAGCCGCTGGCGGCCGCCCGCAACACCGTCACCACGCCGGAGTCGCCCGAACTGCAAGCGTTGTTGGGCCATTTGCTCGAGGCAGGTGCCGACTCGGTCGCGATGGAAGTGTCCTCACACGCAATGGTGCTCGGCCGGGCGGACGCAATCCGGTTTGACGTTGCGGCATTGACCAACATCGGTCGCGACCACCTCGACTTTCACGGGGATGAAGAGTCCTACTTCGAGGCAAAGGCGTCTCTTTTCACCCTTGCCCGAACTCGGCATGCAGTGATCAATGTCGACGACCCACGGGGTGCGCGGCTGGTGGAGCGGCTCCGCGCAGCCGGCGGGCCCGCTGCGACCACTGTCAGTCTGAACAGCCCAGTTGCAGACTGCTCGGCGGCCACGGTGCACCTGCAATCGGACGGGCGAACCCGTGTGCTCGCCCGGGTGAACGGACGTCCAGTCGAGTTCCTGCTCAGCCTTCCGGGCGAGTTCAACCTAGCCAATGCACTGACTTGCATGGCGATGCTTGATGCCGCTGGCGCGGATGTGGAGGTCGCCGCGCAGGGCCTGGCGGTCGCCCGAGTACCTGGGCGGATGCAGCAGGTGGATCTGGGCCCCGAGGGTCCGCTGGTCTATGTCGACTTCGCACACACACCGCAGGCCGTGGCTGCGGTACTGGCCGCACTGCCGGGGAAGCGGCGCATTGTGGTCCTGGGCTGTGGTGGCGATCGGGATCCGGACAAGCGGGGTCCGATGGGCGCGGCTGCGGCGGCCGGGGCCGACGTGGTGGTCGTCACCGATGACAATCCGCGGAACGAGGTGCCGGCAACGATTCGCGCCCAGGTTATGGCTGGTGCGCGAGCCGTGAGGCGGGCGAACAGCCGCGCGGCTGAGCTGATCGATGGCGGTGACCGGCGTGCTGCCATCCGGCAGGCACTCGAGCTCGCCACACCGGGTGATGCCATTGCCGTACTCGGTAAGGGCCACGAGACCGGCCAGGAGATCGGTGGCCGGGTGTTGCCGTTCGATGATGCGTCGGTGATCTCTCAGGAGTGGACCCGCCGCCTGCAGGAGGAATCCCGATGATCCCGGTCACCGTCGAGCAGGCGGCCGAGGTGCTTGGTGTGACGCCGGTCGGCACCGGGGACACCGAGATCCCGATCACCTCCCTTGTCGCAAATTCGCGAACAGTCAGCCCGGGAGCATTGTTCGTGGCGCTCCGTGGAGAGCGGGCTGATGGGCATGACTTCATCACTGCGGCCCGGGCGAACGGGGCAGTTGCGGCGCTGGTCGCCCGCCCGGTGGACGCCGGGTTGAGCTTGGTGGTGCCGGATCCGTTGGAGGGGTTGGCCGCGATCGCCCGCGACCAGGTTGATCGGGGCCATGACCGAGGGATGCGGGTGCTGGCCGTCACCGGATCGCAGGGCAAGACATCAACCAAGGACATGCTGGCGCAGATCCTCGAGCCGCATGGCGCCACCATCTCGCCGTTGGGCAACTTGAACAACGAGCTGGGCCTGCCGCTGACCGTCGCCCGGATCTCCCCGGATACCAGGTTCCTGATTGCCGAAATGGGCGCGCGCGGCATCGGCCATATCGCCTACCTGTGCCGCATAGCACCTCCGGACGTCTCGATGGTCCTGAACGTCGGCGTGGCGCATGTCGGAGAGTTCGGCGGTCGGGCTGCGATCGCCCAGGCCAAGGGTGAGCTCGTGGAGGCACTGGCTGACGACGGCGTGGCAGTTCTGAACGCCGACGACCCCTTGGTCTGGGCGATGCGCTCCCGTACCGACGCGAAGGTCTTAGCAGTGGGGCTTGCGACCGAACCAGCTTGGGACTCAGCAGTCTGGGCATCAGATCTTGTCAGTGACGCTTTCAACCGCTTTCGGTTCGTTCTGAACAGTCGGCTGGACGATCAGGTTCACTGTCAAGTTGAGGTTCAGCTTGCCCTGTCGGGCCAGCATCAGGTGGCGAACTCTGTCGCCGCAGCAGGGGCAGCATTGGCCGTTGGCACTCCACTGAAGGCGATTGGAACTGCATTGGCCAACGCGCAGCCGCGCTCCCGCTGGCGGATGGAGCTTTGCACCAGCGCGGACGGCGTGCTTGTGATCAACGACACCTACAACGCCAATCCGGATTCGATGCGCGCGGCGATAGCCAGCCTCGCCGAGATAGGCAGCGGCCGAAGCGGTGGCCGGACCTGGGCCGTCCTCGGCGACATGCTCGAGCTGGGCGCCAGCGCTGAGGTAGAGCACGCCGCGCTGGGCCGCCATGTCGCCGAGCGTGGCATTTCAGGTTTGATCACCCTCGGAGAACACGCTGTGGTCGTCGCAGAGGCGGCGATCGCCGCAGGCATGGACCCGGAACGCGTGGTGGTTTCTCGCGACAGGGCGGAAGCCGTTGAGCAGATTCTGGGTGATCTCGCTCCGGCCGACGTCGTGCTGATCAAGGCGTCCCGTGGCCTAGCCTTGGACACCGTGGCCGAGCAGATCCTGAGCCGGCATCGCGCGTGAAAACGATCGTTCTGGCGGGCAGTATCGCCCTTCTTGTCACCCTGCTCGGCACCCGGCTGGCAATCCGCGTGCTGGTACGGAAGGGCTACGGTCAGCTGATCCGCGACGACGGCCCTACCTCACATCACACGAAACGCGGCACTCCGACAATGGGCGGCTTGGTGATCATCACCGCAGTACTGGTCGCCTACCTGGCCAGCCATCTCATCACCTGGACCCGGCCATCTGCCTCAGCCCTACTCATTCTTTTCCTGTTCACCGGACTAGGTGTGGTGGGGTTCCTCGACGATTTCATCAAGATCAGCAAGCAGCGCTCGCTCGGCTTGCGCACCAAGGCCAAGATCGCTGGCCAGTCCTTCGTTGCGGTTACCTTCGCACTGCTCTCTCTGCGGTTCCCGGATGAGCGCGGTATCACACCAGCCTCACCGGCGGTGTCCTTCCTGCGGGATATTGAGTGGCTTTCCCCGTTGCCCACGGTCCTGGTCGTGCTCTGGGTCATGCTTTTGATCGCGGCCTCCAGCAACGGGGTTAACCTGACCGACGGCTTGGACGGGCTGGCCTCCGGCGCCTGTGTGATGATCTTCGGCGCCTACACCCTGGTCAACATCTGGCAGTACAACCAGTCCTGCGCATATACGGCGTCCGCTGGCCCGAAGTGCTACGAGGTTCGTGATCCGTACGATCTTGCCGTCATTGCCATCGCACTCGCCGGAGGCTGCTTCGGGTTTCTGTGGTGGAACGCCGAACCGGCCAAGATCTTCATGGGCGACACCGGCTCGCTGTCACTCGGCGGCGCGCTGGCAGGAATGGCCATCTTCACCCGCACAGAGCTGCTGCTGGTGATCTTGGGTGGGTTGCTGGTGATCGAGGTGATGTCGGTGATCTTGCAGGTCGGTTACTTCAAGGCGACCAAGGGTCGTCGGCTGTTCAAGATGTCACCCATTCATCATCACTTCGAGCTGCTGAACTGGGCCCAGGTGACCATCGTGATGAGGTTTTGGATTATCGCCGGTCTGTTCGTCGCCGGCGGCCTTGGCATCTTCTACGCAGAGTGGGTGTCCGGAACGTGACACGTTTGTCCTGGCTACCGGCCGCGGACGGCGAGTCGCCCTGGCGCGAGGCGCACGTCGTGGTGGCCGGGGTCGGTGTCTCGGGCTTTGCGGCGGCCGACGGGTTGGTCCAGTTCGGTGCCCAGGTCACGGTTGTGGACGATCGGGATACCCCAGCCAACGCCGAGAAAGCGACCCTGCTCGAGGTGCTCGGCGCAACGGTACGGCTTGGACCTGGGGCCACCGACATCGTGCCCGAGGACACAGACCTGGTGATCAGCACCGGCTGGCACCCGAATCATCCGCTGCTGGCCACGGCCGCGCGAGCCAGCGTCCCGATCTGGAGCGAAGTGGAGCTGGCCTGGCGACTGGGCAGGCCCCACCGGGCAATTCCATGGCTCGGCGTGACCGGCACGAATGGCAAGACCACAACGACGTCGATGCTGGAATCGATGCTTGCTGCCGCGGGGTGGCGGACCGCAGCCGTTGGCAACATCGGACGGCCGATCATGGAGATCGTTCTCGACCCGGAGCCGTACGACGTCCTCGCCGTGGAGCTGTCCAGTCACCAGCTGCAGTGGTCGAATTCTCTCGCCCTCCACTCGGCTGCTGTGCTGAACCTTCAGCCTGACCACCTGGAATGGCACGGCAGCTTTGACGCCTATCGCGCGGCCAAGGCGAAGATCTACGCAGGAGTTCAGGCCAGCTGCGTCTACAACGTTGCGGATCCGGCGACGATGAGATTGGTCGAGGAAGCGGAGGTGGTTGAGGGGGCCCGGGCGATCGGCTTCACCCTGGGGATTCCGGACCGTTCCATGCTGGGAATCGTCGATGACCTGTTGGTCGACCGAGCGTTCATCGAGCAACGCAAGGACTCGGCACTGGAGCTGGCAAGGATTACCGACGTTTCCCCGCCGGCACCGCACAACATAGCCAATGCCTTGGCCGCCGCGGCGCTGGCCAGATCCTTCGGAGTTCCAGCTACGGCCGTCCGCGACGGGCTACGGCACTTCCGGATTGGCTCCCACAAGCTCGAAAAAGTTGCCGACCGTGCTGGCGTTCGCTGGGTTGACGACTCCAAGGCTACAAACCCGCACGCCGCAGACGCGGCCCTACGATCATTCAGCCAGCAATCCTCGGGTGAGGCGGACCCTGGTCAGATCGTCTGGCTGGCCGGTGGCCAGGCCAAGGGCACCACCTTTGACGAGTTGGTCATCGCTCACCGCGGCAAGTTGAGAGGGGCCGTACTGCTTGGCGTCGATCGGGAGATCGTGGCGGACGCCCTCTCCCGACACGCGCCTGACGTGCCGGTTATTCGAATCGAGGTCACCGACACTAGAGCCATGGCAGAGGCCGTACAGGCTGCGGCGTCCCTGGCACACGCCGGAGACGTGGTCCTGCTTGCTCCAGGTTGCGCCAGCAAGGACATGTTCACCGACTACGCGGCCCGCGGGGATGCATTCGCGGCGGCCGTGCACGATTTGATCGCTGGCTCCGGTGCAGGAGGCTGGACCGGCGAAGCGAGGGATTAGCCCGGTGGCCACGCTGACTCCCTCCAGCCTGGATGAGAGCAAATCGGGCACCGGACGTCGATCATCGACCGCGATCTGGATCCGGACTGTGCTAGACCGGCCGCTGACCAGCTACCACCTGGTGCTCGGTTCTTCGGCCATCCTGCTGGCGCTGGGCCTGCTCATGGTCTTGTCGGCGTCCAGCGTCAGCGCATATGTGAATCACAAGGATTCGTACTACTACGTCAAGCGTCAAGTGATCTTTCTCGCGACGGGGGTACTCGGTGCGTTTGTGATCATGAAATTGTCGCCGAGCACCCTGCGGATACTCGGCTGGTTCGGGGTCGCTCTCGCATTCATCTTGTTGATCTTGACCTACACGCCGCTTGGCATCGACGTGGCGGGCAACCGCAACTGGTTGAACGTAGGTTCGGAGTCCTACGCGATCCAGCCGTCTGAATTCGCCAAGCTGGCCATGGTCATTTGGGGTGCAGACCTGCTGGCTCGAAAGCAGAAGCTGCTCGACCAACCCAAGCACTTGCTGATTCCCTACCTGCCCGTCTGCGGGATCTTGATCTTGCTCGTGGTCTTTCAGGGGGACGCGGGGACCGCGGTAGTGATGGCTGCAATCGCCGTCGGCGTGCTCTGGATCGTAGGGGCGCCGCTGCTCGTACTCGGCACTCTCAGCGCTGCCGGTCTGGCTGGCGTTTTCGCACTCTTTCTCAGCAGCCCGGTGCGAATGCGCCGGCTAACTGCCTTCCTGGACCCGTCTGCCCACCTCAACGGCGCAAACGACCAGGCCAATGCCGGGATGTACGCGATCGCGTCCGGCGGTTGGTGGGGCGTGGGTCTCGGCGCCAGCCGACAGAAATGGGGGGGCTTGCCCGAGGCACACACTGATTTCATCTTTGCCGTCATGGGAGAAGAGCTGGGACTCTTCGGCAGCCTGATCGTGCTCGCGCTGTTCGGTGTTCTCGGCTACGCGGGACTACGCGTCGCCGGCCGATCCGATGAGGCGTTCAGCCGCTACGCCGCCGGCGGAGTGACCATCTGGTTCATCTTCCAGTCGCTGATCAATCTCGCCGTGGTGCTGCGGATGATTCCGATTGCAGGCGTGCCGCTGCCGCTGCTGTCGTACGGCGGATCAGCCCTGATCTCAACCCTGTTGGGGATCGGGGTGTTGCTTTGCTGCGCCCGGCGCGAGCCGGCTGCTCGGAAGCTGCTGGAGAAACGCTCCGCCAAACCCCTGCCTCGGATGACGACCGTCGTGGGCACTCGGAGTTTGCGCAGCTGATGGCCGATAGAGCCCCGAGGTCGACCACGAGCCCCGGCATTTCAGTAGTGCTTGCCGGCGGCGGCACGGCCGGTCACACGTCACCGTTGATCGCGACGGCTGTCGAGCTCCAACGCCTACGGCCAAACGCGCGGCTTGCCGCAGTTGGGACCGCTCGTGGACTGGAGACCCGGGTGATACCAGCAGCGGGCCTGCCGCTGGAACTGATTCCGCCTGTTCCCGTGCCGCGTCGACCAAGTCTGGATCTCGCTCTCATCGGTCCGCGGTTATGGCAGGCGGTGGGTGCGGCGATGTCCGTGCTGCGTCGCGCCGATGCCGATGTCGTTCTGGGCTTCGGGGGCTATGTTTCGGCCCCGGTCTACCTAGCGGCCAAACGGCTTCGGGTTCCTCTGGTCTTGCACGAGCAAAATGCCTTGCCCGGTCTGGCGAATAGGCTTGCGGCGCCCTTGACGCCTCACGTGTACACATCATTCGCCAACACCCGGCTGCCGCATGCCCGCCACATCGGGCTGCCGCTGCGCCGTGCCATTACCGAGCTGGACCGTCCAGGGCTGCGAGGTTTTGCGCGCAGACAGTTCTCCTTGCGCGAAGATCTTCCGGTGCTTTTGGTCAGCGGCGGGTCCCAGGGAGCGCAAAGCATCAATGCAGCAGTGCTGGGCGCTCGGGACCGCCTGCTCGCAAGCGGCATCCAAATTCTGCATGTGCTCGGACCGAAGAATCTCACCGATCAGACACCGGCTTCAGCCGACCTTCAGACCGGTGCCCGTTACTCGCCGGTCGCGTATGTGGAGCAGATGGAGCACGCCTATGCCGCGGCGGATCTGATGCTGGGCCGTAGCGGTGCCAGCACGGTGCTGGAAACGGCGGCCGTCGGTCTGCCGGCGGTCTTCGTGCCCTATCCGTATGGCAACGGTGAACAGGCTCGCAACGCCCGGGCCATCGTGGATTCCGGTGGCGGGATCCTGCTTCCCGACGACGAGTGCGCTCCCTCCTGGGTCGCTGAGCATGTCCCGAGGCTGGTGCTTGACCAGGCGAGGTTGGACGGAATGTCGGCAACTTTGCGCGGCGTTGCCAAGGTCGACGCGGCGAGCGAGCTCGCCGAGCGAGTGCTGGAGGTGGCGGCCTGATGGGATTGGTTGAGACGGTCGAGCTGCCGCATCCGGGCGATCTCGGGCCGGTGCACTTCATCGCCATCGGCGGTTCCGGCATGAACGGCATCGCCATGGCCTTCCTGCAGCTCGGCATCCCGGTCAGTGGTAGCGACCGGCAGGATTCGGTTTATCTCCGAGCTCTCGAAGCTGCCGGCGCCCGGGTTTTGGTCGGTCACGCTGCTGAACACCTGGGACAGGCCCGGACGGTGGTGGCTTCTTCCGCCATCCGCTCGGACAATCCGGAGTTGGTCGAGGCGAGGCGGCGAGGGCTGCGAGTGCTCCATCGAAGCGCCGCGCTGGGATCACTGATGCTCGGCCGGCGAGGAATTGCCGTAGCCGGTACCCATGGCAAAACCACCACGACGGCGATGATCGCCCACGTACTGAGCGGTGCCGGGATGGACCCGTCCTACGTGATCGGGGGCGCACCTACTGGTGCCAAGACGGGCGGGCACCTGGGCGGCGGAGACGCGATCGTGGTCGAGGCCGACGAAAGCGACGGCTCTTTCCTGCAATACCCGGCCGAAGTCGCGGTCGTCACAAATGTCGATCCGGATCACCTGATCAATTGGGGAACCGCCGAGAACTATGCGGAGGGGTTTCAGCGTTTCGCCACCGGCCGAGCCGTTCGGCTGGTGGTGATCAGCGCCGACGATCCGGGCGCGATGGCCCTTGCCAGGCGTGTGCAGGAGCAGATGGCCGCCGGCGTCGCCTCGGTGGAGATAGTCACCTTCGGCGAGAGCGACTCCGCCGACGTGCGAGTTTCCAATACGGTGTTGGCCGGCACCGGCTCTGACTTCGAGCTCAGCGCGGACGGTGCTGCCGGTCTTGTCTCTCTGTCGGTTCCCGGAGACTACAACGTGCAGAACGCGGCCGCGGCGTATGCGGTGACTCGTTGGCTCGGTGTGCCGGATGAGCAGATACGCCTGCAGCTGTCCAGGTACGGCGGCACCTACCGTCGGTTCCAGCTGGTCGGCACGGTGGACGGCATCCGGGTCTACGACGACTACGCTCACCACCCGACGGAGGTCGCGAATACGTTGGCTGCTGCTCGCACCGGTGTCGGCGGTGGACGGGTCGTGGTCTGCTTCCAGCCACATCTTTACACCCGTACCCGCGACTTCTGGGCGGAGCTCGCCCGGGCCCTAGAGAGGGCGGACCAGGCCGTAGTGATGGACGTCTGTGGTGATCGCGAGGATCCGATCGACGGAGTTGATGGACGGATGGTGGCCGACGCCGTGAGTCCGGGTACGGCCGAGGTGACATACGAGCCGGTCTGGGACAACGCGGCACCGACGGTTGCCCGGATTGCACGGCCCGGAGACTTGGTGATCACCGTTGGCTGCGGTGATGTCACCAAGGTTGCGCCGAAGATCGTCGCCGAGCTGGAACGAATGCATGCAGGCGCCTCCGGAGCATCGCCGTGACCGCAACCAGCTACCGCACTGCGGCCGGCAGTGGCTCAGCCGCGCCGGGCAACCGGAACGTTTCCCGCCGCCGCTCGCCGCGTCGCCGGGGCATCTTCCTCTGGGGCTCCGTGGCAGGTGTGATGGTGCTGAGCCTGCTCGTCGGGGCGGGCTGGCTGGTGGGATTCTCCCAAGTCCTCGCGGCCGGGCAGGTTGACGTGACTGGCTTGGATCGCGTCGAAGCATCCTCGATCCGAGAGGCAGCCGCGGTGCCGCTTGGGTTACCTCTGGCCCGTCAGGATCTTGGGGCGATTGCCTCCAGGGTGAGCTCCTTGCCAAGAATCGAGTCCGCTGAAGTGAGCCGACAATGGCCGCGAACGATCCGGATTGCCGTCGTGGAGCGGCGCCCGCTGCTCGGTGTACGACAACCGGAAGGATTCGCCCTGGTCGACGCCCAAGGAGTGGCGTTCGAGACATCGCCCACGCTGCCGACCGGAATCTTGCAGGCCGATATCGATCCAGACCGAATGCAACTGCTTGTCGAGGCGGGCACCATCGCCGCCGCGATGCCGCCTGATCTCAAGAAGAGGGTGGTTCGGCTGCACGCCACATCCCAAAATCACGTCATCGTGCTGCTGGCCGGTCGGACAGAGGTGAACTGGGGCACCGATGCGGACTCTGTTCTCAAGTCCCAGCTGGTGCTCGCTCTGCTGAAACGCAAGCCGTCCATGATCGACGTGTCGTCGCCACACACCCCGGCTGTCCGCTAGGCTGCAAACTCTCAACCCGCAGTTGATCAAGCTCTCTCAAGGTGAGCCTCACCTGCAGAGAAATGGCGTTTTGCTACGTGTTTTGGCGTGTCCTGTTTGTGACCCTGGACTGCACCCAAGGCATCTCATAACGTGACGACAACGCCGCGGGGTCGCCGAAATCCATAGCTGCTTATCTGTTGACTAGAGGTTGAGACTTCGCTGACATATCCACCTGTCCGTATCGGAAGGAAGAGGCTGAACCCGTGGTCTCTGCATCACAGAATTACCTGGCGATCATCAAGGTGGTCGGTGTAGGTGGCGGCGGTGTCAACGCAGTCAACCGGATGATCGAAGCCGGACTGCGAGGTGTGGAGTTCATCGCGGTGAACACCGACGCGCAGGCGCTGCTGATGAGCGATGCCGACGTCAAGCTCGACATCGGCCGTGACCTGACCCGTGGGCTTGGTGCCGGCGCAGACCCGGACAAGGGCAGACAAGCCGCCGAGGACCATGCTGAAGACATCGAGGACGCCCTCAAGGGCGCAGACATGGTGTTTGTCACGGCAGGCGAGGGCGGCGGCACCGGTACCGGCGGCGCTCCCGTGGTTGCCCGGGTCGCGCGCGCGCTCGGTGCGCTCACCATCGGCGTTGTCACCCGGCCGTTCACCTTCGAGGGAAGGAGGCGCTCGACACAGGCCGAGCAGGGCATCGCCAACCTTCGTGAAGAGGTTGACACTCTGATCGTCATCCCCAACGACAAGCTGCTGCAGATGATCGACCACCAGATCGCCATCCTCGACGCCTTCAAGCAGGCCGACCAGGTGTTGATGCAAGGCGTCTCGGGCATCACGGACCTGATCACCACGCCGGGCTTGATCAATCTCGACTTCGCCGATGTGAAGGCCGTGATGTCGAACGCCGGGTCGGCCCTGATGGGAATCGGCTCAGCACGTGGGGAGGATCGGGCCCGCGCTGCGGCCGAGGAGGCAGTGTCCTCGCCGCTACTGGAAGCAAGCATCGAAGGAGCTCACGGTGTCTTGCTGTCCATCGCCGGCGGCTCGGACCTGGGTCTGTTCGAAGTATCGGCCGCCGCCGATCTGATTCAGGGGGCTGCACACGAGGATGCCAACATCATCTTCGGAACGGTGATCGACGACGCGCTCGGCGACGAGGTTCGGGTCACCGTCATCGCGGCTGGCTTCGAAGGTGGACAGCCGCCACGCCGCCAGCCTGGCGTGGCTCGGCAGGTCGATATTCGTGCGACCTCCCAGCGCAGCCAGCCCACAGCCGATGTGGCACCACCTCCAGCGCCGGCAATCAACGGGGATCGCCACCTCGTCTCTGCGACGGCTGGGTCAAACACTTCCGGCCCCGCTGCCGACGGTGGTGGAGCCGGCACCTCGGCCGCGGGCCCCACTTCAGCGCCGCGATCCGAGAGCACGACGCCCGCCCCTATGCGATCGGCGCCGAGCAAGGCCGACGACGACTTGGACGTTCCCGACTTCCTGAAATAGCCGGCCCGGCATCGCGGTAGTTACAGCGTGTCGGCCGCTCAGTAATCAACCTCAGGGGCTTCCGACTGTAGTGTCGGCGCAAAGCGCGCGGATTGGACGATGGGGCTTGCCATGGCGGAAAAACTGAAGCGAGCGGCAGCGTGGCTGGGGCTGGTCACCGACGACCGTTACGCCGATTACGACGAGCCGGAGGGCTCCCAAGAGTTCACCGAAGGTTTCGGCCGTGAGGAGCTGGTGGAGTCGCCGCACCGGCAGCCGGCCAGCGTCACCCCGCTCGAGACGAAGCGCCCATCGACAGCCCCCTCATCCGCACCCGAGCCACGGACGGCAGATGTGTCCCGGATCATCACGATTCATCCCCGCACCTACAACGACGCCCGTACGATCGGCGAGCACTTTCGTGACGGAGTGCCGGTCATCATGAATCTGTCCGAGATGGAGGACAGCGACGCCAAGCGGCTCGTTGACTTCTCTGCCGGCTTGATCTTCGGCCTGCATGGCACGATCGAGCGGGTCACCAGCAAGGTCTTCCTGCTGTCTCCGATGAATGTCAAGGTCGCTGCAGAGGACAAGGAGCGGCTCGCCGGTGGATTTTTCAACCAAAGTTGAGGTTGCACCGGAGTCGTCGTTGTGCGGGGTCGCCTACGCTAGGCGGTGACTGTTTCCCGCGACCAGACAGGACAGCTCGGAATGTTCATCCTCGGCAGCATCATCGACTGGGTGCTGTGGGTGTTTCTGCTTCTCTTGTTCGCACGAATGATCCTGTCCTGGGTTCCGGTGCTGGTCCGCGACTGGGAGCCCCGCGGCCCGATGTTGGTCGTCGCTGAGATCATCTACTCCATTACTGACCCACCGTTGCGCATGCTGCGCAAGATATTGCGCCCGGTTCGCATCGGCAACATCATGCTGGACCTGGCTTTCATCGGGCTGACGATCATCGTTCTTATCTTTCGAGAGGTCAACGGCCGGATCTTTTTCGGCTGACAGGACCTCGCAGATCTTGGTTTGGGCTGTTTCCCGGCCGACGTGTGCTCGCCGTCCAAATTGGGTACGGTAGGGCGATGGGACGCCCGGCGCGGCCTCCTTTGATCCCAATGGACTCTTTCCGAGGTGAACATGACGCTCTCGCTGGACGATGTGCGTAACAAGCGGTTTCGGATGGCCCGCAAGTCTGGCTACGAGGTGATCGAAGTCGATGAGTTCGTCGACGAGGTGGAGGAAACCTTTGCCCAGCTGTTCGAAGAGAATCAGAACCTGAAGAGGCAGGTGGAGTCGCTGAAATCCGCTCCACCGGCTCCGGCTGCTGCGACACCTCCGTCAGTGCCAGCCCAGCAACCCCGGCCGGCACCAGCCGTCCCCCCTCCCAGCTCTGGCCCGATCGTGGTGACGACTGCCAAGGATGCGAGTGCCGCCGTCGTGCGGCTCGTCGAGCTGTCGACCGAGCAGGCAGAGCGCCTGGTCAACGAAGCCACCGAGGATGCGAATCGGATCCGGGAGGAGGCCAATAGAATCGCGCACCAGGTCACGACCGATGCCCGTACCCGGGCTGAGCGCGTCGAGTCCGAGGCGCGAGTGAACGCCGAGCGCTTGCAGGCCGATGCCCAGACCCGCATCCAAAGGATCGAGAAGGAGATCGAATCTCGCCGTGGTGAGATGTTCGGGGACCTGCAGAGGCAGCGCGAGGACCTCACCAAGACGGTGGTCGCGCTCCGCACCTTCGAGGCGAATTACCGCCGGAACCTGACCAACCACATCCGCAGCCAGATCGAGACGCTGGAGACAGTCAGGCTCGAGCCGGCTGACGCTCCAGAGGTCATCCGGAGCGCCGGTCCTGAGCAGAGCAGCTCGAACAAGAATGGTGTGCCCTTGCGAGAAGGCGCACCACGCGATGACACGCCGACTATGGGCGGCGGTCAGGCCACTGAAACACCGCGCCTTGATGCGCTTCTCGGAGATCAGCGTTAGCCAACTACGACCATGATTACCGCGACTAGGCCCGCCGTCGGCGGGCCTAGCGCGTTCCTCCCGGGGGAACGATTCGCCACTGACAACCGGTCGGGCGAATTCAGCAGAAATCTTCAGCGAGCATCGTTGAAGTACCGGCCTTTGCGGCCTAGTCTCTGCGTCACTTCTATCCCGGAGGGGGAGATTGATGAGTACCGCCAAGGCGTCGCCTGCTGGTAGTTCCGCCCGATCAGGGGGTGGAAAGAAGGCGCCTTCCCTACGTGCGGTGGATCCTGTCGACTCCGACCAAGCCGTACGGGATGCCAAACCCGTCAGCGTCAAGTCGCTGCCGGTACGCCCAGGAGAAGATCCGTGGACCAAGGCCGAACTGAACGAAGTTCGCAAGGCACTCGAAGAGGACATCGTTCGGTTCGAAAGCCAGATCGAGATCTCGACCGCTGAGCTGGTCGGCTTGCTGCGTGACGGCAGCGAAGGCGCCGGCCGGGACCCAGCCGATGTCGGTTCGGCGAATTTCGAGCGCGACGCCGAGATGTCGTTGGCCAATAACGCCCGGGAAATGCTGGACCAGTCGCGACTGGCTCTGCGCCATATCGAACTCGGCACCTACGGAAGTTGCGACAACTGCGGACAGCCGATCGGCAAGGGCCGACTGCAGGCGTTTCCGCGTGCCACCCTGTGCGTGAGCTGCAAGCAGCGCGAGGAACGTCGATAGCGGACCGGGCTACGGCGCGCCTGCCGGGTCGTAGCCGAATACGCTGGCTGTTCCTGGCCGTCATGCTGCTGGGCCTGACGGCCGATCTGGTAACCAAGACGATCATGGTAGCCCGTCTGGACCCAGAGGAGCCGGTACGACTGTTGGGCGGCCTGCTCACGCTGCGGCTGATTCGGAATGCTGGAGCGGCCTTCAGTCAGGGTGAACGGTTCACCTATGTCTTCGGCGTCACGGCCATACTGGTCCTGAGTTTTGTGATCATCCGATTGGTGCCGCGGCTTGGCCACGTCGGGTGGGCAGTGGCGCTGGGACTGCTCTGTGCGGGGGTTGCGGGCAACCTGGCGGACCGTCTGTTTCGCCGTCCGGCTGTGTTGCAGGGCCATGTGGTGGACTTCGTGCAGCTGCCCTATTTCGCAATCTTCAACGTGGCAGACATGTGCATCACCGCTTCGGCTGGACTGATCATCTACCTATCTGTCATCAAGGGAGTCGGGATCAGCGGCGAGCGCCCAGACCGGAAGCCGAGTGCTGTAAATCGCACCCGGGACAGCAGCTGAATGTCAGAGCGCCGCGTCCTGCTCGTTCCCGAGGGCCTCGACGGTGATCGGGTCGACGTCGCAGTGGCACGCATGCTGGGCCTGTCGCGTAGCAAGATCACCGATTTGATCGACGCCGGACACGTGCTGCTTGACGCCCAGCCGGTTGCCAAAGCCGACCGGGTTCAGGCCGGTGCGATGCTGGAGGTCAGTCTGCCCGACCCGAGCACAGAACCCACGATCGTGCCGCAATCGGTCGAGGGCGTCCACGTTGTCTTCGACGATGATCACATTGTCGTGATCGACAAGCCGGTGGGCGTCGCGGCTCATCCCAGCCTAGGCTGGAGCGGACCCTCGGTCCTGGGCCATCTTGCCGGAGCCGGGTTCCGGATATCGACGTCAGGCGTACCCGAGCGGCAGGGGATCGTGCAACGACTCGACGTCGGAACCACGGGACTGATGGTCATCGCGAAGAGCGAGACGGCCTACTCGATCTTGAAGCGGGCGTTCCGGTCGCGGGCGGTGGACAAGACCTATCACGCACTTGTCCAGGGCCACCCGGATCCGTTCGCGGGCACGATTGAGGCCCCGATAGGGCGCCATCCTGGAGCGGATTACAAGATGGCGGTGATCGCCGGTGGTCGGCCAAGCGTCACCCATTACCAGACGCTCGAGGCGTTCGTTGGCACGACGCTGCTCGAACTGAACCTGGAAACAGGAAGAACGCACCAGATTCGGGTCCATCTAGCAGCCATCAAACACCCATGCGTGGGCGATCTCAGCTACGGCGCTGATCCCGTGCTCGCGGCAAGGATGGGATTGGAACGGCAGTGGCTCCACGCAGTGCGACTCGGATTCGACCACCCGGTGACCGGTGAGCAGCTGGTGTTCGAATCGCCGTATCCGAGCGACCTGAAGCAGGCACTCGACATTGCTCGAGGCGGCTAAACTCGGCGAGCAATCGGCAGCGCTCTTCCGCTAGGGTCAGAGCGTGCGTAGAGCCAAGATTGTCTGCACGCTCGGGCCTGCGTCGTCATCTCCCGAACGCCTGAAGGAACTGGTTGCAGCAGGCATGGACGTGGCCCGCCTGAACATGAGCCACGGCGGGTACGACGATCACTTGACGAATCTGCAGAACGTACGCAACGCCGCCGAAACGGCGGGCCGCCCGGTAGGAGTGCTCGCCGACTTGCAGGGACCGAAAATCCGACTCGGCCGATTCGCCTCGGGCAAGGAGATGCTGACGGAGGGAGCCACTTTCGCGATCACCACCGAAGACATTCAGGGCACAGCGGAGCGGTGCTCGACGACGTACAAGGGCTTGCCGGGCGACGTCCGATCTGGTGATGTGATCTTGATCGACGACGGTCGGCTGCTGCTGCGAGCGAAGGACATCACCGATACCGACGTGATCACCGAGGTGGTCGTCGGCGGTCCTGTTAGCAACAACAAGGGCATCAACCTGCCGGGCGTGGCGGTCAGCGTTCCGGCAATGAGCAGCAAGGACACCGAGGACCTGCGCTGGGCGTTGCGCAACGGCGTGGACATGGTTGCCCTGTCCTTCGTTCGTAGCGCGAAGGACATCGAAGCGGTGCACGCGGTGATGGACGAAGAAGGCCGTCGCGTGCCGGTGATCGCCAAGATCGAAAAGCCGCAGGCGGTCGAGAACCTGTCGGAGATCATCGATGCGTTCGACGCTTTCATGGTGGCCCGTGGTGATCTTGGTGTGGAGCTTCCACTCGAGGAAGTGCCCCTGGTCCAGAAGGGCATCGTCACCGCGGCTCGTCGGTGGGCTAAGCCGGTGATAGTGGCGACTCAGATGCTGGAGTCGATGATCTCCAGCCCCCGACCGACGCGGGCCGAGGCATCGGATGTGGCGAATGCCATTCTCGATGGCGCCGACGCCGTGATGCTGTCCGGTGAGACCAGCGTCGGCGAGTATCCGGTCCGCAGCGTGCAGACCATGGCCCGCATCGTGGAGAACACCGAAGCCCACGGCCTGGACCGGATGCAGGACATTAACTGGGATCCGCATACCACAAGTGGTGTGATCACCAAGGCCGCAGAGGAGGTGGCTGCGCGGATGGATGCCAAATTCCTGGTGGCATTCACACATTCGGGCGACGCCGCTCGCCGGCTCTCCCGGCTTCGATCACCCATCCCGATCTTGGCATTCACCCCAGTCGATCAGACCCGCTCCTCATTGACTCTGACCTGGGGCGTCGAGTCCTTCCTGGTGCCAATGGTCGGCCATACCGACGACATGATCCGCCAAGTCGACAAAGCCTTGACTGAGACCGGCCGAATGGCCGAAGGCGAACTCGCCGTGATCGTCGCCGGCTCCCCGCCGGGCATCGCCGGCCACACCAACATGGTTCGCGTCCGCCGCATAGGCGCGCCCCTTTAACTATGTCCGCTCGCGCGCCCTTGATTGTGTCCGCTCGCGCAGGATCGCGCCGCAACGTCCCCTCTTCCTCCCGCGTTCGCAAGCTGCGCCCAACAACGCTCGCTACGCTCGCGGTCGCCGCTTGCTCACTTGGTCGTCCAGACGGGACGCGCGATCCTAACCGACGCTCGCGGACTGGGCTGGGTTTGCCGGTTTGACCGTGGATCTGCTTGGCCCGACGTCACCAACACAATTGTCGGAAACTAGCGTGAGTCCTTGAAATAGGGGGCCAGGACGTGGCTGGGTCTGGCGGGAGCCCGAGCTTGCGAGGGCGGATGGGTGGCCCGAGCGCATGACCTATGAAGAACCCGCACGGACACCAGAACAGCAGGTGCCGGAGAGGGGAGTCGAACCCCTATGTCCTTTCGGACAGACGGGTTTGAGCCGTCCGCGTATACCATTCCGCCACCCCGGCCTGGGCGCCGCCAACCGTAACATGCCTGGCTAGAGTGTGCCCTGTGACCAACGGGGCCAGCCACACTCAGGACTCGACGGCGACTCGGGTTGTCGTAGCCGAGGACGAGGTGCTCATCCGCCTTGATTTGGTGGAGATGCTCACCGAGGAGGGCTACCAGGTGGTTGGCGAGGCCGGTGACGGTGAGGCGGCAGTCGCCCTTGCCACTGAGCTCAGACCTGATCTTGTTGTGCTGGACGTCAAGATGCCGAAGATGGATGGCATCAGCGCGGCCGAACAGATTGCGGGCCAGCGGATCGCTCCAGTGATCATGCTCACCGCTTTCAGCCAGCGGGATCTCGTGGAACGGGCCAGCCAGGCGGGCGCCATGGCCTACGTCGTGAAGCCGTTCGGCAAGGCTGACCTCATTCCAGCGATAGAGGTGGCGCGGGCGAGGTTCGCCGAGATCCAAGCAGTGGAGGCCGAGGTCAGTGATCTGACCGAGCGGCTTGAGTCGCGCAAAGTGGTCGAGCGGGCCAAGGGCTTGCTGCAGAGCGGCCTGGGACTTAGCGAGCCCGAAGCCTTCCGCTGGATCCAGAAGACTGCGATGGATCTGCGCAAGTCAATGCGCGAAGTGGCCGAAGGAGTCATTCAGCACGGCACACCTGCAAAGAATAGGTAAGAGTATTGCATCAATGTGCTCTCAATCGTGTAACGAAGGTGCACCGGCCAACCTCATCAGACACAGCTCAGTCATGAGGGTGGCATCCTAGTCTTTCTGCCAATGGAGATGGGCTGCTCGACGATGTTGCGAAACTCTTGGGGACACGCAAAGTCGTCGACTGGAGCCAAGGGATCCTGAGAATCCAGATCTCGGCCAGAGCAAGCAAGCAGGTGGCAACGGGGATTGAAAAGGTGTAACGGGTCAGATGCGTCGCCTACCTCCACTAGATTCAGCACTCGGATGCCGAGCTAACCTGCGGCCGTCCCAAGCAACAACCAGAAGTCAGCGCATCGTGCTGGCTTTGCACACCTAGTCAGGAGGAATGGTGCGTCATAGCTCAATTGTCCGCGTCGGAGTGGCCCTGGCCGCGAGTTCGCTCGTGCTGGCGGCCTGCGGCGGCGGCGGTGAAGAAACGGGAGGTGCTCCCGGAGGCGGCGCTTCAGAGGCCGCTGCAACAGTCAAGATCGGGGTCCTGGGTGACCTAACGGGTGAGAACTCGGGCATCGTGATTCCACTGCGCAACGCGGCTCAGCTGGCATTCGAGGAATACAACGCAACGAATCCCACGACCAAGATCGAGATGGTGGAGTACGACAGCCAAGGTGTCCCCGAGCAGGCCACGGCTCTTGCTCAACAGGCCATCAACACTGACAAGATCGTCGGCCTCGTCGGCCCGGCGTTCTCGGGTGAGTCTCGGCAGGTCGGGCCGATTCTCGAAGAGGCCAAGATTCCCAGCGTGAGCGCATCGGCAACCAACCCAGGTCTCGCGCAGAATGGCTGGAAGTTCTGGCACCGAATTGTGGGGAACGATCTTTCGCAGGGCGGTGCCGTCGCCGAATACATGACCAGGGCGCTGGGCACGAAGAACGCCTTCGTCATCCACGACAACCAGGAGTACAGCAAGGGAGTCGCCGACGTTGTAGCGAAGACCTTGAAGGAAAACGGGGTAACCGTTCAGACCGACGTCATTGACCCACAGGGCTCCGACTACGCCTCAACGGTCAACAAGGTCAAGGCCGCCGCGCCGGACGCCATCTTCTACGGGGGCTACTACGCCCAGGCTGGCCGGCTACTCAAGCAGCTGCGTGATGGTGGCGAGAAAGCGCAGTTCCTATCCGGTGACGGCTCATTGGACAAGGGCCTCGCCAAAGGTGCGGGCGGTAACAACGCAGACGGCGCCATCGTCAGCTGCCCATGCCTGATCGACCCGACCGGCAAAGCCGGCCCGGCAAGCAAGAAGCTCGCTGATGCCTACAAGGCCAAGTTCAACACTGGCACGGCGATCTATTCGGGTGAGGGTTATGACGCCGCCACCGCGTTCATCGAAGCGATCAAAGCAGGTAAGACGGACACCGAGTCGATCAATGAGTACTTCAAGACCATCGATGTCCCTGGCGTCACCAAGCAGATCAAGTTTGCTGAGAACGGTGAGCCCGCTGCCAGTGACGTGTACGTCTATCTGTTCAAGGGCGACTCATACAGCCTGCTCGGCGACGCGAAGGAGGCAACCAAGCCGGCGTGACGGCAGTTCGAGGTGAAACTCTCAACGCAGGCCCGGATCGGGAGCGCTTCGGCGCTCCCGATCCACCACACCGGTGACCCGCGGTGCTCGAAGGTTTTTTGAATCAGTTCTGGCCGGCCACAGTTGACGGTCTGTCCTTGGGCGCGATTTACGCCCTTGTCGCCCTCGGCTACACGATGGTGTACGGAGTGCTACGGCTCATCAATTTCGCGCACTCCGAAGTCTTCATGGTCGGGACCGTCGCAGCACTGTTCACCCTGACGACGATCGGCGTACCTGATCAGTTGGGGGGCGTGGCGCTCATCGGGATGCTGCTGCTGCTCGCCGTTGTCGCGATCGTCGCCTCCGGGGTGACGGCCGTGGGGCTTGAGTACATCGCCTACCGGCCGCTGCGCAAGCGTGGCGGCTCCCGCCTAGCGGCACTCATCTCAGCTATTGGTGCGTCACTTTTTCTGCAACAGCTGTTTGCCCTGATTGTGATCCCGCAACTGTTTCAGCTACCGCAGCAAGGTGGGCGTCTACCGGTTCAGGCGCCGCCATGGGTGAGGCGGAGCGACGTCGTGACCCTTGGCGACTTCGCTGTCCGAAACGACAAGCTGCTCGTTTTGGTCGCCGCCGTGCTAATGATGGTGGCGCTCGACCAGTTTGTGAACCGAACCAATCTCGGTCGGGGCATCCGGGCGACGGCCCAGTCACCGGAGAACGCCGTTCTGATGGGGGTCAACATCGATCGCATCATCACCGCAACGTTCGCTATCGGCGGAGCGATGGCCGGTGTCGCAGGGGCTCTGTATCTGATGCGCTTCGAGGAAACGAACTACTTCGTTGGCTTCTTGCTTGGCATCAAAGCCTTCACTGCAGCAGTGCTTGGCGGCATCGGAAACCTGCGCGGCGCCCTTGTCGGAGGGCTTGTTCTAGGACTCATCGAAATGTACGGCTCCGCGTTCTTCGGGTCGGAGTGGCAGCACGTGGTTGCGTTCGTCGTCTTGGTTTTGGTACTCATGTTTCGCCCAACCGGCATCCTCGGCGAATCTCTGCAGCAGGCGCGCGCATGACCACAACCAAAGGCAACGCCACCATAGTGACGAAGAGCCGTCAGACGATGAGCGGCGGCACACAACGCATCCGCGACTTTTGGGCCGAGGCACCAAGATGGGCTCGCTGGGGCGTCTACATAGCACTCATCATTGGTGCCCTGCTGTTGCCGGCTTCTGCGATTGGCAGCTTCATGACACCGCGCAGCGACTGGGCGACCGTACTGTTCTATCCGATTGGGGTTTACGTCGCTTTGGCGATCGGTCTCAACGTCGTGGTTGGCTATGCGGGCCTGCTCGACTTGGGATACGTGGCATTCTTCGCGATCGGTGGCTACGCGATGGCAGTGCTTGGCACGATGTGGGGCTGGAGTTTTTGGGAAATCCTTATCGCAGGGGTGCTGCTTACGAGCGTGTCCGGCCTGATCCTCGGTGCTCCAACACTGCGATTGCGTGGTGACTACCTAGCTATCGTGACCTTGGGATTCGGCGAGATCGTTCGGATCACCGCGCAGAACACCGACGCCATCGGGGGCCCTCGTGGGATCGCCGGAATACCGCACCCGCCCACCTTGTCTGACTTCGAAATCTTCGGTATCAGGCCACTGAGGTACGGCCTCCTCGACCCGCGGCCTTATTACTACCTGCTGGTCTTCCTGATTGTGCTCACGATCATCTTCGTCAAGCGATTGGAGCACAGCCGCGTTGGTAGAGCTTGGGCGTCGATCCGCGAGGACGAAGATGCGGCCGAGCTCATGGGTGTCCCGACGTTCCGCTACAAGTTGGCTGCCTTTGCGATCGGTGCCGCGATAGGGGGCGCCGTTGGCGTCGTCTGGTCGGCAAAGGTGATCTCGATCATTCCGGCCAACTTCCCATTCTTCTTGTCCGCAACCATCCTTGCCGCCGTCGTCCTTGGAGGATCGGGAAATATCCCCGGCGTCATGCTGGGCGCGTTTCTGATCGCGTGGCTGCCCGAACGATTCCGAGTGTTCTCGGACTATCGAGTTCTGCTGTTCGGCGCGGCCCTCGTATTCATGATGGCGCTGCGACCCGAGGGCATATGGCCGTCACGGCGGCGCCAGGCCGAACTTGCGGAGGGTACCGGTGGCATGGGCGCTTTGGGCGCCGAGGTAGGTGGGCCCGGAGGCGAAGTCGAGGCCGAAGCTCGGACGCCCGAGACCAGCAGGTGAGCGGCGTGACTGACGCGGTCCCCGCAGAACCGTGGCCGTTGCTCGACCTTCGAACCGTGACGATGCGATTTGGTGGCGTTCTTGCCATAAACGCCCTCGACATCACTATTCATAAGGGTGAGATCTTCGCGCTGATCGGCCCGAACGGTGCCGGCAAGACCACCGTGTTCAACGTGGTAACGGGTCTGTTCCGCCCGAGCGAAGGGGAGGTGCATTTCAACGGCGACAGAGTCGATGGCAAGAAGCGGTTTGTGGTGACCAAGCTGGGGATTGCGCGGACCTTCCAGAATGTGCGGCTGTTCCACAACATGTCTGCGCTCGAGAACGTGCTCGTTGGTGCCGATGCACACCATCGAACTGGCCTCGCTAGCGCCGGTTTGGGCCTGCCGCGCCACAGACGCGAGGAGCGTGAGGGTAGGGCAAAGGCTCGTCAACTACTGGAATTCGTCGGCATTCCGAACCGCATTGAAGACACTGCGAAGAACTTGCCGTATGGCGACCAGCGCCGGCTGGAGATCGCCAGAGCGCTCGCCACTGAGCCCAAGCTGTTGTTACTGGATGAGCCGGCCGCAGGCATGAATCCCGCCGAAAAGGTGGGACTGCAGGAGCTCATCGGCAAGATTCGAGATTCGGGCCGCACTGTCCTTCTGATCGAGCACGACATGAGTCTGGTGATGGGAATCAGTGACCGCGTCGCCGTACTCGACTTCGGGCAGAAGATCGCGGAAGGGCTCCCTGCCGACGTACAGCAGAATCCTCAGGTGATCGAGGCGTATTTGGGGGCGCCAGCGGATGCTTCTTGAACTGGAGGACGTACACGTCTACTACGGAAAGATAGAAGCCATCAAAGGCATCTCGTTTGAGGTAGACGAGGGCGAGATTGTGACGCTGATCGGTGCCAATGGCGCCGGAAAGAGCACCACCCTCAAAACCATCTCCGGGCTGCGTACGGTAGCGCAGGGCGACATTCGCTTCGACGGTCAGGTCATCACACGAATGCCGGGCCATAAACGAGTGCTCGCGGGCATCGGTCAGGCACCGGAGGGTCGTGGCATCTTCCCCGGCATGACAGTGGTAGAGAACCTCCATATGGGTGCATACGCACGGAGGAGCGACTTCTCGAAAGATCTCGCTAAGGTTTATGACCTTTTTCCTCGTCTGGCAGAGCGCAAGCGTCAGGCAGGCGGAACGCTGTCCGGTGGCGAGCAACAGATGCTCGCGATCGGCCGGGCGCTCATGAGTGAGCCGAAAGTGTTGCTCCTTGATGAGCCGTCGATGGGTTTGGCACCAATGCTGGTCAATCAGATTTTCTCGATCATCGAGGAGATCAACCGGAGAGGCACCACAATCCTGCTCGTGGAGCAGAACGCTCAGCAAGCATTGAAGATTGCTCATCGGGCGTATGTGTTGGAAACCGGACAGATCGTCAAGAGCGCCCCCGCGGCCGACCTTCTCAACGACCCCGAGGTGAAGGCCGCGTACTTAGGCGGTGACCTGGGTCCCGGGGCATCGGCTTCGCCGCGCTAACGGATGCCCGCTACGAGTAGTGAATCGAGAGCGGTGCGATCGTCCGATTGGGCACCGGCGCTCAGCTGTCTACTGAGGGACTCAGTCAGGGCCCCGTACCTCGGCGGCGACGTCTGGTCCGCCTAGATATGCAGCCGCTACCGAGGAGTCGTTGAGCAACGTTTTGGCCGGGCCTTGCATGCCGAGCCTTCCGGACTCCAGGACGTAGGCGTAAATCGGCGATTTCGAGGGCAGCCAGCGCGTTCTGTTCGACCAGCAGCACCGTGACGCCTTGCTGGCGAATCCGCTCGATAGTGGCGAAGATCAGATCGACGAGGACCGGTGCCAGTCCCATGGACGGTTCGTCAAGCAGCATCAGGCTCGGATTGCCAAGAAGCGCCCGGGCCACCGCCAGCATTTGTTGCTCCCGACCTGACAGTGTGCCGGCCTTGGGTTTGCTTGCGTAGCCGACGCCTGGTACGTGCCAACATGCAGACCAATGGTTGTGGCCACCGTGTTAAGGATCGGTAGCGCTGACGTTATCGCGCGACTTGCATTGCCACGACGCGTTGTCACAGTGCGCGGCTAAAGTCGGCACCGTGCCGACTCCGACCGCAGCCGAGAACTCTAGGCCGAAGCTCCTGCTGATCGACGGGCACTCGATCGCCTATCGGGGGTTCTACGCCCTCCCGGTAGAGAACTTCTCCACTCAGACCGGCCAGCACACCAATGCGGTCTTCGGCTTCACGTCGATGTTGATCAACGTCTTGCGAGACGAAAATCCAACACACGTCGGGGTGGCATTCGACGTGTCCCGCCACACCTTCCGGTCGGACGTTTACGCCGAGTACAAGGCAAATCGGTCGAAGAGCCCTGATGAGTTCAGCGGTCAGCTCGACCTCATCAAGGAGGTCCTGGACGCGCTCAACATCGTCCACCTCGAAAAGGATGGATACGAGGCCGACGACGTGATCGGCACGCTGACCACCCAGGCCGAGGAGGCCGGCTATGAGGTCTTGATCTGCACCGGCGACCGCGACACGTTCCAACTGGTCACCGACCAGGTCACCGTCTTGTACCCAAGGAGAGGCGTTTCCGACCTGGCGCGGATGACACCTGCGGCCGTCGAGGAGCGTTACTACGCCACACCTGCCCGCTATCCAGAGCTCGCCGCGCTGGTGGGCGAGTCAAGCGACAATCTGCCCGGCGTCCCCGGAGTGGGCCCGAAGACGGCTGCCAAGTGGCTGGAGACCTACGACGGCCTGGAGAATCTGGTGTTGCATGCCGCTGAGCTGAAGGGGAAAGCGGCCGAGGCGCTTCAGGAGCGGATCGACGATGTGCTCCGCAATCGGCGTGTCAACGCGCTCGTCTGCGATCTGCAGCTCGACATCTCGGTAGAGGATCTCGCCCGCCGCGCCTGGAATCGTGAGGCAACGCACCAGCTTTTCGACGGCCTCGAGTTCCGGGTACTACGTGACCGGCTATTGGAGACCCTGCCGGCTGAGGAGCTTTCGCCTGAGGGCGGCTTCGAGCTGTCCGGTGAGATCCTGAGCCCCGGCCAGCTCACAGCGTGGCTGTCAGAACATGCGACGGGGGATCGAACCGGAGTTGACGCGATCGGCCACTGGGGGTCAGGAACGGGTGATCTTCGTGCGCTCGCGCTGGCGGCGGGGGACGGTGCAGCTGCCTACGTCGACCTCATCCAGCTCTCGCCCGAGGACGATCGAGCGCTCGCAACGTGGCTGGCGGACGGGACGCGACGGAAGGCCATGCATGATGCAAAAGGCCCGCTGCTCGCGATCTGGGCCCGCGGCCTCGACCTCGACGGGCTTACGTCCGACACTCAGCTGGCTGCGTATTTGACCCGGCCGGACCAGCGGACCTTTGACCTGGCCGACCTCACCGCGCGCTACCTGAAGCGCGAACTGAAGGTCGAGATGCCAGGCGCAACTCCGGACGATGATCAGTTGGCGCTCGACTTCGGTGATGACGACTCCGGCGCGAAGGTGGCGGCAGATGCCGCCATGGTGCGAGCTCGGGCTGTGATCGACTTGGCCGACGCTCTGGACGCGGAGATCGAGGAGCGCAAGGAGACCAGCCTGCTGTACGGGGTGGAGTTGCCGCTGCTACGGACTCTGGCCAGGATGGAGCAGAGGGGCGTCGCGGTCGATGTCGGCCATCTTGAGGCCCTGGAGGCAGAGTTCGGTTCGACGGTGAACCGAGCTGCCGACGAGGCCTACCGGGTGCTGGGCAAGCAGATCAATCTCGGTTCGCCGAAGCAGCTGCAGGTCGTTCTGTTCGACGAGCTACGGATGCCAAAGACCCGGCGGACCCGCACGGGCTACACCACGGACGCCGAGGCGCTGCAGCAGCTTTACGCTAAGACCGAGCACCCGTTCCTCGCGCAAATGCTGATTCACCGGGATGCGATGCGGCTGAAGCAGACCGTCGAGGGTCTGCTCAAGGCAGTGGCAGACGACGGGCGGATCCACACCACATACGCTCAGACGATCGCCTCGACCGGCCGGCTCTCCAGTACCGACCCCAATCTCCAGAACATTCCAATCCGCACTGAGGAAGGCCGGCGGATCCGGCAGGCATTCATCGTCGGTGAGGGATGCGAAGCGTTGATGTCTGCCGACTACTCGCAGATCGAGATGCGGATCATGGCCCATGTCAGCGGGGACGCGAGCCTGATCGAGGCGTTCAAGTCCGGCATGGACTTCCACACCGTCACAGCCTCCCGGGTCTTCAGCGTTGACCCGATGCAGGTGACCCCCGCCGAGCGCGCCAAGATCAAGGCAATGAACTATGGGCTGGCCTACGGACTCAGCGCATATGGGTTGAGCCAGCAGCTCAACATCGACGTCTCCGAGGCCAAGGCCTTGATGGAGGAGTACTTCGAGCGCTTTGGCGGCGTGCGGACGTACTTGCACTCACTTGTCGCCGAGGCCCGCCGCACCGAGTACACCGAGACCATCCTGGGGCGCCGGCGTTATCTGCCGGACCTGATGAGCGACAACCGGCAGCGACGGGAGATGGCCGAGCGGATGGCGCTCAACGCACCGATTCAGGGATCGGCTGCCGACATCATCAAGGCCGCCATGCTGGACGTCGAAAAGGCGCTGGATGATGCGGGATTGCGGAGCCGGATGCTGCTCCAAGTTCATGACGAGCTGGTCTTCGAGATCGCGAACGGTGAACGCCAGGCGCTGGAAGATCTGGTCCGGGAGAAGATGGGTCATGCCGTTGAGCTGGCGGTGCCACTTGACGTCTCGGTAGGCGTTGGCCGCTCCTGGCACGATGCCGCCCACTGAGTCCGGCCGGCTGCTCGATCTGGTAACGGACCGCCGGGTCGTTTGACCGCCTTCCAGCGGCGACGATAATCTTTAATGTCGCTGTGGCCTGCGCGACTTCGGACGGAGTAGGCCGCGCTCGTACTGGTCGGATTTGCATCAGCTGTTGGTTGAGCCTCTTCGTGTTGTACGGACCGGGCCTCAGCAAACAATCAACGACAGATCCATTGCGGAGCCCCACTACATGACGTCCTCCCTCGAGGCACCACCCCAGGTCGCCGTCGACGACCTTGGTTCACCCGAAGCCTTTCTCGAGGCCATCGACGCAACAATCAAGTATTTCAACGACGGTGACATCGTCACCGGAACCGTCGTCAAGGTCGACCGAGACGAGGTACTGCTCGACATCGGTTACAAGACCGAAGGCGTTATCCCGTCCAAAGAGCTTTCCATCAAGCACGATGTCGACCCCTTCGAGGTGGTAAGCGTCGGTGACCAGGTGGAGGCGCTGGTCCAGCAAAAGGAAGACAAAGAGGGCCGGCTGATTCTGTCCAAGAAGCGCGCTCAGTACGAGCGTGCTTGGGGCACGATCGAGAAGATCAAGGAAGAGGATGGCGTCGTCACCGGCCATGTGATCGAGGTCGTCAAAGGTGGCCTGATCATAGACATCGGGCTGCGTGGCTTCCTTCCCGCGTCGCTGGTGGAGATGCGCCGTGTTCGTGATCTTCAGCCATACGTTGGCATGGAGCTTGAGGCTAAGATCATCGAGCTGGACAAGAACCGCAACAATGTGGTCCTGTCGCGGCGCGCCTGGCTTGAGCAGACTCAGTCCGAGGTCCGGCAGAACTTCCTCACCCAGCTGCAGAAGGGGCAGATCCGCAAGGGTGTGGTCTCCTCCATCGTAAACTTCGGCGCATTTGTCGATCTTGGTGGAGTGGATGGTCTGGTGCATGTCTCCGAGCTGTCCTGGAAGCACATCGATCACCCCTCGGAGGTGGTCGAGGTTGGCCAGGAGGTCACCGTCGAGGTGCTTGATGTCGACATGGATCGTGAGCGGGTCTCACTCTCGCTGAAGGCTACTCAGGAAGATCCGTGGCAGGCCTTCGCCCGTACCCACCAGATCGGACAGATCGTCCCGGGGAAGGTCACCAAGCTCGTACCGTTCGGCGCATTCGTCCGGGTCGAGGAGGGCATTGAGGGCCTGGTTCATGTCTCTGAGCTCGCCGAGCGCCATGTCGAAATCCCGGAGCAGGTCGTCCAGGTGAACGACGATGTGATGGTCAAGATCATCGACATCGACCTGGAGCGGCGCCGCATCTCGCTGTCCCTCAAGCAGGCCAACGAAGGTGTCGATGCCGGTGCGGAGGATTTCGACCCGACGCTCTACGGCATGAGCGCGTCGTACGACGACCAGGGTAACTACCTGTACCCCGAAGGCTTCGACCCGGAAACCGGCGAATGGCTGGAGGGTTACGAGGATCAACGCGCGGCTTGGGAACAGCAGTACGCCGAGGCCCATGCTCGCTGGGAGGCGCACAAGAGGCAGGTCGAGGAGTCCGAGTCCGCCGACACCGCCGCTGCGCCGAGCACCAGCAGCTACGCCACTGACACGGAGGCCCCAGCTCCCCCGGCGCAGTCATCGGAGGGTTCGCTGGCATCCGACGAGGCCCTTCAGGCATTGCGGGAAAAGCTCACCGGCGGCTAGTCCTCTGAGCGTCGGGGGCTTCAGGAAGAACCTCAGTTGTTGCGGGTGGGCCTCACCGGCGGTATTGGCTCTGGGAAATCCACGGTCGCCGATGAGCTGGCGCGCCGCGGCGCGGTGATCATAGATGCCGACCAGCTGGCTCGTGAGGTCGTCGAGCCGGGCACACCTGGACTGGCCCAGATCGTGGCTCGCTTCGGGAATCGAGTGCTGATCGACGGGAGGCTCGATCGAGCCGCGCTGGCCAAGATCGTTTTTGCCGATCCGCAGGTACGCCAGGAGCTCGAGAGCATCATCCATCCGGCTGTGCGACGGCGCGCCGCCGAGCTGGAAGCCGCAGCACCCTTGAGGTCAATCGTGGTGCATGTGATTCCGCTCCTGGTGGAAACCGGCCAAGCCGCGAACTTCGACGTCGTCGTGGTGGTGGATGTTGGGTCCGAAACCCAGCTGGACCGGCTGCTGGCGCGAGCAGAGCTGAGCGCCGAGGAGGCCCGATCCCGGATTGCGGCCCAGGCGAATCGGGCACAACGGCTGGCAGCGGCCGACGTCGTCTTGGACAACAACAGAAGCCTCGTCGAGTTGCAGGCGCAGCTCGACGATCTCTGGTCCAACCTCGTGTCGACGGAGGCTCGGCAATGACATACTCGCAGTTGCTCACGGGTCCGCTCGGTTGCAAGGAGGTGTGGCATGGAATGCCCACGATGTCGGAGTGACCTTCCGGAGGTGGCCCACTTCTGCCACGTGTGTGGCCAGGATCTTCGCTCAGCCGATCTTGCTCGCCGGAAATCCTTCGCCGCCCGGCCGGACGAGCCGGTGACCTCATTCGCTCTCGTCTCGACGATCATGCCGCGGGGAGCTGGGCGGCGTCCACAGACTTATCGGATCGCGCTGACTCTGGCGTTCATCGTCGCATTGGTCGCGGCGATCTTCGGCGCCATGCCGATTGCGGTGCTGGTAGCCGCCTTTGCCATTCCGGTCGTCTACATCGTCTACATCTACGACGTGAACCTGTGGGAAGACGAACCCCTGCCGGTTGCGATCCTCGCCTTCGCGCTGACCGGTGTGCTTGCGATCGGATTCACGATCTTGTGGACCTTTCTGCGTGGACCGGTTCCGTTCGCATCGCCGACGCTTGACGGAGCGCTCGATGGAGCCCCTACGGTGGGCACTTTCCTCATCGTGGCGCTTCTGGTACCGATCGTCGGGGAGGCAATCCGCCAGGTCGGCCCGGTGCTCCTGGCAAGCCGTCCCGAGTTCGACGATCTGATGGATGGGCTGACCTTCGGGGTCATCAGTGGCGTGGCATACGCCTCTTTCGACACGATCATTCGACACTGGCATCTGCTCACCGGCGGCCTACAGGAGGCCAACCCCGGGCTTTGGGTGTCGCTGATCTTCCTCGAAGGCTTTGTCAAGCCGCTGATCATGGGTACGGCTACCGGTATCGCGTGTGCGGAATTCTCCGGTCTGGGCCGGGGATACGACGGCTTCACCCCGCGCTACTTCCGCGCAGTCGCCGAAGCCGTGCTCGCCAATATCGCCTACCAAGCAGGCACGTACTTGTTCTCCTATGTTGGCTCTGCGACGTTAGGCGTCTTGTTGAGCATCGGGTGGGGGCTGATCATCCTCGCCATCCTGATTCTGCGGATGCGCAACATCCTGCACGTCGGCCTGATGGAGGCAGCGCTTGCACGGTCGGCTCGGGGTACCGGCGTGGAGGGAACCGGCCGCGAGTCGGAGTTCTGCGCGCAGTGCGAGATGCCGTTGCAACCGAACGCCGCGTTCTGTAACGCCTGCGGCACGGCGGTGCGCGTGCGGCCCAAGGTTGTCAGCCCTAAGCCATCCAAGCCAAAAGCGGCGGTGCCTGTTGCCGCACGTGCGGCAACTCCTGACGAAGCTGAGGATCGGTCAACCTCGATCATCCCAGGAATGGATCGGACCGACTACGAGGGCTCGGAAGCCTATCCGGACCCTGATAGAGCGGCCGACGCCGATGAGGAGGGTCGGCCATGAGCCAAGATGCCGGCGGGTGGCCACCACAAGGCGGATATTCACAGGGCTATCCATCACAAGGACAGCCGGGCGACTACGGGCAGCAGCCTCCGCAAGGCGGCTATCCGCCGCAAGCAGGTGGATACGGACCTCAGGGTGCATACGGCCCTCAGGCCGGATATCCACCCCAGGGGTATCAACCGGGCGTGCCTGGCGGTTACCCACCGGTCGGCCCGGGTTACGGCGGCATTCCCCCGGGCGGTCCGCCGGCGAAGAAGAGCCCAGCCATGATCATCGGAATCGTTGCTGCTGCGGTGGTCCTGCTGGCCGCCGTCGGTGGCATCATCCTGGTGCTCAACCAGGGTGATGACACCCAGCCAAGCTCAACCATCACCCCGAGCCCTCCTCCAGCTGAGCCGACTACCAGCCCTAGACCAACCGATCGGCCGACCACATCACAACCGTCAGCTTCGGAACCGACAGAACCGACCGAGCAACCGACTGGCGAGGCGATTGAGCTGGGCAACGGCATCAGTCTGACGCCTGCCGATGGATACGAGGTGCAGAAGACCGGCAGCGGGTTCGCCCGGCTGACCAATGGCGAGCAGCTGTTCCTCGGCCAGGTGAATCAAGTAGAGCCCAATACCAATCCAGGACAGCTCTGCGACGGTTGGCATCGCCAGATCGCCGCGGATCAGGCAGATGGCAAATTCGCTGACCCGAAGTCGGCTGATCTCAACAATCCGAAGATCAAAGGCGCAAGCTGTGTTGGAACGTTCACCGCCAGCAATGGCAGTGGCAGCCAGGAAATCTTCGTCTACAGCCTGGTCTCGGTTCGCACTGACGGCGTCACGGTCCTCGGCACGGAGTACTTCCAACACGACGCAGACAGCGATCAACTCAACCGGGACTTCACCGCCATGATGAACTCCATGCTCGAAGGGCAGCTGAGCTGAACCGTCTTTGCGTCTTTGTTCGCTCGCGCA
>Ga0126313_10000012_pt1 | contig 93726 bp, 102 predicted proteins | sample Plot105A_FD_89954 | JGI IMG/M metagenome (GOLD analysis project Ga0126313, IMG submission 89954) | Serpentine soil microbial communities from UC McLaughlin Reserve, CA, USA - Plot105A | ecosystem: Environmental > Terrestrial > Soil > Grasslands | place: USA: UC McLaughlin Reserve, Lake County...
GTCGACCTGCCCCACCGCCACACACGCCGCACCGGGAGACTCGTCCCCCACTGGATCGACGACCGTGATCCCGTCAGGGAACGTGTACTTGATCGTCAAGCTGCCAGACAACGCCTCATCACCGACGTTGATCACGCTCACCCACATTCCCATCGTCTTGCCAGGCGTTACGTGATCAGGCTCGAACATGCTGACCCGGATCTCCGGCGCGGCGACCGCCGCGCTCGCACCAGCCACCACAAGCACCAAGGCGAGCGCCACAGTCCAGCACAACCTCTTGAGCACGATAACCGGATTCATCAACCTAGGTCCCTTCTTCTCAGTGGCGCGACGGTCGAGCTCCTGGCAGCGGCTCATCAGCGGCCGCCGTTCTTGGTCGCGGCGCGGAAGGTCAAACTGACGGTCCGGCTCGCTGTGCGCCCGTCGCCAGCGCGGAAGCGCAGACGAACGACCGTGGTGTAGCGACCTGAGCGCTTGAGCTGGGTTCGTGCCCGCTTGGCGAGCCGCAACCTCAGCTTTGCTGTCCCCGCGCTGGTGCGCCGAAGCGCCCCGGACGCGAGTCCTCGGCCGTTCCACGCGATCCGCCCGCGAGCGAACCTCACGCGCAACAACCCGACCGTGCCACGGAAGGTCGCGCGGGACCTGACAGCCAGCCGCACCCGAGCTGCGGGGCCGGGCGGGTCGTTGTCGAGCGACAAGCTCCCAAGCACACCCTCCCCCGGCGCACCTGACAGCGCGCCCTGGCAGCCATCGCCCTCACAAGCCGGCGCCACGTCCACAGACTGATCGGGAGGCGCTGCCCCGACGCGGACGTCGTAGAGGTCGATGTAGCCGTCGCGGTCTGAGGCGACGAGCTGTTGGCGGGTGACGACGAACACGTCATCGCCGCTGCGGCTCGCGTCGGCGAGCATCGCCGGCTCGCTGCCCCTACCCGACGTCAACAGACTGAGCGTCCCGGTCTGGCCGTCGTACTCATACACATCCTCTATGCCGTTGGTGTCCCCAGCGACCAACGCCCCCGTGGTCGAGAAGAACACCTGACCGTCATCACTCAAAAACCGCGGACGGAAACCCCGGAAGTAACCCTCCCCGGTGTCCGTGATCGTCGGCACCAACGACGCCTCCGCCGGACACGACACACACACAAGCGACCCGCCGAGACGGTCATAGAGATACATCCGCCCGTCGTCCTTGATGTACGCCAGCCAGTTGCCATCCGGCGAGACCCGCCCATAGCCCGGCATCGACGCGACGAGCGTCAGCCATGTCGCGGCCGAGAGCGGCCGGGGAGCCGACGGGTCGACGATCGTGAGACCAGGGACGCCCTCCTCCCACAACTTCAACGTCCCACCGCTCTGATGGAGGTAGACGCGTGTGGCGTCGTCGCTCATCCCGACAAGCGACCCACCGAAGCTGCCGGAGTCATTCTGCGCCTGGCCGTCGTTGGTGACCAGGGTCAGGTTCCCGTCGTCGTTGGCGGGGTCCTGGCTGTAGGTGAAGCGGTACTCGTCGGGGCCGGGAGCGGTGTCCTCGTCGACCAGCGGCTCCTCAGACGAGAAGAACACGTGCTTGCCGTCAGGCGTCATCCCCTCGAACGTCACCCCGTTCGCGGGCGTCTTGTCGTCGTTGTCGCGCTCGGGCTCGCTCACCCACGCGCTCGGCTCGCCGTCGACGTGCAGATACAGCTGCGAAGGCGCGACACCGTCCGGCGAGGCGGTGAACACCAGCCGGCTGCCGTCCGCGGACATCGTGCCCTTGATGTTGGCCGGCTCCACCGTCGCACCAGCCGGAGGGACGTTGCCATCCGGCAGCACCCCGGCGACGCTCAACACACCGTCGTCCCACTTGTAGACGTTCTGAACACCCTCCAACGCCTCCGGCAACATCCGCGTCGAGAGCACAAACGCCACATGCTTCGCGTCAGCCGACGCTCCGCGGTAGTCGACGTTCAGGAAATCGGTGAGCCCAAGCGTGTCCTGCTGGCTCTTGCTGATCGTCCGCAACCCGCCGGTCGCTGTGTCCTCGACATAGAGGTCCTTGCGCATCGGCCTGTCGTCGTCCACAGCCGGCAGGTCATACGCCCACAAGAGCACACTGCTCAAATCCTCCGCGAAGACCTTCAACTCAGTCGACGCCGGAAAAACCTGGATCGCGTCCGTACGCGGCATCGGCGTCACCGAACGCGTCAACCAACCACCAACACCACGCCGAGCCAGATACGTCGTTCGGCCGACCGTGCCCGACCCGATCGCATCGCCGAACACCATCCGCGACTCAAACGCCGCCCCGTCCCCGTCATCGGAGGCCATGATCTTCAAACCCTCCGCGATGATGTCCCCATCACCCTTATCCGCCGGGGAGACCTGCTCGAAATGACGCTCCACAGCCGCACCCGCGACCGGTGCAGCCACCATGCAGCCGGCAGCCAGCGAGCCGAGAGCCGCCGCGCACACGCGGCTACGCCATCCTGTCGCTCCTCGCAGAAGCACCTTGGTCCTCTCCTCTCTAGAACTTCTCCGCGGAACGGTCTTCACGCCTCTACGCACGGACAGATCTCCTCGTGGATTCCTCGGACGCCTCGACCTACGGCCTAGGCGGGAGGATCACCATAAACTGAGTGTTTCTAGGATGCAAGGGGGAGGCGAGGGTCCCTCCCCTAGCGCTGCGCACGAAGGCCGGTTAAGCTCTCGGTACTTGAAGTTTCTGGAAACACGCCCGTTCCCACCAGGCGGCCGGGGTCGTTCCTGTGGCTAGCGATCACGGCGGCGGCCAGGTCGTCCCCTCACGCAATCGCCGTCCCGACCAGCTGCCGGGGGGTCATCACGGGCTGTCCCCCGAGGCCGTCGCCGAGTCGCAGCGGAACCGCATCGTCGAGGCGATGCGCAAGGCGGTCCAGGAACAGGGATTTGCCGACGCGAGCATCGCCGACGTGATCAAGCGCGCGGGGGTGTCGCGCAAGACCTTCTACGCGCAGTTCGCCGACAAGGAGGACTGCTTCCTCGAGATCTACGACGAGGCGATGGGACGGCTCCAGGCGGTGACGCGCGACGCGTTCGACGCACAGGACGAGTGGGTGCCGTCGCTGCGCGCGGGGCTTGCGGCGCTGCTCAACGCGCTCGCCTACGACCCGGCCGTCGCGCGCGTGTGCTTCGTCGACGTCCTGGCCGCCGGACCGCACGCAGCGCAGCGGCGCAACGAGGCGATGCACGAGCTCGAGGGGATCCTCGACCTGGCGCGCGCCGCGGGCGGCGCGTCCCCGCGAGCGCTCGGCATGAGCATGGTCGGCGGGCTCGGCGAGGTGCTCTACCAGGAGATCGTCGGCGACCGTGCGGAGGAGCTGCCGGAGATGCTGCCCGAGCTGATGTACGCGCTGGTGCTGCCGTTCGAGGGGCGCGAGGCGGCGGAGCGGGAGCTGTCGCGAGCCTCGCGAAGAGCCGCCGCCGGCTGACCGCCGGCGTCTTCGCCGAGAGCGCGCTAGGCCGAGACGTCGACGTCGTCGTGCGCGACGAGGCCGTCTATCTTCCGGACGACTTGAAGGCGGAGCTGGTGAGAGCGTCTGCTGCGACGGGTCGCTCGGAGGCTGAGCTGATCCGAGAGGGCGTCCGGCTAGTCAGCGCTCAACTCTCCCCTCCCGAGCCATCGCTGCCACTCTTCGAGAGCGGCATCGAGGACTTGGCGGAGCGAGTCGACGAGCACCTCATCGGCTTTGGCGAGCGGTGATCCTGCTCGATACCAGCGGGCTGCTCGCCGCGCTCGATAGCAGCCAGCGCCAGCACGAGGCCGACCAAGGTGGGCTCACACTCGGCCCTCGCGCTACTGGAGGAGGTCGCTCGGGGTGCCTATTCGCTGGCGAGCTTCGACGAGGAAGACGTGGGCCGAGCCCACAAGGTGATCAAGAAGTACCGCGATCAGGAGATCGGCCTCGCCGATGCGTCGATCGTCGTCCTCGCCAATCGCCACGAAACCAACGACGTGCTCAGCCTGGACGAGCGTCACTTTCGAGCGCTGCGCGGGCCGGCCGGCAAGCGCTTCCGCCTACTTCCATACGACGCCTCGTCGTGAAGTTGTCAAGTTTGTAAACGGTGCATTTCTAAATCTTCGATTCCGCTAAGCGAGCGGTACTCGGACATCTAGGTCGGCCCATAACGACCGGATTCTCCAGGCACCTACCCGTTTCTGGAGTAGGCTGTCGACATGACGCCAGCGTCGGGCATCGAGACGCAGCGCAGCGGCGCCCCAGGACGTCGCCGCGCCGATCAGCTACCTGGTGGAAGGCATGGCCTCACGCGTGAGGAGGTCGCCGAGTCGCAGCGGGACCGGCTGCTCAAGGCGATGACGATCACGGTTGGCCGTCGGGGCTATCGCGACGCTCACATCACCGAGGTCGTCGACCGCGCGGGCGTGTCGCGGCGAACCTTCTACGAGCACTTCGACGGCAAGGAGGAGTGCTTCGCCGCTGCCTACGGACAGGCGGTTGCGAAGCTCGCCGCGCTCACCGTTGGCGCGGCCGTCGTGGAGGACGAGTGGGCCGCCTCCCTGCGCGCCGGACTGAGTGTGATGCTCGCTGAGCTAGCCGCCCATCCAGAAGCCGCCCGCGTCTGCTTCCTCGAGGTGCTCGCAGCCGGTCCGCAGGCAGTGGGCAGTCGCGACGAGGCGATGCGGGGCTTCCTCCCGCTCTTCGAGAGGGCGCCGACCGAGGTGCCGCGGACGATGCGGATCTTCGAGTCGCTCGGCATGGGGCGGGTTGCCGATCTCAGCGACGTGCTGCACCGAGAAATCGCCGCCGGTCGAGTGGAGGAACTGCCCTTGCTGCTGCCTGAGCTGATGTACATGATGGTGCTGCCGTTTCTAGGTCCTGAGGCGGCGGCGCTGGAGCTGGCGCGCGGCGCCGGGCGAGAGGCGGCGGCGTAGTGGCGTCGCGCCCGGGACGCGGACCGGCGCGACGCGAGGGCGTCGTGCGCCTGCCGGCGGAGGTGGTGCGCGAGCGCGGCGGCGCGGCACTCCATCTGGCAGAGCCAGGAGACCTCGACCACAAGCGGCTGCTCGCCCGCTACGACCTCCTGATGGACCTCGCGCTCGATGCGCTCGAGCAGACCTTCGTCGAGACCGACGGCGACTGGGGCGAGCGGATGCTCGCGGCGATCGGACGGCTGCTCGAGCTCGCCGCCGCCAACCCGCGCGAGGCGCTGCTGTGCACGGTCGGGATCTTCGAGGCGGGACCATGGGGGCTCGAGCGCCGCGACCGCTCCATGGCGCGGTTCATGAAGCTCTGCGAGGCCGGCTACAGCCAGGCGGGCGTGCCGATCCCCAGCCGCCTGATGCCGCAGGTCGCCGCCGGCGCGGTCTTCGAGCTCATCCGCTCGCACGCCGCGGAGGGGCGGCTGGACGACCTGCCGAACGCTCTGCCGACCGCAGCCTTGATCGTCCTCTCGCCGATCGTCGGTCGCGACGAGGCGCTGCGGGTGGCCGATTCGGTAACGGATTAGCTGCTTCCGCAAATTCCGGACGACAGCACCGCCAATACCTCTACGCCCAGGTAGTCGGCGCGAGAAGACCCACCTAGGTTGGCCGAGTGGCTACCACGTTCGGCCCTCGACACGCCCGCATGGGTTTGCTGCTGACAGTCTTCGTCGCCGGCGTAGCGCTCAGCGCAGCGAGCGGAACACCAGCCGACCTACCGGCCGTAGCACTCGAGTGGACGCCGTTGTTCCACCTCCTCCGCGTGGTCACCGTGCTGGCGGTGCTCGGCTCAGCGGCGCTAGTGGGATGGCGCGCCACAGAGGGTCACTTCCCCATCCGCTTCGGGCAGATCGAGTACGACGTCTCCACCGCGGATGACGAGGCCACAGAAGCGATCGTAGCGCTGACACAGCGTATATGCTCTATCGAGAGTTCCCTTGGTATCGAGGAGGTGAGCGAATGAAGCAGAACGAACGCCGCGGCGACCAGGAGGAGCCCGCCGATGAGCACATGCTGATCAAGGTCAATCGAGCCGCCTTCGAGCGCGCCCGACGGGAGAACCCGCGTTTACGACGCGAGACAGACGAGCACATTCGCCGTCTGCGGCGACTTGTTGCCGGCCTGCCCCGCGACTGGTAGCTAGTCCGACCACCACCCCGGCTCCATCTCGGCGTCCTTGTTCTCGGTGTTCGGGGCGCCGAAGGCGACGATCTCGCAGCCGTCGGGGCCGCCCTCCACACCGCGCCAGACGCCCGGTGGGATGCGCACGACGTCCCACTGAGCCAGCTCGACCACGTCGTCGTCGAGCTTCACACGCGCGCTGCCGCTGATCACGACGTACGTCTCCTCCTGCTCGGTATGGACATGGCCGAACGGCGCCCGGAAGCCGGGCGCGTACTTGAAGTAGCTCACGCCCGACTGCTGCAACTCGAGCGGGATGCGAGCGAAGCGTGACTCGAGGCCGGGCGACAGGCCATGGCTCGTCGCCACGTCCTCGACGTCGCGCTTGAGGTTTACGACGGTGTAGTCGGGCATGCGACTCCCTTCGCCCGCCCCTACTCCGACGCCTCCTCGCGAGCTAGCTGGAGGGCGGCCTCGCGGGTCTGCTCGACGTGGCGCTGCTGGATCGGCTTTGCCCAGTCGGCGAGCTCTCGTAGCGTCTGGTCGCCGACGGTCTCGGACATCGTGCCGACGATCTCGACGTGGCCCAGCTCGCCGGCCTCGGCCATGATCATGAACTCGAAGCCGTCGAGGGCGTCGGCGTCGTCGCCGAGGTAGTCGTCGCGCATCTGCGACGCCTCCTGCTTGGTCTCGCGCGCCTTCTCCTCGACGGCCGTCTTCTTGCCGTTGAGCTCGGCGGCGATCGCCTCGCAGCGCTCCTGGGTCTCGCGAGCCTCGTCGCGCATCCGCTCGAGCGTCGGGACAAGGTCCTCGTGCTCGTCCCCGCAGAGCTTCGCCACCTTCGAGAGGGTGTCCTGAGACGCCTGGGCAAGTCCCAGGACCTCTGCCAGCTTCTCGTCGATCGGTGTCAGCTCCGCCATGGTGTCAGCCTCCTCGAGGGTCGGTTCGATGAGCCGCAATTACCCGCCGGGCCGCCGACCAACCACATGCGCCGCAAGAAGCGCTTCTGTTTGCGGACCGGGGCCAGCGGGAACAGGAGCGACCGATGAAGGCGAAGGTCGCTCTCCTCGGCGGGATCGTCGGTCTGGCGCTTTGTGGCTGCGGAGCCAACGACACGAACGGTGCGATCGAGGCCGCCGAGCGTCTCTACTCGGCATTTGCGGCCAAGGACGGGGCGGCGGCCTGCGAGCAGCTGAGCGACGCGACGCGCGAGCAGCTCGTCAAGGACGAGGGCAAGCCGTGCGAGCAGGCGGTTCTCGAGCTGAAGCTCTCCGGCAAGCGAGCGATCGGAGAGCAGTCCTACTTGAGCGACGCGAAGGTCGACCTCGACGGCGGCGACAGCGTGTTCGTCGAGGAGACGCCGGACGGCTGGCGCGTCGACGCGGCGGGGTGCAAGCCGGTCGACGAGCAAGAGGCTCCCTACGACTGCGAGGTCGAGTCCTGATGCGCGCGATGTTCATCGTCTACACGACGCTGATCGTGCTCGGGCTGGCGCTCTACATCGCGATCGGGCTGACCGGCCAATGAAGCGGTTCCTGCGCGACAACGGCCTGTCGATCTTCTTCCTGGCGATCTTCCTGCTCGCGCTGGGCTTCCAGTCGCTCGCCGGCTGGCAGGACTTCAACAACGATCAGCTGCGTCACGAGAGCCAGACCATCGGCTACGGCCGCTACCTGCTGTCCTCGGAGTTCGGCGTGGCGATGCTCGAGAACTGGCAGTCGGAGTACCTCCAGTTCGCGCTCTACCTGACCGCGACGGTCTGGTTCCTGCAGCGTGGATCACCCGAGTCGAAGGAGCTCGACAACGCGGGCAGGGAGTCCGACAAGGAGCAGAAGATCGGCCGCCACGCCGACGACGACTCGCCGCTCTGGGCGCGCGTCGGCGGGCTGCGCACGCGCGCGTACTCCAACTCGCTGCTGATCGTGATGGGGACGATCTGGCTGCTGTCGTGGCTCGGCCAGTCGATCACCGGCCGCGTGGCCTACAACGCCGAGCGCCTCGAGCACCACCAGAGCGGGCTCGACTACGGGCAGTACCTGGGCAGTGCCGACTTCTGGGAGCGGACGCTGCAGAACTGGCAGTCGGAGTTCCTGGCGGTGGGCTCGATGGCGATCCTGGCGGTGTACCTGCGCCAGCGCGGCTCACCCGAGTCGAAGCCGGTCGGCGAGGCGCACAGCCACACCGGCGTGACGGGCTAGCGCGCGCTGTACAGCCGCCAGGCGAAGAGGACCGCGGAGACCGACGTCGCGAGGTTGAGGCTCGACACGCCGGGACGCATCGGGATGCGCAGGCGGGCGTCGGCGCGGGCGAGCAGCGCGTCGCTGAGGCCGTGGCGCTCGGTGCCGAAGGCGAAGACGGCGTCTGAGGGAAGCCGGTCCGGCGTGAGGTCGTCGCCATCGGGGTCGAGGGCGAGCAGCGGACGGCCGAGCGTGTCCGGCTCGTCGACGCGCGCGACCGGCAGGGCGAAGTGCAGGCCGCCGGAACCGCGGATCGCGACGGGGTCCCAGGGGTCCTGCTCGCCGGTCGTGAGCACGGCGGCGGCATCGACGGCGGCGCCCACGCGGACGACGGCGCCGAGGTTGCCGAGGTGGCGGGGATCCTCGAGCAGGACCGCCGGCGCGTCGCGGCGACCGAGCGCCTCCGACAAGTCGAAAGACGGCCGCCGGGCGATCGCCGCCACGCGCGTGTGGTGCGCATAGCCGCCGAGCTGGCGGTAGGTGCCTTCGGAGACCGGCGTTGTCAACTCGCGCAGCCGATCGCCGACGTCCGGCGCGAACTCGCCGGCGAGCTGCTCCAGCCCCTGCGGATCGCTGCTCAATACGGCCTCGACCTCGGCGCCGAATCGCAGCGCATGCTTGAGCGCGTGGAATCCCTCTAGGACCGCGTGGCCGCCGTCGGAGCGCGCCACGCGGAAGCGCTCGATCAGATGCTCGTCACCGGTCACGTGCATGAGGCTCGAACCCTATGCCGGTTGAACTGCGCAACCGCTTCCGATATCGTCATAGTCACTCGAAGGTCGTGGCGGGGGGACCGGGCCCCGCCACATTCCTTCCCTCCTGCGTAGCCTTGACGGGGTGAGTCCCGTCAGGCCAACGGTGACCGTCATCGGGCGGCGGCTCGTACCGAGCGACCATGAGGTTCGCGACTACCTGACGCGCAGCGCCCAGCCGTTCGAGTGGCTCGACGCGGATACGCCGGAGGCGGTCGAGCTGCTGCGCGAGCGTGGGACGCCGGACGCCGAGCTGCCCGTCGTGGTCGACGGCGAGGAGGTGATCGCGGCCGCTACCCCGCGCGGTCTGATCGCGGCGTGGCTGCACGAGCAGGTGCCCTCGCAGGGCTGCTACGACATCGCGATCGTCGGCGCCGGGCCTGCCGGCCTTGCCGCCGCGGTCTACGCGTCCTCCGACGGGCTGTCGACGCTGCTGCTCGAGCGCGACCTTCCGGGCGGCCAGGCATCGCATACGTCGCTGATCGAGAACTTCTTCGGCTTCCCGGAGGGCATCGGCGGCGCCGAGCTGGCGCGGATGGCCGGCCGCCAGGCCGAGAGCTTCGGCACCGAGCTGCTGATCGGGCGGGGCGTGCGAGGTCACCGTGACGAGCCCAACGGCACGTTCACACTCGACCTCGGCGACGGCTATGCGGTGAGCGCGCGGGCGATCGTCGCCGCGCCGGGGATGGAGTGGCGACGGCTCGACGTCGAGGGCCTCGACGGGCTGCGCGATCGCGGCGTGTACTACGGCGCCGGCCGCAGCGAGACGACGCAGTGCGCCGGCGATCCGGTCGTGGTGATCGGCGCCGGCAACTCGGCCGGCCAAGCCGTGATGAGCCTCGCGCAGGCGGGCGCGCGCGTGACGATGCTCGTCCGCGGCGACTCGCTGACCAAGTCGATGTCCGGCTATCTCGTCGACCGGATCGAGGCGCACTCGTCGATCGACGTGCGGCTGCGTACGCGGCTCACGGCGATCGACGCGGACGACGTCGGGCTGACTGCCGTGACCGCCCGGTCCGACGATGGCGCGAGCGAGCGCGTCCCGGCGCGCGCTCTGTTCCTCTGCCTCGGCGGCACCCCGCGCACCGCGTGGGCCGAGGCGAGCCGGGTCCGGCTCGACCGCCAGGGCTTCATCCTCACCGGCCCGGACCTGCTCGACGAGGGCCGGCGGCCGGCCGACTGGCAGCTCCCGCGCGATCCGCTCGCACTCGAGACGAGCGTGCCCGGCATCTTCGCGGCGGGCGACGTGAGGCACGGCTCTGCCAAGCGGGTCGCCGGCGCGGTCGGCGACGGCGCGATGGCCGTCGCGCTCGTTCACCGCCGCCTGGCGGAGCTCGTCGACGGCGCCTAGGTCGGGTCGCGCACGAGGGCCGCGAAGTGGTCGCCGCGCTCCTCGAAGGAGGAGTAGGCGTTGTAGCTCGGGGCGGCCGGCGAGAGCAGCACGACTGCGCCGGGCGGCGCGAGCTCGCGGGCCAGCGCGACGGCGGCGTCCATGTCCGTGGTCTCCCGGGCTCGGTCGGGCGAAGCACCTGCCGCACGGGTTGCGGCGACGAGCGCCGAGCCGGTCAGCGGCAGTCCGATCACCGTTGCGTCGCGGTCGACGAGGGCGCGCGCCAGGCTGTCGTGGGCCTGGCTGCGGTTCTGCCCGCCGGCGATCAGGACGATCCGGCGGTCGGGGTAGCTCGCGAGCGCGGCGAGCGTCGACTCGGGGGTCGTCGAGATGCTGTCGTCGACCCAGAGGACTCCGTCGCGGTCGTCGACGACGTCGAGACGGTGCGGCAGCGAGGCGAAGCCGGCGACCGCGTCCGGCAGCGGCGGCTCGATGCCGGCGAGCTCCAGCGCCGTCAGCGCCGCGCAGAGGTTGAGCGCGTTGTGCTCGCCGCGGAGGGGCAGATCGACGGCGGCCACGGCTAGCTCGCCGGCCTTCGTCACGCCGTCCGGCGTGGCGTCCCAAGCGTCCGGCGTGCCGTAGAAGCGTGGACCGACGGCGTCAGCGGTCGCGACGCGCGGATCGCGCGCGTTGAGCACGGTCGCCCGTACCCCCGGCAGTTGCAACAGGCGCAGCTTGTCGGCGAAGTAGGCGTCGTGGGTCTCGTGCCAGTCCACGTGCTCGGGGTAGAGGTTGGTCACGACGGCGATCTCGGGCCCCGTCGCCAGGTCGGCGATCTGGTAGCTCGACAGCTCGACGACGATCAGCTCCCCCGCGGGCGCATCGAGCAGGTCGAGCACGGGCGCGCCGATGTTGCCGGCGACGTGCGCCGTCCGCCCGGCGGCACGCGCGAGGTGGGCGGCGAGCGCGGCGGTCGTGCTCTTGCCCTTCGTCCCGGTCACGCCGATCACGCCGGAGCCGCCGTGCTCGGCGAGCCACAGCGAGGTGGCTGTAGTGACGACCGTGCCGCGCTCGCGCAGCGCCGCGAGCTCGGACCTGTACATAGAGACACCTGGCGAACGGACGACGACGTCGCAGGCGCCCAGCTCGGCGACCGAGTCGGCAGCCGCCACGTATGACGGATCGAAGCTGGCCAGCTCGGCGCGCGCGTCGGCGTCGATCGCCTCGTCATGTGCGACGACGGCGATGCGCGCCGACGGAAGCGACGCGCGCAGCCGAGCCGCGAAGGACCGGATCTCGCGACCGGCCCCCCAGACGCCTACCCGCTTGCCGTCAAGCTCCGAGAACCGCATGTGCGTGCTCGAGGAGGGCCTCCGGGACCTCGTGGTCTTCGCTGAGCGCCAGCACGTCCTCGGGCCGCCCGGCACGGTCGCCGAAACGGGGAAGCACCCCGGACGCCAGCCGCTCGACGACGGCGTGGTCGCGCCAACGCGGGTCGTCGGCGAGCAGCCGGATTGCCGCGAGGCTCTCCTCCTCCTCGCCGACGCACTCGAACGGCTTGTTGCCGCCGGTCGCCGTCAGCAGCGCGAAGCCATCGAACTGGCGCTCGTCGGCGAGCAGGTCGGCGCCGAAGACCTCGCTCAGGTGCTCCGGCTCGCTGAACGGCGCCAGCGCGAGGAAGACGAAGCGGCACTTCGGGCAGTCGCGACACCAGGACGTCGCCCGCAGCTCCGGGTCGATGCGGAAGACGGCGTTGCAGCTGGTGAAGGCGTGGTGGTAGTCCGCCATGCCGGCGAAGGCGCGCGCGATCCCGAGCTCGGATGCCGGGCGTAGCAGCGAGAACGTCTCCATCCCCGGCGCCAGCTCGGCGGTTGCGGCGCGCAGCAGCCGCTCGGCGACAAGCCCCTTGCTGAACTGGTGGTTGACCTCGACGCCGTCCCAGTGGAGGTTGCCCTGCGACGCCGACCGCTCGTTGGCCATCGCGACGGCGTCGAAGCCGTTCAGCGCGGCGGCGATCATCGCGACGCAGGTGACGATCGCCGTGACCGGGACGTGCCCGTTGAGAGCTCCCGTTCGGTTGAGCTCGCCCAGGCCGGGGTCGATGCGCCGTCGCGCGATCAGGTGCGGCAGGCCGGCGACGGCGGCCGTGCGGGCGATCGGCGTCGCGTCGCCGACGGAGAAGAGCGCCATGTCCAGCCCGGAGCGACGGACGATCTCGAGCGCGACGACCGAGTCCTTGCCGCCGCCGACCGGCACCAGCACGCGGGGTCCGTCGTCACGAGCCAGCTTCGGACGGACCGTCGGGTCGGGCGCGGCGGCGAACTTCGGCCGCGGCAGCCGCGGCAGCTCGTTGACGTAGGCGAACTCGCCCAGGCCCTCCGAGTAGAGCGCCTCGAGCAGTCGCGCGGTCGCGGGCGGCGGCGCGCCGGCCTCGCTGCGCACCTCGGGCGGCGCCGCGGTCTTGAAGTAGCTGACGCCGGCCACCCAGTGCAGCAGCGCGAGCAGGCCGTCGACGCGCTCGCGATCGACGTCGGTGACCGCCGCGGCGATCGGAAGCTCGAACCGCTCGACGAGCTCGATCGCGTCGTCGAGCGCGTAGCGCAGCGCGATCCGGCCGTCGTCGTCGAGCTCGCGCGCGACGAAGCGGAAGGTCGTGAACTCGCTGGGCTGGAAGGGAGCCCGACGCTCGCGGAGCGCGTCTGCCATCGGATCAGCGTAGTGCCGGAGCGGGCGGAGCTTCCCTCAGGCGGGCTCGGCGACGGGCGCTGCCTCGGCCGGCTGGACGGTGTCCGCCGCGGCGTTCTGCCGGCGCGAGAGGGCGAGGAACGGGATCGCCATCGCCGAGATGCCGGCCGAGATGAGATACGACGACCCGTAGCCCCAGACGTCGGCGGCGCGACCCAGCACCGGCTGCGCCCAGACGCCGCCGGTCGAGTCCATCAGCGAGTCGAACGAGAGGATCGTCGCCCGCTGGCGCGAGGGGATCAGTCCGTTTATGTACGCCTGGCGGATCGGCCGCGTCGCGGCGAACAGGAGCGCCCAGACGACGATCAGCCCGAGCACCGCCCAGAAGGTGTCGAAGACGCCGATCAGCGCCAGCGTCGCCGTGCTGCCGGCGGCCGTCACGAGCAGCGCGGAGGTGCGGCGCTCGAAACGACGGCGGATCCGCGGGGCCGCGAAGCCCCCGAGGATCTGCGCCCCGGCGACGATCGCCGCCACGAGCCCGGCGATCGCATAGGCGTCCGGATCCCCGTACAGATCGAGCAGGTACGGCTGCAACGCGTAGAAGGCGTAGATCCCGACACCGCCGGTGAACGCCGCCTCGACCATCAGCCACTTCACCGCCGGCACGCGCCAGCCGAACTCGATCGACGCGGACGCGATCCTGCGCATCTCCGCCACCGGCCGTCCGCCCTTCTCGGGGTGGAAGCCGACGTCGTGCATCAGCCGGAACGCGACGACGAACATGATCGCCAGCACCACCGCTCGCATGACGAACGGCACGCCGAGGCTCGTGACCTGCGCCACCACCCCGCCGGCGACCGAGCCGGTGAGCATCCCTATGCCGGTCACGACCTGTCCGCGGCCGAACACGTCCTCCATCTCGCCCGTGAATCCGGTCGCCGTGAGCGCGTCCACGAGCCAGGCCTCGATCGCGCCGGAGAAGAACGTGAAGCCGAGCCCGAGCAGCACGGACACGATCGCCCACTCCCAGAACGGCGCCTCCACCTGCCAGAGCAGGACGTAGAGCAGCGTCGTTGCGGCAAGCGTGGTCGTGCCGAGCAGGTAGGACGCGCGCCGGCCGACCGTGTCCGCGACGATTCCGGTCGGGACCTCGAACAAGACCATGCCCGCCGTGAAGAACGCGTTGGCAGCGAACGCCTCGAGGTTCGACAGGCCCGCATCGAGCAGGAAGATCGTGTTGATCCCCCAGATGAACGACGCCGCCAGGGTGTTGCCGAGCATCAGCCCCAGGTAGACGCGCTGGATCGATTGCGGCGTGGGACTGCCAGGCGGCCGGCTCGGCGTCGGGCCGGCCGCCATGCGACTAGACCTCGGAGTACGCGATCTCGGGTGTCTGCTCGGGCGCGCCCTCGCCCTCGGGTGCCCCATGGCCGCCGTGCGCGGCCATCGCGGGCACCGGCTGCAGGACGATCGCCGCGATCACGAACGACGCCGCAACCAGGACCGCACCGACGAGGTAGGCGAGATGGAAGCCCGAGTTCAACGCCGCCGCTTGCGAGACGCCGTCGGCGATCTGGTTCTCGGTCCGCCCGCTGGCCAGCGTCGCCAGCACCGCGAGACCGATCGCGCCGCCGACCTGGGCGCTCGTGTTGACCAGGCCCGACGCGAGTCCCGCATCGCTGGGAGTGGCGCCGGACATCGCAAGGGTCATCAACGCGGGGAAGCCCATGCCGGCTCCGATGCCCAGCAGGATCATCGGCGGCATCACGTTGACGAAGTAGGTCCCGTCGACCGGGGTGTTGATGAACAGGAGCAGGCCGGCGCAGATGAACACCAGGCTGGCGAGCAGCACGTTCTTGCCGCCGAAGCGCATCACAAGCGGCTGCGACACGCGTAGCGACATGGTGCCCATGACGATCGTCGCCGGCAGGAAGGCGAGGCCGACCTCGAGCGGGTCGTAGCCGAGGATCTCCTGCAGGTAGAGCGCGCCGAGGAAGAACATGCCGAACATGCCGACCACTAGGAACGCCTGGACCACGTTCGATCCGGAGACGTTGCGCGAGCGGAACAGCCGCAGCGGCATCAGCGGATGCTCGATGCGCGACTGGCGGTAGACGAACGCGGCGATCAGCGCCAGCGACGCGGCGCCAAGGGCGAGCGTCTCGGCCGACAGCCAGCCGTTGCCCTCGACCTCGAGGATGGTGTAGACGCCGAGCATCAGGCCGGCGGTGAGCAGGATCGCGCCGATCACGTCGGCGCTCTCCTCGAAGCCGATTCCGGGACGCGCCTCGATCAGCCGCGTGGCGAGGAACGCCGTGGCGACGCCGACCGGGATGTTGATGAAGAAGATCCAGTGCCAGTTGATCAGGTCGGTGAGCACGCCTCCGGCGAGCAGGCCGATCGAGCCGCCGGCCGACGCGACGAAGCCGTAGACGCCGATCGCCTTCGCCTGCTCCTTCGGCTCGGGGAACATCGTCACGATCATCCCCAGCACGACGGCCGAGGTCAGCGCACCGCCGGCGCCCTGGATGAAGCGGGCGCCGATCAGCATCTCCTGCGTCTGCGCGACGGCGCAGAGCAGCGAGGCGAGCGTGAAGATGACCAGGCCGATCAGGAAGATCTTGCGGTGACCGATCAGGTCGCCGATCCGGCCGGAGAGCAGCAGCAGGCCGCCGAAGGCGATCAGGTAGGCGTTGATGACCCAGGCGAGGTTGCTCTGCGAGAAGCCGAGGTCGTCCTGGATCGAGGGCAGCGCGACGTTGACGACGGTCATGTCGAGGACGATCATCAGTACGCCCGCGCAGAGGACGTAGAGCGCCATCCAGCGCTTGCGGTCGTTTGTATCGGCGGGTGTCACGTCTCGTCTCCTGACGGTCGGGCTCGGCGATTGGTCGGTGTACCGTAGCACATGGTTGGAAATACCTACCGACTAGACGGAAGTACCGACTAAGCGCTAGGATCACACACGTGACGAAGAAGCGGACCTACGGTGAGGCGTGCGGCATCCCACGGGCGCTCGATCGTGTCGGCGAGCGGTGGGCACTGATGATCGTACGCGAGCTGGTCCTCGGACCGAAGCGCTTCACCGACATCCGCGAGGGCCTGCCCGGTCTGAGCCCAGATGTCCTCTCCCAGCGGCTGCGCGAGCTCGAGGAGGCCGCGATCGTCCAGCGCCGCGAGCTGCCACCGCCGGCCGCCTCGAAGGTCTACGAGCTGACCGATTGGGGCCGCGAGCTCGAGGACGTGCTGATCGCGCTGGGCCGCTGGGGCGCCAGGGCGCCAGGCCCGCCGGAGGACGCCTGCATGAGCTTCGACTCGCACATCCTCTCGCTGCGCACCCTGTTCGAGCCGGCACTCGCGGGCGACTTCGAGGCGACGCTGGAGCTGCAGCTCGCTGGACGCACCTTCCGCGCCGACGTGCGCGACGGCGAGCTGGAGATCGTTCCCGGCGAGGCGCCGACCCCGGCCGCGACGATCTCAGGCGATCCCGGCATCCTGCTCGCCGTCGTCCACGGACGGCTCCCCTTCGGCGACGCACTGAGCACCGGCGATCTCCAGATCGAGGGCGACAAGAAGGTCGCGAAGCGGTTCGTCGGCCTGTTCCCCCTCCCCGAGCCGGCGGCGGCCTGAGTCCGGTGACCCAGGTCAAGGCCAGCATCTCCGTCTCGCTCGACGGCTTCGTGACCGGACCGAATCCCGGGATCGGCAACGGCCTCGGCGACGGCGGCGAGGTCCTGCACGAGTGGGTCGTCGCGCTGGCGAACTGGCGGAAGAGCCACGGATACACCGGCGGCGAGGTCGGCGGAGCGGACTCCGAGGTCCTCGACGAGATGATGGCCGGCGGCGCCGCCGTCATGGGCCGCCGGATGTTCGACGACGGCGAGGGCCCGTGGGGCGACGAGCCGAGCGTCGGGCGCTGGGGTGAGAAGCCGCCGTTCGGGATACCGATCTTCGTCCTCACCCACTACCCGCGCGAGCCAGTCGAGCTGGAGGGCGGGACGAGGTTCACCTTCGTCACCGACGGCATCGAGTCGGCAGTGGAGCAAGCGCGGGAGGCTACGGGCGGCAAGGACGTGGGTATCGCCGGCGGGGCCACGGCGATCCAGCAGGCGTTGACCGCCGGCCTCCTCGACGAGCTTCAGCTCAGCATCGTGCCCGTGCTGCTGGGCGGCGGCGTGCGGCTGCTCGAGAACCTCGGCAACGATCCGCCGCGGCTGGAGTGCGTGCGGGTGATCGACTCGCCGAAGGTGACGCACCTCAAATACCGGATCGCCTAGCTCCCGGCGGGGTCGGCATAGTCTCGGCGCGATGCGGCTGCCGAGAGATCGCGTGTACCGGCGGCGCCTGGGCGTGCTCGGGGCGTTCGTCGGGGTGGCTCTCGTCCTTGGGATCTCCGTCGGCGCGGGCGACGACGCAACGTCCGACAAGCGCCCGACCACCACCGCGCCGCCGGCGCTCGACCGGCAAGTCGGCGAGCTGCTGATGATGAGCTTCGACGGTCCGCAGGCGCCGCCCTACATCCGCCGTCGCCTGCGCGACGGGCAGGGTTCGGGCGTGATCCTCTTCGGACGCAACGTCACCAGTGCCGCGGGTCTGCGGCGACTCACGCGGTCGATCCAACGTGCTGCCGGAGGCGACGCGCTGATCGCGACAGATCAGGAGGGCGGCGAGATACGCAACGTGCCGTTCGCGGGACCCGAGCTCCCACAGAGCGCGTTCGGCTCGGCGACCATCGACGCGCCTCGTACGGCACTCGAGCGAACCGACCTCGAGCCGTTTCGTGCCGCCGTCGCAGCGGACGCGGCGCTCGTCATGGCTGGCCACGCGCTCTACCCCGCCTTCGACGCGCATCGAATCGCATCGCAGTCGCAGATTCTCCTCGACGACGTGCTGCGCGGCGAGCTCGGCTACCGCGGCGCCGTCGTCACCGACTCGATCGAGGCGCAAGCGGTGCTCGACCGCTCGGATGTCGGGACGGCTGCGGTGCGCTCGATCGCCGCCGGAGCCGGCAGCTGGAACCTCGTCTATCCCCGCGTCCTGCGCCGAGCCCGGCGCTCGGCGGCGTTCCGCGCGCGCGTGGATGAGAGCGCTCGACGCGTGCTTGCACTGAAGCGGCGCCTCGGGCTGCCTCGTCGCCGCTAACGCTCTCGTCCGCTCCTGCCGATTGAAACAGGAGAGGCTGGGTAACCAGCCCACGTCGCCGAGCGGCTCTCCACCTGTGCAGCCGTTTGCTTACACACCCTTCTCGATCACAGTTCAGCCTGAGCGCAGCCGCGTAGCGGTCGTCCCCGAGGGCGAGCTCGACTCGAGCGTCACCGATCTGCTCGAGCGCGAGGTCCGCGAGCTGCGCGGCACCGGCTTCGACCACGTCGTCATCGACCTGCGCAAGCTGAGCTTCATCGACTCGGCAGGACTCCGAGTGCTGCTGAGCCTGCGCAACCACGCGTTGCGGGACGGGCACCGGCTCACCCTGCTGCGCGGGCCGCGCGACGTGCAGCGGCTGTTCGAGCTGACCGCCACCAAGGGCCTGTTCGACTGGCGCGACCGCTGAGGACACGCGACTTGTTCGAGCGGACCCCAAAGCCCTAGACTCGGTACACGTGATTTGACGCTGGACCGCTTCGCGGGACTGTCGCCGGCACACGGGTCCTGGCGGGACTTCTTCCGTTACCCGGATCGCCATGGCCCCATCCAGGGGAAGCGGAGAGAGGCTCTTGCATGTCAAGCAGCCAGATCGACAGTCCGGTCGGAGGCGAGTTGGCCGCGGCGATATCCAACGGGGTCGTTCGGCTCATGCGCGAGTACACCGGTCGCGGACCGACGAAGGCCCGCACCTACATGAAGGACGACCTTGTCAGCGTCGTGCTCGAGGACAGTCTCACCAAGGGCGAGCAGAGCCTCGTCCACGACGGTGAGAAGAAGCTCGTCCTCCAGGCGCGCAAGGCCTACCAGCGAACGATGCAGGACGATCTCGTCAGCCTGGTCGAGACCCTGACCGGACGCAAGGTGGTCGCCTTCCTGAGCGACAACCACCTCGAGCCCGACATCGCGATCGAGAGCTTCGTGCTCGAGTCGAGCAGCCATCCTGCTTCCGCGGACGGGACCGTCTAGCCCGTCGCTCCCCGAGACCCGACCGTCGCCTCGCGCTGGCGGTCGTGGCGCCCCTCGGCGATCTCCTCGATCGCCTTCGCACAGAACGCATCGAGATCGTCTGGCTTGCGGCTCGTGACCAGCCCGCCGTCGACGTGAACCTCCTCGTCGACCCAGTTGCCGCCGGCGTTGCGGATGTCGGTCTGCAGGCTCGGCCATGAGGTGAGCGTGCGACCGCGGACGACGTCCGCCTCGACCAGCGTCCAAGGGCCGTGGCAGATCGCGGCAACCGGCTTGCCGGCCTCGAAGAAGGCGCGGACGAAGTCGACCGTCGGCGCGTGCATGCGCAGGAAGTCCGGATTGGCGACGCCGCCTGGGAGGACGAGCCCGTCGTAGTCGTCGGCGCTCGCGTCCTCGACCCGCTTGTCGGACTCGAACGTGTCTGCCTTGTCGAGGTGGTTGAAGGCCTGGGCCTCGCCGCCGTCCGGCGTCAGCAGCTCAGGCTGGCCACCGGCCTCCTTGACCGCGTCCCAGGGCCGTGTGAGCTCGATCTGCTCGACGCCCTCGTTGGCGATCACGAACGCGATCCGCTTGCCGCTGATCTCCTCAGCCATGTCTTGCCTCCTCGTCGCTTTGCCAAAGCCACGATTCCCACTCGGGCGAGACCGAAACGGACTTCCATCCCAACCCCTAGCGTTAGCGGCATGGCGTTCGTGCTGACCCTGGCCGCCGCGACCGTGGCGGTCGCTATCGAGATGCTGGAGGCGCTGGCGATCGTACTCGCCGTCGGCGTCGAGCGAGGCTTTCGCGACGCCCTGGTCGGCGCGGCTGCCGCGGTGCTAGGTGTCGCGGTCCTCGCCGCCGTGCTGGGTCCAGGCCTGCTGTCGGGGACCGACCTCGGCGCCTTACGGCTGATCGTCGGCACGCTCTTGCTGCTGTTCGGGCTCAAGTGGTTGAGGAAGGGGATCCTGCGGATGAGTGGGCGCAAGAGCGCCTCGTCGGCGTACGACGAGTTCGTCGCCGAGCGGGCCGAGATGCACCGCGACGGTGACGCTCCCTCCGGGCCGGATTGGGCCGCGCGGGCCGTCGCCTTCAAGGGAGTCTTCCTCGAGGGCTTGGAGGTGACGTTGATCGTCGTCGCGCTCGGCAGCACGCCTGGCAACCTGCTGCCCTCGATCCTCGGAGCTGGCCTTGCAGTGGTCGCGGTGATCGCGATCGGGCTCGTCCTCCACCGGCCCTTGAGGCGCCTGCCGGAGACCCAGCTCAAGCTCGGCGTGGGCATCGGACTGACGGCGTTCGGGATCTTCTTCGCCGCGGAGGGCTTGGGTGTGGAGTGGCCGCTCGGCGACGTAGCGCTGCTCTACCTCATCGGCACGCTGGCGCTCTTCGCCTGGGTCTCCATTCGCAGCGTGCGGCGGGCCGCCTCGTTGCGCATCGGCTGATTCATCCGACGTCGCGCAGGAGGTCGACGAGCGAGACCTCGAGCGCACGGGCGATGCGGATCATCGTCGACAGCCGGGGGTCGCGGGTGCCGCCCTCGAGCCGGCTGATCTCGCTGCCGTGCATGTTCGCGCGCTCGGCGAGCGCGCGCATCGAGAGGGCGCGGCGGCTGCGCTCGTAGGCGACGTTCGTGCCGAACGACTTGGAGGGCGAGTGGCTCATCGCGGACGGTCCTTCGCCGGCCGAGACGAGCCCTCCTTTCGAGTTTCAAGGTTGTAACGCGTTGCCAAAATCTCACTTCCCGTCGCAGCGCCGAGCCTGTTAGCATGTTGGCAACGACAAGGCGCGAAAGGGCGGGGTGCTGGAGCTGGGAGAAGGGCTGCTGGACACGTCGGTGCTGGTCTCGCTGACGGCGAAAGCGAGTCGCGCCGACGGGACCGCGATCTCGACGCTGAGCCTCGCCGAGCTGGCCGCCGGTCCCCACGTCGCGGGCAATGCCGACGAACGCAGCCGTCGAGAGGATCGGCTCCGGGCGATCGAGGCGAGCTACGCGCCACTGCCGTTCGACGCCGCCTGCGCGAGGGCGTACGCACGGATCTACTCCGCGATGGCGGTGACCGGGCGCAAGGCGCGCGGCCGCCACGCCGTCGACCTGCTGATCGCCGCCACCGCGATGGCGAACGACCTGCCTCTGTACACGCTCAACCCAGACGACCTCCGGGGCCTGGAGGGCGTGCTGCGCATCGTCGACTGCTCCTAGAGCAGCTCGCGGAACAGCTCACAGGTCTCGGTCGCGGCCGCCGCGCACGCCGGCGCCACCATCCCGAAGCCGAAGAACCCATGGATCAGGCCGTCGTAGCAGCGGTGCTCGACCGACACGCCGGCCTCGCGCATCGCCGCGGCGTAGGCGTCTCCCTCGTCGCGCAGCGGATCGAACTCGGCGGTGACTACGACGGCGGGCGGCAGGCCTTCGAGATCGCCGTAGATCGGCGACAGCCGCGGGTCGCGCCGGTCGACATCCGGCGGCGCGTAGCTCGACTCGAAGAAGCGCATGTCGGGCTCGGTGAGGAAGTAGCCCTCGGCATTCGCGACGCGCGACGGGTAGACCTCGCCGCCCTCGTCGACGAAGTCCGTCGCCGGGTAGATGAGTAGCTGGGCGGCTACTCGGTCGCGCAGCTGCTGGGCGACCACCGCCGCGAAGTTGCCACCCGCGCTGTCGCCCGCCACCGCGACGCGACCGAACCGCTCCATCGCCCACTCCGTCGCAGCGATCGCGTCCTCGACGGGTGCCGGGAAGGGATGCTCGGGCGCAAGGCGGTAGTCGGCGCTGATCACGACGGCTCCCGTCTCGCGACAGAGGTTGCGGGCCTGGATCTCATGCGTCTCGATCGAGCCGATCACGAAGCCGCCGCCGTGAAAGAAGGCGATCGCCGTCTCGGCGGCCTCGTCCTCAGGGCGGTAGATCCGCAGCGGAACCGGCCCGTCGGCGACGTCCTCGACCGAGCCGACCGCGGGCGTCGTCTCGGGCCGGCGGGTGCCTACCGTCATCCGGTCGAAGCCCGCGCGCGCCTCCTCGACGGTGCCGTCAGCGAGCGAGCGCACGCCGATCCGGTGGAGGAGGTCGAGCAGGTTGGCTACGTCGGGATCGAGCGGCACGGGCGAATCGTCGCGGGCGACGCGTCTCGGCGTCGAGCGCCTCAATCAGCGCAGCGCGTCGACGCCCTCGCGGGCGCCCTCACCGTCCTCGAAGAAGTCCCATGCCTCGACGACGTTGCCCTCGGGATCCTTGAAGTACACCGAGCGGTCGCCGCCCTCGTGCTCGACCGGGCCCTCGAAGTCGACTGCTAGGTCGCGGAGCCGCTCGACGAGCCGGTCGAGGTTCTCGGACGGCGTCGAGAACGCGAAGTGGACGTGGCGGCCGCCGCGGTCGCCGAACTCCTTGCTGCCGGGCGACCACAGGCCCAGACGGGTGCGTTCTCCGCAGGCGAGCCAGACGCGGTCGTCCTCGCGCGACAGCACGGGGAAGCCGAAGACCTCGCAGTAGAAGTCCGCCAGGCCTTCCGGGTTCGGCGCCTGAAGTGCCAGCTCGCAAAATCCGCGAGCGATTCCGGCGGCCGTCTCGGTCATGTCGCGGCCATTACCCGAGAACCGGGCCGCATCACCTTCGAGTCAGCGAGCGCTGAGCTCGAGCAGCAGCGGCGCGTGGTCGGACGGCTTCGTGCCCTTACGGAAGTTCCGGTCGATCCCGCACTCGCGGATCCGGCCGGCGAGTGGCGCGGAGACGAGGTGGGCGTCGATCCGCAGCCCCATCTTGCGGTGGAAGTGGCCCTGGCGGTAGTCCCACCAGGTGAAGCCGGGCTCGTCGGGGTGCAGCTCGCGATAGGCGTCGACGGTGCCGGCGGCGAGCAGCGCGCGGAACCGCTCGCGCTCGGCCGGCGTGACGTGGGTGGACCCGACGAAAGCCGCTGGGTCGTAGACGTCGAGGTCGGTCGGGCAGACGTTGAAGTCCCCGGCCACGATCAACGGCTCGCCCGACAGCTCGCCGATCCGCGTCGCCATCGCCTCGAGGAAGCGCAGCTTGTCGTCGTAGGTCGGCGTGTCGGGCGCGCGGCCGTTGGGGACGTAGACCGACACGACACGCATGCCGGCGACCGTCGCCTCGATCCAGCGCGCCTCGTCGACAGCGGGCTCGCCCGGCAGGCCGACCGCGACGTCGTCCAGCTCGTCCCGCGCGAGGATCGCCACACCGGCCCAAGCACCCGCGCTGTGGTGGGCGACCCGGTAGCCCGCCGCCTCGAGCTCGACCTCGGGAAACGTGTCCGGCGGCGACTTCGTCTCCTGCAGCAGGACCACGTCGGGCGAGTGCAGCTCGAGGAGCTCGAGCACTCGGGGCATCCGGACCTTGAGCGAGTTGACGTTCCAGGTGACGACCTTCACAGGCCCGCCACCCTACGGCCCCGAACGGGCGGTCAAACGAGCTCGGAGATCAGCACCGCCGTGCCGAACGCGAGCGCGAGCGCGGCGACGAAGGCGATCAGGCCCACCGGCGGGCCGCCGTGGATGCCAGTCTTGTGCAGCGCGGCGTGGCCCTTCCCACGCTTGAGCAGCCACTGGTTGACAGGAACCGTCACGACGCCGGCGACCGGCAGAGCGAAAGCCAGCGCGCCCCAGAAGAGCAGCGTGTCGAGCCCGGCCTCCATCGCGCCGGGGATCGCGACGATGATCGCGTTGTCGACCAGCTCCATCGTGGCGATGCTGACCGTGTCGGTCGCTAACGCGATCGGCACCACGGCGCCAAAGGCAAGTCCGGCGCGCAGCAGCGGCAGGCTCGTGAGCCCGTAGCCGAAAGCGAAGGCGAGGACGATCGCGAGCACGAGCGTTGTGGCGTTGGATAACCCGAGCGCCGTGCCGATCGCCATGCCTGCGATCTCGCCGATCGCGCAGCCGGTCAGGCAGTGGAGCGTCGCGCTGATCGCCATGTTGCGCAGCGGCTTGCCTGAGGTCGGCAGCTCGTGGTGGTGATGGTGGGCGTGGTCGTGGGGGGCGTGGGCTGTCGCGTCCATGGCTCTCACCGTACCACAGTACCCCCCAGGGGTATACTGCCTGACATGCCCTCGACCCCCCAGACCAGCCGCGGCTACACAGCAACGAAGGACCAGCTCCAGGCCCGCCTGAAGCGAATCGAGGGACAGGTCCGCGGTGTCCAGGGAATGGTCGACGAGGACCGTTGGTGCCCCGACATCCTCATCCAGATCGCCGCGATCCAGGCCGCCCTCAACAAGGTGGCCCTCGGCCTTGCCGACGGCCATGCCCGTCACTGCGTAGTCGGCGGGCCCGAGAAGGACAAGGAGCAGCGAACGGACGAGTTGATGGCGGCGCTGGGGCGGTTGGTACCAGGCGGCTGAGCTACGGCTACTTTTGTGCTACGTTCGTCGCAATGGCGATCCGAGTTGCGTCCCGAGATCTGCGTAACAACACGGCTGAGCTGCTGCGCCGCGTCGATGCAGGCGAGCAGATCGTGATCACCAAGCGCGGAGATCCGGTCGCCTCCCTTGTCCCGTTCGAGTCCCCGCGTCGACGCTGGCTCCCCCGAGCCGAGCTGGTACGCCGCCTCGCCACCTCACAGGCGGATGCCGGCCTTCGTGGAGACTTGGCTCGTATCGCGGGCGACACGACCGACGACCTCGGCCCGCTCCCGTGACGCCACCCGTCGAGCGCGGGCTGCTCGACACCACGGTCTTCATCGCAGGCGAATCGGGCAGAGAGCTCGACGAAGCGTCACTACCCGACGAGGGCGCGATCTCGCCGATAACCGTCGCCGAGCTGCATGTCGGTGTCCTCGCCGCAAAGGACGTCGACGTCCGAGCCCGTCGCCTCGCCACGCTCGAGGCAATCGCCGACATCGAGACCCTGCCGATCGACAACGCCGTCGCAGCGGCCTGGGCACTGCTGCGTATTCATCTAGCGGAGTCGAAGCGACGCCTGAACGTCAATGACCTCTGGATCGCAGCGACCGCGCTCGCCCACGATCTGCCCATAGTGACCCAGGACGACGACTTCGCGCCGTTGGAGGGCATCAGCGATCTTCAGGTGATTCGGGTCTGACCGGCGAGTTCGGGCGGCAGCGCGGTCAGCCCATCGGGGTAGAGGTCGGCGATCGTCTCCGGGCTCATCTCGAGCGTGTTGCCCGGCTCGGGTGGCGCTCCGCAGACGAACCACAGCGCATCGGTGTCGGTGTCGTTGAAGACCTGGCGCACGGTGCGCGGCTCAACGACCAGTGCGGACAGCGGCTCCACGGTTAGCACCTCCTCGCCGATCCGCACACGGCCGGTCCCCTCGAGCAGCACGTAGAGCTCCGCCTGTGCGCGGTGGCGGTGCTTGGTGGTCGCCTGTCCCGGCGCCAGCCGCCACAGCCGTGCGCCGAGCGTGTCGGCTCCGAGCTGCTTGGCCAGGTCGGTGTTGAGCACGCCGGTCGCGTTCGACGGCCGCCAGAACGCGTCGGCGGCGTGCAGAAGCCGGTAGCCGCTACCCAAGGTCAGCGCTTCACGACGACGTACTTGCCCGCATCGCTGATGCGCATGATCTCGAGGAAGGACAAGCTCGTGCGGTAGCCGGTCTTCGGATCGATCGAGATCGGGCCCGTCTGAGCCTGGACGTCACGGATCGCGCGCAGCTCTCGCGACAGGCGCCTGTAGCGCGTGCTGTCCGCTCTGCGGATCGCGGAGAAGAGGACCTTCGCGGAGTCGTAGCTGAACACTCCCCAGACCCCCGGCGCCGCGTTGAACGCCCGCTTGTACTTGCGGACGAAGGCGCGTGCCGACGGCAGCTGGCGCGCGTCCGGCACACCGCTGAACACGCACCGCTGCGCGGCAGCAATCCCGGCTGCGGTGACGAACCCCGGATCGACGTTGGCGAGCCCCATGAGGCAAGGCGGCGTGGAGCCGAGAGCTCGCAGTGCCTGGGCGATCTGTGCTCCCTCCGGGAAGTAGGTACTCGAGTAGACGAGGTCCGGGCCTGAGGCGAGCGCCTCGGCGACCTTGGCCGCGTAGTAGCCGGCCGGAACGTCAGCGGTCTCCTCGACCGAGGTCCACGTCACCGCCACCCCGCGAGCCTGCAAGCGAGCGCGTAACCGGGTGGCCATTCCGGTCGTGAAGGCGCCGTTCGGCGTGTCGTCGACGAGCATCGCGACCTTGTTGGCGCCCTGCTTGCGCACATAGCGAGCCTCCGCCGGCGCGATCTGGCTGTTCATCGGCTGAAGGGTGATGCCGGCGCCCTGCGTGTCGTCGCTCGAAGTCATCCACAGCGGCAGGACCTTGGCGGCGCGGTACAACGGCAGGTTCACGAGACCGGCCGACGAGTTGTACGGACCGATCACCGCCACCGGGTTACGCCTGATCACCTTGCGGGCCGTCGCCGCGGCCCGTGACGCGTCGCCACGGTCGTCGCCCCGGACGAGCACGACCCGCCTCCCCAGCACTCCCCCGCGTCTGTTGGCCTGGCGCACCGCGAGCTGTGCCCCGCGCAGGATGTCGACGCCGTTCGACGACTGCGGACCGCTGATCGGCGCCTCGACGGCGATCACGATCGGATGGTTCTTGGCAGACGCGGCGGGTGCCGCGACCAGACCTAGGAGTGCGAGGCCGGCCAGTACCGACAGGCGGAGACAGCGGAGCATTCTGGGCCTTCCGTGAGTGGGGCAGGGCGTCGGCCTTGCCAGTCGAGCGACGCTACTCCAGCTCGGGCCGAAAAGCCAGCGGGGGGCTCAGCGCGTTGGGGCAGCGAGTAGCGAGACGCGGCCGTGGGTGGAAAATAACACCGATTAACCGCCTAAGCGGTATTATTTTTCCGAATGACCTCCCGATCTCATTCCCGCGTGGTCCATCACGTCGCCCGGATCCTCGGCACCCAGGTCCGTGCCGGGAGGCTCGAGCGCGGCTGGACGGTGACGCAGCTCGCCGAGCGTGCCGGCGTGACGGAGAAGACGGTACGCAATGTCGAGCAAGGCTCACTCGGAGTCGCCCTTGGTACGGCACTCGACTGCGCTGTGCTCGTCGGCGTCACGTTGTTCTACGAGGACGAGCGCCGCCTGGCCGCCGAGGCCGAGCGGGGCCGCGCAGTCCTGATCGGCAAGCGTGTCCGCCGGAAGGCGCCGAAGGAGGTCGACCTTGACTTCTGAGTCGTACGTCTGGGTATGGCTGCCAAACACCGAGCACCCGGTCCCGGCGGGAGTGGCCCGCCAAGAGGGGCCGTTCGTGCAGTTCGCCTACGGCGAGCGGTACCGCCAGCGCCCCGACGCGATCTCGCTGTTCGACGCCGAGCTGCCACTCGACCGCATCGGATTCGCCGACCCACCCGACGGCTTGGAGATCGCCGGCTGCCTGAGCGACGCGGGTCCCGACAGCTGGGGTCAGCGAGTCATCCTCAACCGCCTCGCCGGGAGCCGCGCCGACTTCAACGACCTCGACAAGCTGACCTACCTGGCCGAGGCTGGATCGGACCGCATCGGGGCGCTTGACTTCCAGCAGTCCCCGCGGGAATACGTCCCCCGCAACAGCGATCAGGCGACGCTCGCCGACATGCTGGAAGTCTCCGAGCGCATCGAGTCCGGCGATCCGGTGCCTCCCCGGCTCGAGCAGGCGCTGCGCGCCGGCAGCTCCGTCGGCGGCGCGCGACCCAAGGCGCTGCTGACCGACAGCGGCCGTCATCTCATCGCCAAGTTCAGCTCACTCACCGACAGGTACGCCATCGTCCGTGCGGAGTTCGTCGCGATGCGCATCGCCGCCCGCTGCGGGCTCGATGTCGCCCAGGTCGAGCTCACCGAGGCGAATGGCCACGACGTCCTGCTCGTAGAGCGCTTCGACCGCGTTCCCGGCACCGACCGTCGGCGGGCGGTCATATCGGCCTTGACTCTGCTCGGCCTGCCAGAGACCTCGCCGCGGCTCGCCGCATACGGGGACCTGTCGGAGCTGATCCGCCGACGGTTCACCTCGCCAAGGCAAGCTCGCCGGGAGCTCTTTTCGCGCATGGTCTTCAACGTCCTGTGCGGCAACACCGACGATCACGCACGAAATCACGCCGCGTTCTGGGACGGACGCGATCTGACGCTGACGCCGGCTTACGACATCTGCCCCTACCCGAGGAGCGGCGGCGAGGCGACTCAGGCGACGCTCCTGGGCACCGGCGATGACCCATACCGGTTCTCGAATGTCCGTGGATGCGTGGACAGGGCCGGTCTCTACGGCATCTCGCGCGCCGACGCGCTGGACATCGTCCACGGCCAGCGCGAGACCATCGAGGCCAGCTGGGACGAGGTCTGCGACGAAGCCCGCCTCGCCACAACACAACGCCACGTGCTCCGCAGCGTGTTCCCACACGAGTACGCCCTCTACGACCTGGCGGCGTGACGGACTCGCGAATTCGAACTCCAGACGTACTCAGTGACCGACGTTGGTCTTGACCAGCTTTCGCTCCGACGCGCTCACCGGTCCCCGGTCCTCGAGCGTGTCGATCGCCTGAGCGAGGTCGTCGGCGAGCTTGTCGACGAGCGAGTGGTTCATGCTCAGCTTGACCAGAGCGCGCATCATCTTCACGTCCTGCGCGTTCGGGGGCATCGTGTATGCGGGCACCATCCAACCCCGCTCGGCGGCCAGCTGGAACGCGATGTCGAACTCGTCGTAGGCATGCTCCTCGGCGAGGTTGAACGCGACCAGAGGCAGCTGCTCCTCGTCCTTGCCGATCACGTTGAACATGCCGAGGGACTCGATGTGACTCGTCAGCAGCCTGGCGTTGGCCTGCATCGTCTCCATTGCCCAGCGATACCCCTCCTTTCCGAAGCGGACGAAGTTGTAGTACTGGGCGATGACCATCGCTGAGCCGGTCGAGAAGTTGAGCGTGAAGGTGGCGTCGGTCTTGCCGAGGTAGTTCTCGTAGAAGACGAGGTCATCCGCCAGGTCGGCCTTCTCCCGGAAGATCAGCCAGCCGACCCCGGGGTAGACGAGCCCGAACTTGTGACCGGAGGCGTTGATCGAGCGCACCTGCTCGAGCCTGAAGTCCCACTTCGAGTCCGGATAGAGAAACGGCCACGTGAACGCGCCGCTGGCGCCGTCGATGTGCAGGGGGACGTCGATGCCCTTGTCGTTCTTGAGACTCAGCAGGAGATCGTTGATCCCGACGACGTCGTCGGCGTGACCGGTGAAGGTCGTGCCGACGACGGCGGCAACGCCGATCGTGTTCTCGTCGAGGTGCGGCTCGACGTCCTCGGGACCGATCGTGTACTTGCCGGGCCGCAGCGGGACGATCCGCGGCTCGACGTCGAAGTAGCGGCAGAACTTCTCCCAGACGACGTGCACGTCGCCTCCGAAGATCAGGTTCGGCCTCGTCGTGTCCTTGCCCGCGGCCTCGCGGCGTTGCCGCCACTTCCACTTCAGCGACAGCGCCCCGAGCATGATCGCCTCGGAAGATCCCTGAGTGCTCGTGCCGGTCGTCTCGTCCGGCGCGTGGAAGAGCTCGGCCAGCATCCGGATGCAGCGCTGCTGGATCTCGAAGGTCTGCGGGTACTCGGCGTGATCGATGAAGTTCCGGTGGAGGTTCTCGTCGATCACCTCCCGCGCCTCGGGCTCCATCCAAGTGGTGACGAAGGTGGCCAGGTTTCGCTCCGGGACACCCTCGATGGACAGCTCCTGCTGAATCAGGCGCAGCGCCGCGGTGGGGGTGAGCGGGCGATCGGGTATCGCGTCGTCAGGGGCGCGCTGGGTGGTCCAAGCACCGGCGCCTTGGGGCTCCGGGAAAGGCAAGCCTTGGTTCACCGCGTCCTCCTCGGCCCGGCCGCTCGGCGCGAGACCCGCTTGATCCGGATGGAGTCACGTCGAGGCTTGCCAGCTTGATCGGCGATCTGACCACACTAACGCTGACGGTATGCCGGCGAAGAAACTTTGTTGCCAACCACGGCGCTACTCACCGAGCTGCCCGCCGGCGGACACCGTTGCGGACGAGCGCGGCTACTCGGCGGGCACCGTCCGCACCTCGAGCAGCTTCCCGAGCGGGGTCGGCTCCTCGGTGGCGAACGTGACGGTCTGGGCGGGGCAGTCGGTGCCGGGTAGCACCACCACCTTCGGCGACTTCTCGTCTCCGCCGACCTTGAGGGCGTCGACGGTGCCGGCCTTGCAGCCGAGCGCGGCCTGCCCGTCCGGATTGAGGTTCAGCCGCAAGAGCGTCGGCGCGGTCGCGGGCTCCTGCTTCGGCTCCGGCGCCAGGGCAAGGAAGATCACGCCCGCGGCGACAAGGCCGACGGCAAGCACCGCCCATCGGTTGGCCTCCAAGTAGCGCGTTCGCACGGTCTCGCTCGCCTGCAATCCGTAGGCGCCGCGCCGCTGCCCCTGGAGCGACTCAAACAGCCGCTCGTCGAGCTTCAGCCCCTGCTCGTGGATCGCCGCCTCGGCCGCCGCCACGCCGGCGGCGGCGCGCGCCTCGCGCGCCTCGCGGCGCGCCGTCTCCGCCTCCGCCGCCTTCTGGGGGTCCGGCAGGTCGGCATCGCCGAGCAGCTCCTCGGCGAGCTTCGCCACTGCCTCGGCCTGGACCGCCCTGGCTTCGGCGGCCTTCGCCAGGCCTGCCGTGTCGGACGCGGGCACGCGCTTCGCGCCGAGCGCGTCGCGCTGGCGCTCGAGCCGCGCGCGCAGGTTGGCGTAGCTGCCGTAGCGCGTCTCCGGCAGACGCTCCAGCACGCGGTCGTCTATCTGCTCGTCGCCGAGACCAAGCGGCTCGCGCACGCGCGCGAACGCCAGCACGCCGATCAGCGCGCCGAGCGCCGCCAGTACGACCCCCGCGATCAAATAGCCCTCGTCGAAGCCAGCGTCGCCGGGCGCGCGGACGAGCGCCCCGATCACTGCCAGGCTGGGGATGCCCGCGAACGCGCCAGCGATCCACTGCGACGTCGAGCGCAGGCCCGCCGCGCTGTAGGCCGCCTCGTCGACGGGCTCGCCAGCCGCGGGCGGCTGCTCGGTGTCAGGCGCCTCGGCCACCGTCGGCTCCCCCAAGCGGGACTTCGATCGTGCTCTCGCCCGGCTTCGCGTCCAGCAGCTTGCGCAGCGTCGGCAAGCGCGGCTGGAGGCAGGTCACCTGAACGCTCTCACCATTCTTCCCCATCAGGTTTTTCAGGAAGTCGAACAGCACGTCGCGACTCTGGAGCGCCACGGAGTCGATCTCCGGCAGGCCCTCAACCGTCTTCTCCTCCGTGTAGCGAAGTGATTGATAACCAGAAGGGCCCGGCGCGTCGAGCACCTTCACCAGAACCGTCGTCCTCAGATCCTCCAGAGACAACTTGAGTGTCAGATCTTGCGGTGGCACCAGGTGAACACTAGGCGAAACCGAAGGCTCCATACCAGCGAGCTGCTAGATGCGCTCGCGGCCCGCGACACCAGCGTGTCGGGGAGGCGGACCTCACGGCGCCCGTGCTTGGACTATCTGACTGCGCAGCTTGGGTGAGGATGCCGGCGAGTGCCGTCTGCGCGGCGAGCGACTGGGCGGCGTGCCGACGAGCCTCCTCGGGCTCGGCGAGGTGGGCCTGTACCGAAGAGCCGAGCAGCCCGTTGAAGTAGCCCCGCTGACGCGCGCCAGGTCCGCCGTGGGCATCGTCAGCTCGAACTCGTCACGGTTCTGCTCGGGCTCCCAGCCGAGGTCGTCGAGCAGCCGCATGTCGTCCTCGAAGCGCCGGCGATAGCGCCGCGCCGTGTCGTAGTCCCCCTTGCTCATCACGATCGCTAGATCGCCGACGGCGTCTAGGTCGAGCGCCACCTCCGCGTAAATCGCCTCGCGCTGCTCGCGGTTGAGCTTGATGATCCCCATCGGGCTGGTCCCTTCGGTCACGCACCGAAGAACCGCCCAGCGACACCGCGATCTCAGCCCGGCAAGCCGGCGGGCATGTGGGACGATCCCGCGCATCGAAGGCTGGTCCTTCGGTGCCAGGCCCCCGGCAGTTAGCGCTGCGCCGGGGCCACTTATGTCACTTGCCTGCGGGCGAACGTAGGCGGACATGCCCCCATCTCAAGGCCTATGAGCGAGGTTCTCAGAATGCTCGTGTTGCCCCACGCGTTGCCCCAATGCCCCGCGATGCGTCCAAAAACGACCTCCGAACGCAAGAACCCGCTTCACGAGCGGGCTCTCAAGAGTGCGCCCGAGAGGATTCGAACCTCTGACCTTCGGTTCCGTAGACCGACGCTCTATCCAGCTGAGCTACGGGCGCGCAGCGGACTAGCCTAGCGGTCTCCCGGCGTGCGAAGCGGTCTGGTCGGCCGCTGTCAGCGCGGCGCGCCGGGGCGGCGGCCTGAGCGCTTCTGCTGGCGCTTCTGGACGTAGTTCCAGCCGCTGCGCATCGCCCTGCGGCCGGTCGGACTCAGGGCGAACGCCGTGACCCAGCCGCCGGGCAGGAACTTCGCGCCCTTGCGCATCGCCTGAGCTCTGAGTAGGTGACCGATCATGCGAGCGAACTACCCGCAGCGCCGCGCGCGAAAACTCTCACCTAGCGCGCCGGCAGCAGCTCTGGTCGGCGCAGCCGCAGCAGCCCGAACGACGCGACCGTCGCCGAGTCGACGAGCCGCCCGTCGGCGATCATCTCCTCCACCTCTGCGAGCGGGAAGCGCCCCACGCGCAAGCCCTCCTCCTCTAGCTCCAAGTCCTGCTCGCCCTGCGTCAGCTCAGTCGCAAGCCAGACGTCGAACGCCTGCCCTGTGATCCCGTACGCGAAGTAGAGCTTCCCGAGCCGCTCCATCGAGCCGGCTTGCAGCCCCGTCTCCTCACGCAGCTCGCCACGCCCCAGCTCCTCCGGATCGGGGTCGTCCTCGCCCTCCCACGCTCCCTGCGGAATCTCCCAGAACCGCTCCCCCACCGGATGGCGAAACTGCTCGACAAGCGTCACCTGCCCATCCTCGATCGCAATCACCGCCGCCGCCGGCGCCTTCTCCACCACCGCATACAACCCCTCCGACCCATCAGCCCGCTCGAACCGGTCCTCCCTCAGCCGCATCCACTTGTTCTCATAGACGATCCGCGACTCCGTGACCTTCGGCGGCAGAGGCCGCTCCATATCGGATCTGAGATCAGTCATGTCGGTCATCGCGGTCCTTCTCGAGCGTATGGGCGTGGCTGGCGGTGCCGGCGGAGGCCGCCGTGTGCACCGCACATAAGGCCTCCGACGGTGCCGCCAGGCGCGTCCATACGCCGAGAAAGCGGAGAGGGAGGGATTCGAACCCTCGATCGAGCGTGAGCCCGATACTCGCTTAGCAGGCGAGTGCCTTCAGCCACTCGGCCACCTCTCCTTGACCCGGCGGATTGTAGGCGCACGCACAAGGATCAGCGCGTCGTCGGCCTCGAATCGAAAGAATGCGTGCTCATGGCCAAGACTCTTGTAACCGTCGTGATCGCCGTCGTCGTCCTCGGCGCCGTGACCCAGTTGGTGATTCCGGGCTTCGCCGAGCGGCATGTGGAGTCGAAGCTGGAGGAGGACAGCAACGGCGGCGAGGCGGTCGTGGACGTCAAGGCGTTCCCCGCGGTTCGGCTGCTGTTCGGCCATGGCGACCGCTTCGAGGCGCGCGGCCGCGGGCTGCGTGTCGATCTGACCGGCGAGGACCCGGACGATCCGCTCGGGCGGCTCGAGAACTTCGACGAGGTCGACATCGACCTGGTCGACCTGGCGGCCGGCCCGATCGAGGTGCAGGCGATGTCGCTGTACAAGGGCGAGGACGACGAGGACTACTCGTTGCACATGGACGCCGAGACGACGCCGGCGGCGATCGCGGAGTCGGTCGGCGGGTCGTTGGGGGGCGAGATCGGTCAGCTGATCGCGGGCGCCGGTGCGGCCACGCTGCCGGGCGGCGGGCAGACGGACCTTCCGATCGACATGGACGCGACGGTGAAGCGTGCGGATGACGGCACGATCACCGTCGATGCCGACGAGGGCAGCAGCGTCAGCGGGGTGCCGGTCGGACCGTTCGCCGAGGCGATGGTCGCCGCGGTTCTCGCGCGCCTCTAGGCGACCGGGACGAGCTCGGACTCGCCGCGCTCGAGCCCGAGCAGGAACTGCTTGCGGCCGATGCCGCCGGTGTAGCCGCCCATCCCACCGCCGGTCGCGACGACGCGGTGGCACGGCACGACGATCGGGATCGGGTTGGAGCCGAGCCCGTTGCCGGCGGCCCGTACGGCCTTGACGTTCCCGGCGCGCTCGGCGATCTGGCGGTAGGTGATCGTGTGGCCGTACTCGATCTCGGTGCTCGCGCGCAGGATTCGGCCGAAGAACCCGCCGGCGGTGAGCCGCCAGTCGACCGGGAAGCTGAAGTCCTGGCGGCGGCCCTCGAAGTACTCGTCGAGCTGCTCGCGAACCGGGTCGAGCCGTGCCGGCAGCTCGAGAATTCGCGGCGAGATCCGCTCGGCGAGCTTCGTGAGCACCTCCTCGACCGAACGGTCGGGATAGGCGAGCGTCACGAGCCCGTCCGGGGTCGCCGCGAGCGTGAGCGGGCCGAGTGGCGAGTCGGTCTGGGCGTAGGCGACGTCGACGAGGCCCTCGGCGTCGGCACGCGCCGCGACGGCGTCGAGCGTCGCGGCGGTCGGCGCCCCAGGCCGCAGCTCACGCGCCTCCCGCTGGAGTTGCCGCTCGAGTCTGCTCATCACACCCACTCCTTTCTCAGTCGCTCGAGTCCCTCGAAGACGTTGCGCCGCGCGGCGTCCTGCGAGCAGTCGAGCGCGTTCGCGACCTCGGCGTAGGACAGGCCGGCGACGCTGCGCAGGAAGACGCCCATCCGCTGCTTCTCGGGCAGCGCGCGGACGTGCGCCCAGAGCTCGGGCTCCCCGTCCACCGGCTCGAAGGGCGGCGTCATAGCGATCTCCGGCAAGGCGTCCGACGGGATCGCCCGCCGCGCCGCCGCACGGTGCGCGTCAAGCGCCTTGCGCTGGGCAATCCGCAGCAGCCAGCCGCGCAGGTTGCTGTCGCTCTCCAGGTCTGGATACGCGCGCAACGCGGCGATGCAGGCCTCCTGAAAGCAGTCGTCGGCGTCGACCGGCCCGACCGCGGCGACGAGGAAGCGGTGGACGACGGCTCCGTGCGCGTCGAGCAGCACCTGGAACGGCGGAAGGCTCACGTCCTCTTAACGGCGCGAGCGCTTCTTTTGTGAGACCGGCCGCGGCGGAGCCTCGCCCGACTCGATGAAGACGGGCGAGCCGATCGGCAGCGCCTCGAGCAGCCACTTCGCGTCGTCGGCCTTGACGCGCAGGCAGCCGAGGCTCACCGCTTGGCCGATCCCGCTCGTGTCGCTGGTCGCGTGGACGGCGAGTCGGTCACCGCCGGGCCAGCCGACGGGGAGCCGCGTCTGGTGGCCGGTCAAGGCGACGACACAGCAGCCGTACGGCGAGGCCGAGTCTTTGACGCGCAGCTTGTCGGTGACGGCGAAGCGGCCCGTCGGCGTCGGGTGGTCGGAGCGGCCGATGCCGACGTCGATGGTCCGGACGATCTCGCCGTTGCGCTCGACCTTCAGCTCGCGCTTCGCGAGGTTGGCGTGCATCGCCCAGCCGACGGTGTCGAGCCGCTCGACGTCCGCCTCGCGCATCCAGCCGACCTCGCCGTTCTCGAGCTCGGGCACGAGCACGGCGAGCCAGTCGCCGTCGCGGTCGACGATGCTCATCACGCGCGGGGAGTCCCACTCCGTCTTCGCCGCGACGCGCACCTTCGGCTCTCCGCGCGGCTCGTCGAGCAGCGTGACCGCCTTGTCGATCACCGCTACGGGATAGCGGTAGGCGCTCTCGGGGTCGGACGGGAACGGCTCGCCGATCGCCTCTTCGTGCGGCTGGAAGGGACGCGTCGCGTTCTCGTCGTCGCCGAGCGTGCTCGAGCTGGCGTCGTCGCCGAGCAGAAGCACCGAGCCCATGCCGACCGCGATCAACAGCGCGATCAGCGCGGCCGCGGCGATCGACCAGCGACGGTTGGGCGACGACTCGCGCGGCGGGGGCTCGTCGAAGCCACGGCGTCCGCCGGAGGCGCCACCGAGCATCCCGAGCACGGGGCCGTCAGAGGCGGTCGGGGCCGGTGCGGAGTGGGTCGCCACCGGCTCCGCCGGCACCTCCGCAGCCGCGGCGGGCACGTCCACCGAGGTCGCGGCCGGCACACTCTCGAGAGGCTTCGCGCGCTCTACGCCCTCCCACGTCGCGGTGTCGAGCAGCGCTGTCAGCACCTGTCCGAGGTCGGTGCCGCGCTGGACCCCGAGGTCGTCGGCGAGCCGCTCGACCGCGCCGGCGCGCATGCGGGCGACGTCGCTCGGACCGCAGTCGAAGATCGCAGCCAGGTCGTTGTCGGGCACATGGCGGCGCAGCGAGTAGTCGAGGACCTCCCGGTCACGGGGATCCAGGCGTCCGAGTGCCTCGGCTAGCTGTTGACGGTCGATCATTGGGCGCAGAGAGGGCCGGCTCGGCGGCTCGCGAACTTCGCGGCGCGAACGGCCGCCACCCAGCCAGGGTAACCCTGATTTCCACGGAACCCGCTGCGAACCTCCGTTTGCCCGGTCAGATGGAGGGGTAGATCGGGAGGGACCCCAAGGAGGAACCAGATGCTGATCGCAGGAATCGTCGTCGTCTGCATATTGCTGCTCGTGCTCGCGTTCCTCGCCCCGCGCCTCTCGCGCCACCCGCAGCGTGGCGTCGACAAGACCCTCGGCGTCGGCCAGAGCGCTGGAGGCTCACTGCCCGGCTTCCTAGGCCGCTGGGCACAGAAGCCCTTCTCCTCGTCGCGCAAGGCGACGAACAAGAGCGCCTCGAAGGGCCGCGAGGGCCGCGGCAAGATGCCCGTCTAAGCCGGTCTCTACGCGGTGGCGAAGCGCTTCGCCGAGCGCTCGCGATGCTTCTGGGCCTCGACCTCGCGGTTCTTCGGCGGAGCGGTCGTCACGAGCTCGTCGAGCAGGCGTGTCGTCACCGCGGCAATGTCCCGAACGGCGCGATCGAAGGCCTCCTGATTGGCCTGGGACGGCTTCGTCGTCCCACTGATCTTGCGGACGTACTGCAGCGAGGAAGCCTGCACCTCGTCGGTCGTGGCGGCGGGCTCGAAGTTATGGAGTGTCTTGATGTTGCGGCACATAGGTCGAGGGTAGACGTCTGGGAACGTCGGGTCTAGGCCGGACCTAAGAGAGCGGAGGGGGCGGGTCGAACCCGCGGTGGGCGTGAACCCACTCCGGTTTTCAAGACTGCTGGCGCTTCGCTTGGATAGCGCTCTAGAGCGGGAAAGTAGCCGGAGGGAACGAAATCCGGGCGAAATTCCTGCTGGCGCAAAGCGGTAGAACCAGCGCGAAAGCGGTATAGCCCACGAGCTATGCTCGAACGCCATGGCCAAGGTGATGATCTCCATCCCCGACGATTTGCTCGGCGCGCTCGACGCGGAGGTGGGTCGCCGCAGCACGACACGCAGCGCCCTCCTCCAAGAAGCCGCAAAACGCGAGCTCGGTCTACTGCGTCGCGCGCCCGGCGACGTTCTCGCAGACCTCGACAAACTGAGCGTTGCCTGGGCAGGTCCGATCGACGCAGCGAAGCTCGTACGCACCGAGCGCCTACGCGACCTGTAATACATCAGTGGCCGCCGAGACAAACGTGGCTGGTTGACGCCAGCGTCGCCCTGAAGTGGTTCATGCCGCTAGACCGCGAGCCCAATGCCGACCTCGCGCGCTCCGCAATCGGCCTCGCTATGCGCCACCACCTCCCTCGCGGTCTACGAGGTCGGCAACATCCTCACGCGCAAATCTGGCTGGGACGCGAATCAAATCGCGCTTGCACTTCAGGTGCTGCACGACATTTGCGGCGATCCACTTGACCTAGCATCGTCCGACCGCCACGCCACTGCCGAGATCGCTCTTAAGCACGACCTAACCTTCTACGACGCGTCCTATGCCGCGATCGCGGCACGCATGAAACGCCACTTGCTCTCGGCAGACAGCGATCTCATTCGCCCGGGACTGGCTGATCCGTTTGACAAAGCGTTGGGCTAGGGACGAGCCATGACCGATCCCCCCTAGCGAGGCTCGTCCGCTTGGGCGTTCCCTCCAATGCCCTCGCATTCTATGGGCGCTGGTGGCCACCGCGGTCGTCTAAGGAACCCGAAACGTGATGACTGCCTCTGAGCGCATCCGCTTCGAGAACGCTGAGCCCTCTTTCGGGGGAGGCAGATATCGCCGGCGGGCGGGAATCATTCGCTCGTTTCGCCCCTCTAGATCTAGGCCAACCGAGCGCGCCGCCTTAATGACGATCCCTGCGTTATCGACCGATGCCCCTTTCAGCAGGGAATTCCCAACTACGAGCACGATCCGCCCTCCAGGGCGAACTACCGCACGGAGCTGTCCGAGCATTCCCGAGCTGTCGGTCGCGTAGCGGCGTATCCATCCGAGATACCTAGGGGGAAGCGACCTTCCTTGGGGAGCATCTATGAAGGGATCAATCTCAAACGGTGCCTCAGGGAGACCCCGCTCTGCCCCGATACTCCCTGCTCGGACCAGCTGAAGCTCATCTACCGAATGCCCAAACCAAATGAGGCTGAGTCGATGACCACGTAGGTAATCGATGGCATTCAGGTATGGAGGCGAGGTCATTGCAGCATCGAACAGGCCGTCCACTTCTCTACTCAGGCGGCTTACGTCGCCCTGCTGGACCACAGCGGTCCCGCGGATAGCGACTGCATTGACTCTCTTTCCCACGAGCTGGGCCGCTCGTAAAAACCCGACGTAGACGTCAAAATCGTTCTCGTCGGTGACTCGATGAGGACGACTGTGGGACACATCGCGAGCGAGAGACGCGCCTCGGTCCTTAGTAATCACCAGCCGACTGAAGCACACTCTCAGCAGGTCTCGCGTCTGATATCGACATGCCTTGAGCACGCTAGCCAGACGACTCAACTGCTCTAGTTGCGGCTCTGCAAACCAATACCTCGCGAACTCGTCCGTGCTCGGGTCGGTCCATGGCGGCTCCGCCTCACTCCCAGTCACTTCTCGCGCGCGCTGGACGACGCGCTCTGCGTCGCGCTGTAGCCGATCAGCACCCATCGGGGTTACCCAGGCCCGAGTCATCAGCACCGCGAGTGGATCGACATCACGGCCGACGCAAAAATGACCCGCCTCAACTGCATGCCGCACGACGGTCCCCGAACCGCACATAGGATCAATGACACGGCTCCCGGCCGGCAGACCGTCCACAACCTGCCGCGATAGCTCGGGCGCCATGCGGGCGGGGAAGGGATGGATCGTGTCCATCAAGAGTCGCCCTCCCCGTGCGCATCACTCTCGTCCTCCGCCGGGGCCTCACCCATTGGCAAGGCATTCACTCCGAACATGTCTCGGAGCTGGCGCTCCACCTCTGCCAGGATCTGGCTTGCCGTGTGGTGGAGTACAACGCTCCCGCTGCGCTCAACCTCAATCCAGCGCCGTCCGATAATCGTCTCAACCGCCTTGAGCGCCGCCACTAGACGCTCGGGGGCAAAGCCTCGCAGCTCGTCGTCGCTTGCTCGAACGGTGTACACGTTAGGGCGGGCCTTCGGATCTCCCTTGGCATCCTCAAGGCCCGCGAGAAGCCGCTGCAGCGGCACCTGCGGCTCCCGCGCCTTTAGCTCATCCTCGAGGTCGTCGATCCACGCCGTGACCTGAGGCACTGTGTGCGCTGTCTCGAACAGAGATCGGAGCCGCGTCAGTGGAACGCCCTGGCGATAGTGCAGCTCGACAAGGCGACGAAGATCCGCGATGCGTAGCAAAGTGACTGCCTGGGGGTTCGGTGGAGCCGTAGCGTCGGCAACCAGCCGGTTGAGTTTTCCAGTTGAATTGTTCTCCGCGGCGTACTCCTTAGCCAAGAAGAAAGCGAAATGAGCATCCTCCGCCTTACGGAAGTCCTCAATACTGCCGAGGTTGATCTTGTCTGCTGGAACTGACGGGCCGTTTGTCTGCTTAGCGTCGTACACGACCTTGTAGTCGGCTAGGTCTTGAGTGCCCCGCCCTAGGCGGGCGTACAGCACCCCGTCAGTCCCCTCAGCATTACCGCCTCGTCGCTCATACTCAAAGCCGAGCACTTGGAAGGCTGCCCCGATGGCGCGCTCCAGAGCCTTGTCGTTGCGATTTGCAATCTCAAGGAGGCGCAGGACCTCCGCAGCGGTAGACGGGTGATCCCCAGCCAGAAGACGAAGGACTCGATCACGCTCATCAAGGAGGTCGATCCGACTCGCAACCCCGACCCCTTGCTCCTGGAGAAGAACGTCCAGAAGCATCTCTGCCGATCCGAAGAGCGTCGCCGCTCCCCGGTCCCTACCGTTCGACAGAAGCTTGTCTATAAACGGGTGATCTGAGTTAATCACCAGAGTGCGCGTGGCCGGCTCGTAGCGCAACGCACGGTCGTACGGGCCGCTCCCCTCGAACGACACCCGAGCAATTGGAGTCTCGGCAACAGCTGTCTCGAAAGCATTCAGCCACTCATCGACGTCCGTCCCAGGGTCAATATCCGGAACCGACAAGTAGTAGGACTCTTCGTTCGCCGACACGACCTCCCTAACGCCGGCAGCAATCGGCTCCGTAACGAACAAGCTCGGCGCATCCCTAAGCAGCGACTCTATGTCGAAGCCAGCACGCTCACGCTCGGCCCAGTCGTCGTAGGCCCGTCTACATGAATTGAACACACCATGCAAGTACTTACGCAGAATTGTGATTGGATCGGACTCACGGACGCCCTCTCGCGAAGAGAGCAGGTGCTCACGTAGACCGTCCGCAGTGACCTCCATCGAGAAGCGCGACCAAGCGGCGTGGTTCAAAGCATCAAGCCCGAATAGCTCGTCCTCAAGGTTGATGACGCGCCCACGCACACGAACAAAGAAACCGTGGCTTCTGCTGTACTGATCCGACTTTCCCTCGGTAAGACGCTTCTCGTAGATCGTCGCCGTTCCGGTAACAACATCATCGATTCCGGGGATGATCACCCCCTTTGACGTAGTTGTTATCCCAAGATCGGCCGCGACAGAGTCGTCGCCACCGGTCCTGTAGGAGGCGATGGTTGGCAGCTTTTCCTTACTCGACTTAAGCCGAGTGCCGTCGAGCGAAATCTTGAAGTTGGCATGTAAGGGCAACCCCGTGCTGAGGACCCATGCCAGCCGTCCTGCCGACAACTTCTCGTACAACGCTTTGAAATCGCTTAATGCTGCTGCCGTCCACGTTGGTGATGCGTTTTCCCCAAACATCAGATCCCAAGCCGCGGGGTCCCGCTCCTCGATATCAGCTAACACCTCGCGCGCTTGGTCCTCCGATAACTCAAAGAGCTGCAGATCGAATGGTGCCTTCGGCTCGTACTGATGCAAGTCAGTCAGGTCGTGAAAATTCATGGACGTCGACCTGATTACTCCGTCAGCCCGGCTGATATGCGTTAGACGCCACGCAAGCACATAGGCCGCTAGCTTGCCTATGCCGAATTGTCCAATTGGCGCGCGGGGCAGGTTCTTGGGATCAGCGGCCGCCTTTGTCGAATCGGCGACTCGCCATAGCTGGAAAAACCCTTGAGCGTCCATCCCGTCACCGTCGTCGACTACCCACAGGGGTGGTAGCTCCTCGTCGTCGTCAGGCTCACGAGGCAACAGGACATGCGACGACTTCGCGCCGGCGTCGTAGCTGTTGCTGACTAGCTCCTCAATCGCCTTCTGTGGACTCTGATAGAGACCCTCCGAGAAGAGCCGGATTATCTCGTAACTGATGTGAACCGGGATCGGCTGGTCCGCGGGCGAGCCCGCCTCGATAAGGGTTGTTAGGTCGGTAGCGGCCAAGGTGGAGCGAGATCCTAACGCCCGGCCTCGCAAGGCCCCTACAGCCGGCGGGCTCTTAGCCACCGGCGCGCGCTCTGCGATGCGGCAGAGCAGAGCTTTGCGTACTCGCTCCGCTGGAAGCAACTCCTGCGTCGCGATGGCTGGACGCACAACCGTGAAGTGACACTGATCGCGACGGATAGGTACCGTGGTTTGGGCGTATGCGCTCACACTTGCGGCGTGCGGGCACAAATGACAGTTCCCGGCTCAGGACCGGACAATCGCTCCCCCTCCCGGTACACGCCACTGGCTCGACGGCAGGTCGAGGCGCCAACGGTTGTCCACGTCCATCGCAAGTTCGTCATGGGACTGCTTCTTGCCATTGCGCGAGACGGACCGATTCCGTCTCCTCGGCCCCAGAGCAGTCGCGAGCCCTGGCCTGCGTTGACCTACCCGAGAGACGCCAGCAAATCGGAGCACAAGAGCCAGCGAAAACGGCTCTTCAGACGATTTTTCGCTCTACAAGCGGAGGGGGCGGGATTCGAACCCGCGGTGGGCGTGAACCCACTCCGGTTTTCAAGACCGGTGCATTCAACCGCTCTGCCACCCCTCCGGGGGTCGATCAATCCTAAGGCGGATAGGGTCGTGCGGTGGCCAACGCGAACGAAGAGCTGATCCGGCGGTTCTACGAGGCGTTCGGTCGCCGTGACGGGGATGCGATGGCAGCTTGCTACGCGCCCGACGCGCGCTTCGACGATCCCGTCTTTCCCGGCTTGAAGGGCGACGAGCCGGGCGACATGTGGCGGATGCTCACCGAGCGGGCCGCGGACCTGAAGATCGAGCTCGCCGAGCATCGGGCCAACGGCGACACCGGCTCCGCGTGTTGGATCGCCACCTACACGTTCACGCAGACCGGCCGGCGGGTGGTCAACGACGTACGCGCCACCTTCCGCTTCCGCGACGGGCTGATCGTCGAGCACCGCGACGACTTCTCGTTCGCCAAGTGGTCGCGTCAGGCGCTCGGCATGCCGGGCCTGCTGCTCGGCTGGACGCCGATCCTCAAGTCAGCGACGCGCAAGAAGGCGCGCGCCGGGCTCGAGGAGTTCCGCGCAGCGCGCAGCTAGGTCGCCGGCTCGAGCCGAGTCGGCCCGCCGAACTGCGCGAGCACCTCGGGCAGGACGACGCTGCCGTCCTCCTGCTGGCCGTTCTCGATCAGCGCGATCAGCGTGCGGCCGACGGCCACGGCCGTGCCGTTGAGCGTGTGGAGGTGGCGCGGGCCGCCACCGTCCGCTGGACGGAACCGCGCGTCGAGGCGGCGCGCCTGGTAGTCCGTCGTGTTCGAGCACGACGTCAGCTCGCGGTAGCGCCCCTGCCCCGGCAGCCAGACCTCGATGTCGTACTTCTTCGCGGCCGAGGAGCCGAGGTCGTCGACGGCGATGTTGACCACGCGGTACGGCAGCCCGAGCGCCTGCATGATCGACTCCTCGATCGAGAGGATCCGCTCGTGCTCCTCGAGCCCGTCCTCGGGCCGGACGAACGCGAACATCTCGACCTTGTCGAACTGGTGCACGCGGAACAGCCCGCGCGTGTCGCGGCCCGCGGCGCCCGCCTCGCGACGAAAGCACGGTGAGAAGCCGGCGTAGCGGACGGGCAGATCGCCCTCCTCGAGGATGTCGCCCATGTGGAGGCCGGCCAGCGGCACCTCCGAGGTCCCCACGAGGTAGAGGTCGTCCTCGGGCAGCCGGTAGATCTGCTCCTCGGTGTCCGGCAGGAAGCCCGTGCCGAAGAGAGCCTCCTCGCGCACCAGCACCGGCGGGATCACCGGCTCGAAGCCACGTTCCTCCAGCAGCCCAAGCGTCCAGCGCACGAGCGCCAGCTCGAGCATCACGAGCGGCCCACGCAGGTAGGCGAAGCGCGAGCCCGACACCTTGGCGCCCGACTCCAGGTCGACCAGCGCGCCGACCAGGTCGAGATGGTCCTTGCCGGAAGCGCCGGCCTCGCCGACCTCCTTGAGCACGGTGTCCTCGTCGGCCGCGCTCTCCGACGGCAGGTTCGGCAGCGCGGCGAGCGCCGGCTCGAGCTCCTCCTCGGCCGCCTTGAGCTCGGCGTTCAGCGCCTTCTCGCGCTCGCCGACGTCCTTGACCGCGGCGATCGCCTCGCCGGGGTCTCCACCCGACCGCCGCAGCTCGCCGATCCGCTTGCTGGCCGCGTTCTTGTCGGCTCGCAGGCCCTCGAGCTCGGGCAGGATCGCGCGGCGGCGCTGGTCGAGCTCCAGCACGCGTGCGAGCCGGTCGTCGGACCCGTCGCGGCGGCGGGCGAGCGCGCTCCGAGCCGCGTCGGGAGCCGAGCGGATCGCCTTGAGGTCGAGCACGGAAGCCGGCTAGTCGGCTTGCTGGCCGGAGCTCTGGACGTCCGTGCCCTCGCCGGCGTCCTCGCCCGAGTACTTCTCCAGGAACGAGGCGATCTTCTCGGCATCCGGGCCCGTGACGATGTTCGCCGGCATGATCGCGCCGGAGAAGCCGCCGTTGCGGATCGCGAAGAGCGCGTCGTCCTTGCTCTCCTTGCGGACGTTGAAGTTCGGTCCGTTGGTGCGCTCGCCGGCGGCGAGCTGGCCCTCCGGCTTCGAGCCGTAGGCGTTCGCGCGCTTGAGCGTGTGGCAACCCGAGCAGTTCTCGTAGAAGAGCTGGGCGCCCTCGCGGTTCTGGTCATCGACGTCGACGCTGCCCTGGGCGCAACCGGAGACGACCGCCAGCACCAGCGCGAGGCAGGCGAGCAGGGCGACTCGGGGGCGAATGCGGGGGCGCGGGCCGTTCACGGCGGGCGCATAGTATCCGCCGCCCCATGCGGATGCCCTTCGGACCGACCCTCTGCGTCGCGGGAGCCGCTCTGACGCTGGCTGCCTGCGGCGGCGACACCGACCCGCCGGACATCCCCGGGAGCGCCCGCGCGGGCGAGCGGCTGACCATCACCGCGCGCGAGTACCTCTTCACGCCAAACCGCATCACCGTACGTGGATCGAAGGGCAAGCCGGAGATCCAGCCCATCACGCTGCGCAACCAGGGCAAGCTGGCGCACAACATCGAGATCCTCGACGGCGACCGCTCAGTGGCGAAGCTGCGCAGCTTCAAGCCTGGTCAGGCACGCAACCTGAGCGCGAAGCTCGCGCCAGGCGAGTACCGCTTCATCTGCACAGTCGCCGACCACGACGAGAAGGGCATGCGCGGCACTCTTCGGGTGAGATAGACCGGGGGCTCGCGCCCCCGGACCCCCGTGGCACCTGGCCGGCCGGCTTAGGTCAAGCGCTTTGCAAAGCGGAGGACCGAGCCGCCGTTGCGGGACGTCATCTCGACGTCGTCCATGATCATCGAGAGGACCTCGAGGCCGCGACCGCGCTCGTCGTCATGCGAGGAGTGGGCGGTCGGCGCTACGAAGGTGCCGGTGTCGCGAACTTCGAAGACGAGGTGCCCGTCGCTCTGGAACGCCTCGATGTGGATGCAGTCGCTGGGTTGCGCGGAGCCGTGCTGAATCGCGTTCGCCACGGCCTCGCTCATCGCAAGCCGAATCTGGAAGCAATCGGGCTCGTCGAGGCCGGCTTGCGCGGCGATCCCCCGGGCCCACTCGCGGGCGTCGCCGACGTGCCTGGGGTGGGCCTCCAACGTGATGGCATCAGACTCGAACACGGGGCTGAGGACTTTCATCGCAGGGCGCGGCGGATCTGGGCTCGCCGCCTCATCAAGGTGTCCCATCCCCGGTTGCACCCAGCCTGAATCGTCCAAACGGGGGTGATTCAGAAGTTGCGCAAGATCACGCCCCGGTTTGGTAGGCGCGCAGGGCCAGCGTGAGGATCATCAGCACGCCGATCGTCATGACGCCCATCTCGGCGAGCGCCACCCGCCGTGCGATCGCTATCTGACCACGGTGGTCGAGGTCGTCGAGGTCGACGTCCTCCAGCTCGCGCTGGGTGACCCCGATCCGCATGCCCTCGCTGACGAAGGCGATCACGAGCGGCGATATGCCGTAGATCGCGTGGAGACCGTCCGGCGGCTCGAGGCCGCGCGCGAGCAGCGTGAAGCCGAGCACGGCCTGGATGACGACGGTCGCCTGGGCCAGCCGCAGCAGGTACCAGAACCAGACCGACGGATCCTTGCGCAGCCAGGCCACGCCGCCCCAGATGCCGGCCGCCGCGTTGGACACCAGAACCGCTATCCCGACGACCATGTGAATCTGGCTCAGAGCAGGGCCTTTCGTGCGCGCACGCTAGCGCTCTTTCGCACTATGTAGCAAGTTGTCACAAACCTCGTTATACATCCGTGCCCCGTGTTGAAGAGCTACCTTCCCGCTCTCGTTTTTCTCGCGCTCGGAATCGGTGTCGGCACCGCTTTCACGCTGCTCAACGGCCTGCTGGGTCCGCGTCGCGCGAACAAGACCAAGAGCGAGCCGTACGAGTGCGGGCTGCCGTCCGACGTCCAGCGGAGCTTCCGCTTCGGGATCAGCTTCTACCTGATCGCGATGCTGTTCATCCTGTTCGACATCGAGGTCGTCTTCCTCTATCCGATCGCCGTTCAGCTGGAGGCGATCGGGGTCTTCGCGCTGGTCGAGATGTCCGTCTTCGTAGCGTTGCTGCTCGTCGCGTTCGGGTACGTCTGGCGCCGAGGAGCGCTCGAGTGGAAGTAGTTCGGTCCAAGGTCGCGCAGCCGCGCGATTCCGATGGCTTCCGCCAGCGCCAGCTGAGCGCGCGCCAGCTGCTGCGCGGCGATCTCGAGGGCGACGACCTCGAGAAGTACGTCGAGGAGCGCGTGATGCTCACGACGCTCGAGAAGGCGCAGAACTGGGCGCGGCGCAACGCCTGCTGGCCGCTCGGCTTCGGCCTCGCCTGCTGCGCGATCGAGATGATCACCGTGATCGGCTCGCCGCGCAACGACATCTCGCGCTTCGGCGCCGAGGTCGTGCGGGCCTCCCCGCGCCAGGCCGACATGATCATCCTGTCGGGCCGGGTCTCGATCAAGATGGCCCCGATCATCCGGCGCATCTACGACCAGATGCTCGAGCCGAAGTGGGTCATCGCGATGGGCGTCTGCTCCTCTAGCGCCGGGATGTTCAACAACTACGCCGTCGTCCAGGGCGCGGACAAGTTCCTCCCGGTGGACGTCTACATCCCGGGCTGCCCGCCGCGCCCTGAGGCGCTGATGTACGGGATCCTCAAGCTGCAGGACAAGATCACCCAGGAGCCGTCGCTCGGCTGGCGCAAGCAGTACGGCGCCGAGGGCACGGAGGAGGCTCCGATCCAAGTTGCCTGACGCGACCGGACTGGAGCTGGTCGCGCAGCGCGTACGCTCGGCGGTCGCCGAGGACGCGGTGGTCGGGACGACCTACGAGCACGAGCAGGCGATGCTCGAGATCGCTCCCGCGCGCGTGCGCGAGGTGCTGACGTACCTGCGCGACGAGGACGAGCAGCCCTACGAGTTCCTCGCGAGCCTGCACGGCGTCGACTACCTGCCCGAGGAGCCGCGGCTCGGCGTCCACTACCAGCTGCTCTCTCGCGCGCGGCTCGAGCGGCTCGGCGTCAAGACGCGCGTGACGGTCGAGGACCCGGTCGTGCCGAGCGTGATCGACCTCTTCCCGACCGCGAACCATCAGGAGCGCGAGGTCTTCGACATGTTCGGGGTGCTGTTCGACGGCCATCCCGACCCGCGCCGGATCCTGATGCCAGAGGACTACGAGGGCCATCCGCAGCGGCGCGACTTCCCCGTCGGCGGCGAGCCGGTGCTGTTCACCTTCAACGAGCACAAGTACCCGCGCTGGTATGACTGAGCCGGGGACCGACGAAGAGGCCGTGCGCGCCCCGGACCCGCTCGCGACGCCGTACCGCGAGCGCGAGCAGTCCGTGACGATGGAGCGCGTCGGCCACGGCGTGCGCGACGACGGCGCCGACCTCCAGCCCGAGAGCGAGCTCTTCACGATCAACCTCGGGCCGCACCACCCCGCGACCCACGGCGTGCTGCGCCTGCTCTGCACGCTCGAGGGCGAGCAGGTGCTCGACGTCAAGCCGATCATCGGCTACGTCCACACCGGCATCGAGAAGTCGATGGAGACCCAGCAGTACTGGAAGGCGATCACGTTCGTCGAGCGGATGGACTACCTCGCCTACTACTTCAACGCGCAGGCGTTCTGCATGACCACCGAGCGGCTGCTCGAGGTCGAGGTCCCTACGCGCGCGGAGTACCTGCGCGTGATCCACACCGAGCTCAACCGGATCGCCAGCCACCTCTTCTGGCTCGGCACCTCGGCGCTCGACATCGGGGCGATCACGATGATGTGGTGGGCGCTGCGTGAGCGCGACTACGTGCTCGACCTGTTCGAGATGTCGTCGGGCCAGCGGATGCACACGCGCTACTTCCAGGTCGGCGGCGTGATGGACGACATCCCGCCGGGCTGGGAGGCGAAGTGCCGCGAGTTCCTGGCGCTCTTCCCGAGCCGGATCGACCAGTACGAGGCGCTGCTCGACAAGAACGAGATCTGGCTGCAGCGGATGAAGCACGTCGGCGTCGTGTCGAAGGAGCGGCTGCTCGAGCTCGGCGTGACCGGGCCACTGCTGCGCGCCGCCGGCGACCCGTGGGACCTGCGCAAGGCGATGCCCTACTCGGCCTACGCGGACTTCGACTTCAAGATCCCGGTCGGCACGGTCGGCGACTGCTACGACCGCTACCGCGTGCGGATGGCCGAGATGCGCGAGTCGTGCCGGATCGTCGAGCAGGCCTTAGACGGTCTGCCCGAGGGGCCGTACATCACGACCGACCGCAAGGTCGCGCTGCCGCCGCGCCACGAGCTCGCCACCTCGATGGAGGCGTTGATCCACCACTTCAAGCTCGTCACCGAGGGCTTTCGGGTGCCGGCCGGCGAGGCGTACTGCGCGATCGAGTCGCCGCGCGGCGAGCTCGGCTGCTACATCCGCGCCGACGGCTCGGCGAAGCCCGCGCGCGTCCACGTGCGGGATCCCTCGTTCGTCAACCTGCAGGCGCTGCCCGAGATGAGCGAGGGCGGGCTGCTCGCCGACATGATCGCCAACATCGCGATGCTCGATCCGATCCTCGGAGGGATCGACCGGTGAGCGCGAACGGCGGCCAGCTGCCCGCGCGCAAGGGACCGATCGGCTGGGACCGTGCGGCCGACCTCGACAAGGCGCCGGCGACGATCCCCGAGCCGTCCGAGACCGACGTCCCGGCGGAGCTGCGCGAGCGGATCGAGATGCTGATGAAGCGCTACCCCGACCGCCGCTCCGCCGCGCTGCCGGCACTCGACGCCGCCCAGCGCGTGCACGGCTGGTGCTCGCCCGAGGCGATCTCCCAGGTCGCGTCGGTGATGCGCGTGACGCCCGCCTACCTCGCCTCGGTCGCGACCTTCTACGACATGCTCAAGACCGAGCCGCTCGGCCGCCGCTACGTCTACGTCTGCACGAGCGTCGCCTGCCACCTGCGCAACGCCAAGGCGGTCTACGACGCGATCGACGCCGAGGCATCCGCCCAGGGCCTCGAGGACGTGGACATCCGCGAGTTCGAGTGCCTCGGCGCGTGTGACATGGCGCCGATGGCCTCTGTCGACGGCCGCTACGTCGGACCGCTCGATCCGTCCGACGCCGCCGAGCTCGTCGGCCAGCTCAAGGACGGGCGTGAGGCGATGCCGGGCCGCGGCCTCACCGACTCCTCCTTCAAGCTGCCGTGGGACGAGCGCGGCGCCGAGCCGCCGGCCTCCCCCGGGCCGGACGCGCCCCCTACCCCTCCAGATCCCTCCCCCGCATGAGCGAGACCCTCCAGACCAAGGTCCTCACAGCGAACTTCGACACCCCCGATCTCCACAAGATCGACGTGTACGAGGAGCAGGGCGGCTACCGCTCGGCGCGCAAGGTCGCGCTCGAGATGAGCCAGGACGAGGTGCTCGAGACGCTCGAGTCCTCTGGCCTGCGCGGTCGCGGCGGCGCCGGCTTCTCGATGGGCAAGAAGGCGAGCTTCATCCCCAAGGGGACGATGGACAAGTTCCTCTGCTGCAACGCGGACGAGTCCGAGCCGGGCACCTACAAGGACCGGCTGCTGATGCAGAAGAACCCCCACCTGCTCGTCGAGGGCTGCATCATCGGCGCGATCGCCGCCGGCGCCAACCGGGCGTTCATCTTCATCCGCGGCGAGTACTCGACCCAGGCCGACATCCTCGACGCCGCGGTCGACGAGGCCTACGCGAAGGGCTACCTGGGCGAGGGCGTCTTCGGCTCGGACGTCCAGGTCGACCTCGTCGTGCACCGCGGCGAGGGCGCATACATCTGCGGCGAGGAGTCGGCGCTGCTCGACGCGCTCGAGGGCAAGCGCGGCAACCCGCGCCTCAAGCCGCCGTTCCCCGCCAACCAGGGCCTCTATCAGGGCCCGACGCTGATCAACAACGTCGAGACGCTCTGCAACACGCCGATCATCATCGAGAAGGGCGCCGAGTGGTACCGCCAGTTCGGCGTCGGCAACTCGACCGGCACGAAGATGGTCTCGGTGTCCGGCAACGTCCAGCGGCCTGGCAACTACGAGATCGAGCTCGGCATCAGCGCGCGCGAGATCGTCTACGGGCTGGCCGGCGGCCCGCTGCCCGGGCGCGAGATCAAGTGCTGGTTCCCCGGCGGCTCGTCCGCGCCGGTGCTCGAGCCGGCCGACCTCGACCGCCCCTACACCTTCGAGTCGATGGCCGAGGCGGGCTCGATGCTCGGCTCCGGCGCGATCATCGTCGTCGACGACTCGGTGCCGATCGTCGGCGTCGCGCTGCGGCTCGCCGAGTTCTACCGCCACGAGTCTTGCGGCAAGTGCGTCCCGTGCCGCGAGGGCACGAACTGGACGGTGAAGATGCTGGAGCGGCTCGATCAGGGCATGGCCACGCCGATGGACCTCGACATCGTCGCGTCGGTCCAGGAGAACATCATCGGCAACTGCCTCTGCGTGCTCGGCGACTCGATGGCGATGCCGATCGGCTCGATGATCCGCAAGTTCCGCCCCGAGTTCGAGGCGCACATCGAGGCCGCGCGCGCCGCCGCCGACGAGGCTGCCGCCGTCGGCGAGTTCTCAGCCGTGGACCTCGCGCAGAGCCCCGTCGCCGGACCGGGAGTCGGCTGATGGCCCGTCCCGAGCTCCGCGACGTCACCTTCGAGATCGACGGCCGCGAGGTCACCGCTCCCGAGGGCACGATGCTCGTCGACGCCGCCCGCCGCGGCGACGTCGAGATCCCCTACTTCTGCTACGAGCCGAAGCTCGGGCCGCCCGTCGGCGCCTGCCGCATGTGCCTCGTCGAGGTCGAGGGCATCCCGAAGCTGCAGACCTCCTGCTCGACCCCGATCAAGGACGGGATGGTGGTCCACACGACGACCGATCGCGTCCAGGAGGCGCAGAACGCGGTCGTCGAGTTCCTGCTCGTCAACCACCCGCTCGACTGCCCGGTCTGCGACAAAGGCGGCGAGTGCCCGCTGCAGGACATCTCCTACGGCTGGGGCCCGGGCCGCTCGCGGATGATCGAGCCCAAGCGCCACTTCAAGAAGCCGGTCGAGGTCTCGCCGCTCGTCGCGATCGACCGCGAGCGCTGCATCCTCTGCTACCGCTGCGTGCGCTTCTCGCAGGAGGTCGCCGAGGACTACCAGCTCGTCTTCCTCGAGCGCGGCGACCACACCTACGTCGGCACCCACGACGGCACGCCGTACGTCGCCCCGTTCAGCGGCAACGTGATCGAGCTGTGCCCGGTCGGCGCGCTGACCTCGACCGCCTACCGCTTCCGCGCGCGGCCGTGGGACGTCGAGGAGTCGGGCTCGGTCTGCATGGGCTGCGCCAGCCAGTGCAACGTCCGCTACACCGTCCGCGACGACGACAAGGTGCTGCGCGTCACGGCACGCGACAACGACGAGGTCGACGACGGCTGGCTCTGCGACAAGGGCCGCTTCGGCTACGAGTCGTTCCACTCCCCGGACCGCGTGCTCGCGCCGCTGGTGCGTGACGGCGGCACCCTGCGCGAGGTCTCGTGGGAGCGCGCGCTGTCCGAGGCCGCGAAGGCGCTCGCCAAGGGCGGCGAGCGGACGGCCGCGTTGGTCGGTGGGCGCACGACCAACGAGGAGGGCTTTCTCGCCCAGCACCTGATGCGCAAGGGAGTCGGCTCGCCGCACATCGACTCGCGGCCGGCGGGTGCGCTCGCGGCGGAGCACGTCCGCGCGCTCGCGCGGCCGGATCTCTCCGCGCGCGTGTCCGACATCGACCACGCCGACGCGATCCTCGTCATCGAGACCGAGCCCGTCGACGAGGCGCCGGTGCTCGACCTGCGGATCCGCAAGGCGCGCCGGCGCAACGGCGCGCGCGTGGTGACGCTGACCAGCCGTCCGAGCGCGCTGGACGATCCGGGCGCCTCGCTGGGCGCGACGCCCGGCGATCCCGCGGTCCGCTTCGCTCCCGGCGCCGCCGAGGCGGCGCTCGGCGCGCTGGCCGCGGCGCTCGGCTCGCCGCGCGCGGGTGGCGAGATCTCGTCGCTCGCGGACAAGGCCGGCGCCGACGACGCGGAGATCGAGGCAGCGGCTGCCGTGCTTGCCGCCGCAACCGACGTCGTCGTCCTCTGGGGCGAGCGGACCGCTCAGGGCGCTCGCGGCGGGCAGGCGCTCGACGCGCTGCTCGCGGTCGGCGCCGCGCTGAACGTCGCCGAGAAGCCGGAGTCGGGCCTGATCGAGATCCCGGCGGGAGCCAACGCTCGCGGGCTGCGCGAGGTCGGCTGCTCGCCCGTGATGGCTCCCGGACTCGCCGACGCCCCCGTCGCCGGAATGTCCGCGCCCGAGATCGGCCGCGCGCTCGCCGCCGGCGACCTATCGACCGTGCTGCTGCTCAACTCCGATCCCTTCCGCGAGCTCGCCGACCGGCCGACATGGAGCGAGGGGCTCGACCGCGCGAACGCCGTCGTCGCGTTCGCCGAGTTCGTGACGCCCGCGCTAGCCGAGCACGCGACGGTCGTCTTCCCCGCCGGCTCGAACGCCGAGAAGGAGGGGACGATCACCCACCCCGACGGGCGCATGCAGCGGGTCCGTCAGGCGATCCCCCACCTCGGCGAGGTCCGCGCGACCTGGCGAGCGCTGGCCGAGCTGAGCGCTCGCCTCGGCGCGCCGGTCGACGTGCTGAGCGCGCCGATGGTCACCGAGCTGATCGCGAAGGCCGTGCCGATCTACGCCGGCATCACGCTCGACGAGATCGGCGGGCGCGGCGTACGCTGGCAGGACCGCGACGCGGCTTCGAGGCTTTCAGTCACCGAGCTGCCCGCCGCCCAGCTCGAGACGCCGGAGGACCTGCCCGACGGCCTGCGCCTCGGCGCGATCCCCGCCCTGTTCGCCTCCCCGTCGGTCGAGCACTCGCCGTCGCTGCGCTTCCTCGTGCCCAAGCAGCGCGTCGAGCTGTCGCCGCAGGACGCCGAGCGGCTCGGCATCTCCTCCGGCGACGAGGTCGAGGTCTCCTCGGGCGACCGCAAGGTCCGCGCCGTAGTCGCGCTGCGCCAGGCGATGCAGCCGGGCAGCGTCTTCATGCTCCAGGGCACCGGCGAGGACGGCGCGAACGCGCTGACGAACGGCGTGCCGAGGGTCGTCGAGGTCCGTCTCGCATGACCGTGGAGTCGACGCTGGTCCAGATCGCCAAGGCGCTGGTGATCTTCGCCTTCATCCTGCAGGTGGTGCCGCTGATCCTGCTGCTCGAGCGCAAGCTGCTCGGCCGCTTCCAGTCGCGCTACGGGCCCAACCGCGTCGGCTTTCGCGGCCTGATGCAGCCGCTCGCCGACGTGCTCAAGCTGCTCTCCAAGGAGCGCTTCACACCCGCGACGGCGGTGCCGTGGATGATGGCGCTGGCGCCCGTGATCTCGATCGCCACCTCGGTCGCAACGCTGGCGATCATCCCGTTCGGCCCGCAGGGCGCCTGGGGCGGAGACCTCGGCCTCTACGGCATCGACGTCCCGATCGGGCTGCTCTACTTCTTCGCCTTCGGCTCGCTCGCCTTCTACGCGTTGATGCTCGGCGGCTGGGCGTCCGGGTCGAAGTACTCCTTCCTCGGCGCGATGCGCTCGGCGGCGCAGCTGATCTCCTACGAGGTCGCTATCGGCCTGTCGCTGGTCGGCGTGGCGATGACCGCCGGCTCGCTGTCGTTCGTCGACATCGTCGAGGCCCAGGGCTCGGGCGAGAGCGGCATCTGGTTCGTCGTGCCGCAGTTCGTCGGCTTCCTCGTCTTCATGGTCGCGGGCTTCGCCGAGACGGCCCGCGCGCCGTTCGACCTGCCGGAGGCCGACGCCGAGATCGTCGCCGGCTACAACACCGAGTACGGCGGGATGCGCTTCGGCTCGTTCTTCATGGCCGAGTACATCGAGGTGATCGTGATCAGCGGCGTCGCGACCGCCTGCTTCCTCGGCGGCTGGCACGGCCCGGGTCCCGAGGCGCTCGCCCCGCTGTGGGTCCTGCTGAAGATGTTCGCCTTCGTCGTGCTGTTCATCTGGATCCGTGCGACCCTTCCGCGCCTGCGCTACGACCAGCTGATGTCGTTCGGCTGGAAGGTGCTGCTGCCGCTCGCGACCGTCAACGCCCTTGTCACCGCGATCGTCCTGGTGGTCTGAGAGGAAACATGAGCTACGTACCCGACAGCGACGTCATAGCGGTCCAGCGCGGCCCGGAGCCCGGCGGGCTCGGCGGCGCCTACCGCACCTTCGGCGCGACCCTGCGCGGTCTGCGCACCACGCTCGCCCGGGCGGCCGAGGCGCCCGTCACGCTCGAGTACCCCGAGCAGAAGACGCCCGTCTACCCGCGCTTCCGCGGTCGCCACAAGCTGCACAAGTTCGAGGACACCGGCCTCGAGAAGTGCGTCGGCTGCTCGCTCTGCGTGGCCGCCTGTCCCGCTCAGTGCATCCGCGTCGTCGCGGCCGAGAACACGCCGGACAACCAGATCTCCGCCGGCGAGCGCTACGCGGCGGTCTACGAGATCAACATGAGCCGCTGCATCTTCTGCGGCTACTGCGAGGTCGCCTGCCCGTTCGACGCCATCACGATGGGCAACGACTACGAGCTGGCCGACTACGACCGCTCGGACCTCATCTTCACCAAGGAGATGCTGCTCCACGAGCCGATCGAGCGCACGCCGCTGCGGCGCGAGGGCGAGTAGGGGACCGAGCCGGCCTTGCTCTTCGAGCAGCTCCTCTTCTTCGTCGCCGGGCTCGGCGCGATCGCGGGCGCGGTCGGCGTCGTCACCCTGCGCAACCCGTTCTTCAGCGTGCTCGCGCTGGTCGCGCACCTGATCTCGCTGTCGGTGCTGTTCCTGCTGCTGACCGCGGCTTTCCTCGCGGCGGCGCAGGTAGTCGTCTATGCGGGCGCGGTGATGGTGCTCTACGTGTTCGTCGTCGCCTACGTCGGCGGCAGCGACGAGGAGATGCGCCACGAGTCGACCGGCTGGCTCGGCATCCTCGGACCGCTGTTCGCGCTGTTGCTGCTGATCGAGCTGACGATCGCCGTCGTGGGCTCCGGCCTCTCGGTGCTCGACACGCGCGGCGCCGACGTCGGCGCGGCCTTCGGCGCGCCCGGCCAGATCGGCGAGCTGCTGCTTACGAAGTTCCTGCTGCCCTTCGAGATCGCCTCGTTCCTGCTGCTCGTCGCGGCGGTCGGCGCGGTCATGCTCGCGCGCAAGCGGCGCGGGCTCGAGGAGCCGGCGGACACGATCTCCGTCGCCGATCTCGTGCGCTCGGACGCCGGCACACAGAAGGAGGCGGTGAGGGGCTAGTGGACATCTCCTGGTTCGTCGTTCTGTCGGCGTTCATCTTCTGCATCGGCGCCGCCGGCGTGCTCACGCGGCGCAGCCCGCTGGTGATCCTGCTCTGCATCGAGCTGATGCTCAACGCGGGCAACCTCGCGCTGATCGCCTTCTCGCGCATGGCCGGCAACGGCGAGGGCCAGATCTTCGCGCTGATCGTGATGGTCGTCGCGGCCTGCGAGGTAGTGATCGGCCTCGGGATCATCGTCGCGATGTACCGCCGGCGCCTACCCATCGACGTCGACTCCATGTCGGAGCTGCGCGGATGAGCGTCGCGGCCTGGGGCTGGCTCGTGCTGCTGCTCCCGCTCGCGGGAACGCTGGCGATCGCGCTCGGGTACCGGTTCCTGCCGGGCCGTACGGCGGGCGCAGTCGGCTGCGCGGCGATCGGGCTCTCGTTCGTGTCGGCGCTGGGCATGCTGACCGCGTTGCTCGACAAGCCGGAGGAGTCGCGCACGGTCGTGGACAGCGCCTACACCTACGCATCGACCGGCGGCTTCAGCGTCGACATGGCGATCCTCGTCGACCCGCTCTCGACGCTGATGTGCCTCGTCGTCTCAGGCGTCTCGTTCCTGATCCACATCTACTCGTACGCCTACATGGACGGCGACCGCGGCTTCCGGCGCTTCTTCGCCTACCTCAACTTCTTCGTCTTCTCGATGCTGCTGCTGGTCCTGGCGTCGAACTTCGTGCTGCTGATCGTCGGCTGGGCGTTCGTCGGCGCGGCCTCCTACCTGCTGATCTCGTTCTGGTACCGGCGCGAGACCGCGACGGCCGCCGGCATCAAGGCGTTCGTGATCAACGTGATCGGCGACGTCGGCCTCGTGATCGGCGCGTTCCTGCTCTTCGACGGCACCGGCGCGCTCGACTACGCGACGCTCTTCGAGCGCTCGCACGAGGTGTTCGCGACCAACGACGCGCAGCTAGTCGCCGCCTGCCTGCTGCTGCTCGTCGGCGCCTTCGCCAAGTCGGCCCAGCTGCCGCTGCACACCTGGCTGCCCGATGCGATGGAGGGCCCGACGCCGGTGTCCGCCCTGATCCACGCGGCGACGATGGTCACCGCCGGCGTCTACCTGATCGCGCGCATGCACCCGCTTTTCGAGCAGGCGCCCGCGGCTGCCGACGTCGGCGCGATCCTCGGCACGGCGACGCTCTTCGTGGCCGCCACGATCGCGCTCGTGGTGACTGACCTGAAGCGCGTGATCGCCTACTCGACGATGTCCCAGATCGGCTACATGATCCTCGGCGTCTCGGCGTTCGCCTACAGCGCCGGCATGTTCCACCTGATGACCCACGCCTTCTTCAAGGCGCTGCTGTTCATGGGCGCCGGCTCGGTGATCTCGGCGATGTCGAGCGAGCAGTCCCTCGACCGGATGGGCGGCTTCCGCAAGGCGATGCCGTTCACCTACGTCATGTTCACGATCGGCGCGCTGGCGCTCGCCGCGTTCCCGCTGACGTCCGGCTTCTTCTCGAAGGACGAGATCCTCGCCTACACGCTCAACCGCGGCGGCGGCTACGTGATCCTGGCGATCGTCGGCTACGTCGCCGCGCTGCTGACCGCCTTCTACGCGTTTCGGATGGTCTTCCGCGTCTTCCACGGCGAGCCGTGCCACGAGGCGCGCGAGCTCGCCTCAGGCCACCAGGTCCACGGCGATCCGGTGAACCCGGCGACCGGCGAGCCCGAGGACACCGAGGTCGGCTTCCCCGGCCCCGAGCACCACGTCGCCGAGCAGTCGCAGGCGATGCAGATCGCGATGGTTCCCCTCGCCATCCTGGCACTCGTCGCCGGGGTGCTGCAGATCCCGGGCGTGACCGACGCGGTGGAGACCTTCCTCGAGCCGACCTTCGCCGACTCGCAGTTCGCCCACACCCATCCGAGCGACTCGTCCGAGTACCTCGGCCTGCTGCTCGGCGGCGCGATCTCGCTCGCCGGGATCGGCGCGGCGGCCTTCCTCTACCTGCGCCGTCCCGGGATGACGAAGTGGATGTCCGAGCGCTACTCCGGCGTCCACGACTTCCTGGCCAACCGCTGGTACTTCGACGAGCTGTTCGCGTTGACGATCGTCCGCCCGTTCGCGGCGGCGGGTCGCTTCGGCCGCACGGTGATCGAGAGCGCGTTCATCCAAGGCGTGCTGGTCGACGGGACCGTCGGCGTGGTGCGAGCCGGCAGCTCGTTCGCGCGCGGGATCCAGACCGGCGAGCTGCGCGCCTACGCCGGCCTGCTGCTCGCGGGCGTCACGGCGCTGCTCCTCTACTTCCTGATCGCGGCGAGCTGATGACGATCCACCTCAGCATCGTGATCTTCCTGCCGTTGGCCGCGGCGATCGTCGCGGCGTTCATGCCCCCCCGGATCGGCCGCTGGCTGGTCGTCGCCGCCGGAGTCGCCGTGCTCGGCTACGCCGTCGCGCTGATCGCGGACTTCGACCGCAGCGCCGCCGGCTTCCAGTACGTGACCGACGACGCCTGGATCTCCGAGCTGGGCATCCGCTACCAGCTCGGGGTCGACGGGCTCAACCTCTTCCTGATCGCGCTGACCGCGCTGCTGTGGGTGCCGGCGCTCGTCTGGGCCGCGCTGCTCGAGCGTGACCGCCAGCGGACCTTCCTGTTCCACATGGCGCTCGGCGAGACCGCGGTGCTCGGAGCGTTCTGCGCGCAGGACCTCGCGCTGTTCGTCGTCTTCTTCGACCTGATGCTGGTGCCGTTCTACTTCCTGATCGGCGGCTGGGGAATCGGCGAGCGCGTCGCGGCGACGACGAAGTTCGTCATCTACACGCTCGTCGGCTCGCTGCTGATGCTCGCCGGCGCGGTAGCGCTCGGTGTGCTGACCGCGAGCGAGACCGGCAACGACCTGACGTTCAACATCGCGCAGCTGGCGCAGAGCCCGCTGCCGGAGGGCACGCAGCAGTGGATATTCCTGCTCTTCGCGATCGCCTTCCTGGTCAAGGCGCCGGCGTTCCCGTTCCACGGCTGGGTCGTCGACACCTACCGCGCGACGCCGACGCCGGTGCTGGTCGTCCTCTCGGCGGTGCTGTCGAAGGTCGGCGTCTACGCCTTCCTGCGGATCGTGCTGCCGGTGATGCCCGACGCCTCGGTCCACTTCCAAGACCTGATGCTGGTGATCGCCGTGTTCTCGATCCTCTACGGCTCGGTGCTCGCCTTCTCGCAGGACGAGCCGCGGCTGGTCGTCGCCTACTCCTCGATCGCCCAGCTCGGCTTCATCCTGCTCGGCATCTTCGCGATCGACGACCTCGGCGCCCAGGGCGCGCTGATGCAGATGGTCAACCACGGCCTGGTCGCCGGAGCGCTGTTCTTCATCATCGCCGCGCTGACGCTGCGCGCCGGCTCGCCGTCGCTCGCGCAGATGGGCGGGATGGCGATGCGCGCGCCGGTGCTCGCTGGCCTGTTCCTCGTGATCGTCCTGGGCACGCTCGCGATGCCGGGCTCGCCCAACTTCATCGGCGAGATCCTGATCCTGTTCGGCGCGCTGGACACGAAGCTCGTCTACGCGCTGGTGGCGAGCGTAGGAGTGGCGCTAGCCGCCGTCTATGCGATCCGCGTCTTCCAGCGCTCGATGCACAACCGGCTGGCGCCGGGCGTCGAGGGCGGCGACCTGAGCCGGCTCGACTTCGCCGTCATCGCACCGCTCGTCTTGGTGATCGTCGGGCTCGGCGTCTACCCGCAGCTGATACTCGATCGCACCGAGGAGGCGACGAAGAGCAATGTCGCGGCGGCGACGAGAGCAGGCGGCCACAGTGAGCAGCAAGCCGCGCTCGGGAGAAAGCGATGATCGATCTGCTCGCGGCCGTCAAGGCACCCGAGATCGACTACCAGGCCCTGGCGCCGCTGTTCGCGGTGATCGGCGGCTCGATTCTCGTCCTGATCGTCGGTCTGATCTCTGGCCGCGCGATCCAGCGCGTCCTGCTCCCGCTGCTCGCTTCCGCCTCGCTCGTCGTCGCGATCGTCTTCAGCGTCGTCAACTGGGAGGCCGGCGACACGGCGCCGATCGTCGAGGGTGCGCTCGGGGTCGACACGCTCGCGTTGTTCCTCTCGATCCTCTTCTACCTCTCGGGCCTCGTCGCGATCGTGCTGTCGCTGCGCTCGGAGTCCGCCCAGGAGGTCGGCGCGGGCGAGTACCTGAGCATGCTGCTCGCATCGATCGCCGGCATGACCGTGCTCGCCGGTGCGGAGAACCTCGTGACGGTGTTCGTCGGCTTCGAGCTGCTGTCGATCCCGCTCTACGTCCTCTGCGCCTCGTCGGTGCGCGACCGCCTCTCGCTCGAGTCGGGGCTCAAGTACCTCGTCGTCGGCTCGGTCGGCTCGGCGACGTTGCTCTACGGCCTCGCGTTCGTCTACGGCGCCACCGGCAGCACCGACTTCTCCGGCATCTCCGCGGCGATCGGACCGGACGTCGACGCGACCGATCCGCTGCTGCTGACCGGCGTCGCGCTCGCGCTCGTCGGCCTCGCCTTCAAGGCCTCGGTCGCGCCGTTCCACCAGTGGACGCCGGACGTCTACCAGGGCGCGCCAACGCCGATCACGGCCTTCATGGCCGTAGCGACGAAGGTCGCTGCGTTCGCCATCCTGCTGCGCCTCTGCCTCCACGCCTTCGCTGACGTCCAGGCCGACTGGGCGCCGGCGCTGGCGGGACTCGCAACGGTCACGATCCTCGTCGGCAACGTCGGCGCGATCGGACAGCGCTCACTGAAGCGGCTGCTCGCCTGGTCCGGCGTCGCGCAGGCCGGCTACATGCTCGCCGGCGTCGTCGTCGGCACCGAGCTCGGCGTCCGCGCGACCGCCTTCTACCTCGCCGCCTACCTCGTGATGAACATGACCGCCTTCGCGGTGGTCGTCGCCCGCGAGCGGGTCTCCGAGCACGGCGACGACCTCGAGTCGATCCGCGACCTCAGCCGCGCCGCCCCGGTGCTCGCCTGGCCGATGACGATCGCCATGCTCGCGCTCGCCGGCTTCCCCGCGACCGCCGGCTTCATCGGCAAGTTCTTCCTGATCGACGCCACCGTCGCCGGCGACTACGCCTGGCTGGCGATCGTGATCGTCGTCGGCTCGATGATCTCGCTCGTGTACTACCTGCGCGTCATCGCCGTGATGTGGATGGACCGCCTCGAGGTCAAGCTCCCGACGATCCCGCCCCGCTACGTCAAGCCCGTTGCCGGCTGGTCTCCCGAGGCCGACCCGCGCGCCCAGCCCGAGGTCGTCGCGGTCGCCGTGATCGCCGCCGTCGCGACGATCGCTCTCGGCATCTATCCCTCACCCCTCTTCGACGCCGTCCGCGACGTCGGCAGCTCGCTCGGCAGCCTTTTCTAAGGCGTCACGCAGCGAGCTCTACGGCGACTCGTCCGCTGGGACGGTCGGCGTGTGCCTCGCATCAGCTACTTCCAAGGCATCGTGATCACGATGTACTTCAACGACCATGGACCGCCGCACTTCCACGCGGAGTACGGCGAGTACGCCGCCTCCATAGTCATCGAGACGCTTGTTGTGCGAGAGGGCTCGCTACCTCCACGGCAGTTGAGACTGGTCACCACATGGGCCGCTCTCCATCGAGACGAGCTACACGCCAACTGGGAGCGCGCTCGAGCCGAGAAGCCATTGACGGCTATCGCGCCATTGGCGTAGCATATTGTCTGTGTACAAGCTCGTCCACGCTACTGAAGCGACGGTGATCGCCGATCATCGTCTGCGCATTCGCTTCGAGGACGGCATCGAGGGTGAGATCGACTTCTCGGGCATGCATTGGAACGGCGTATTTGCGCCGCTCGAAGATCCGTCGTACTTCGCCCAGGCGCGCATCGACATCGGGACCGTCGTGTGGCCCAACGATGCGGACATCGCTCCAGAGACCCTCTACCACTGGGTAACCGCCCGCACCGGTCCTGACGGCGACTTCTGACCTTGCCGGTCGGGCGCGGTAGGTTCCGACCACGACCGACGAGGAGCGAGGAGCACCGTATGAACCTGGCGAGCATCCTGCTGGACTCAGCCCAAAGCGCACCGGAGAAGCTGGCCTTCAAGCTTGACGACGTCGAGGTGAGCTACGGAGCGCTGGCCGAGGGCACCGCACAGATGGCGGGCCTGCTGTCCGAGCGCGGGATCTGTCCAGGCGACAGCGTCGGCGTGATGCTGCCGAACGTCCCGTACTTCCCGGTCGCCTACTACGGCGTGCTGCGTCTCGGCGCGGCCGTCGTGCCGATGAACGTGCTGCTCAAGGGGCGCGAGGTGGAGTACTACCTGGCCGACTCCGGCGCGAAGGCGCTGATCGCCTGGCACGGCTTCGAGGAGGAGGCGAAGGTCGGCGCGGCCGCCGCGGGCGTCGAGCTGATCGTCGTCAAGCCAGGCGAGTTCGAAGCGTCGATGCGCGCCGCCGAGCCGGTGCGCGAGGTCGCTGACCGCGACGAGCAGGACACCGCGGTGATCCTCTACACGTCGGGCACGACGGGCAGCCCGAAGGGCGCCGAGCTGACCCACGTCAACCTGCTCACCAACGCGCGCGTCAACGTCGAGACGTTGATCAAGATCACCGCCGCCGACCGGCTGCTCGGTGCGCTGCCGCTCTTCCACTCGTTCGGCCAGACGTGCACGATGAACGCCGGGGTCCTCGCCGGCGCGACGATCTCGCTGATCCCCCGCTTCGACCCGGTCAAGGCGCTGGAGATCCTGCAGCGAGACCAGATCACGGTCTTCATGGGCGTCCCGACGATGTACAACGCCTTTCTCGCTGTCCCGAACCGCAAGGACCACGACACGTCGAACCTGCGCACCTGCGTATCCGGCGGCGCTTCGCTGCCGGTCGAGACGCTGAACACCTTCGAGCAGGAGTTCGGCTGCAAGATCCTCGAGGGCTACGGCCTCTCGGAGACCTCACCGGTCGCCTCGTTCAACCATCCCGACAAGGAGCGCAAGCCCGGCTCGATCGGCACGCCGATCCGCGGCGTCGAGATGAAGCTGATCGACGACGACGGCAACGACGTGGCGATGGGTGGCGACGAGGTCGGCGAGATCGCGATCCGCGGCCACAACGTGATGAAGGGCTACTGGCGCAAGCCGGAGGCAACGGCTGACTCGATCGACTCCGACGGCTGGTTCAAGACCGGCGACATGGCGCGCGTCGACGAGGACGGCTACTTCTTCATCGTCGACCGCAAGAAGGACCTGATCATCCGCGGCGGCTACAACGTCTACCCGCGCGAGGTCGAGGAGGTGCTGTTCGCCCACCCGGCGGTCCAGGAGGCGGCTGTGGTGTCGGTTCCGCATGCCGACCTCGGTGAGGAGGTCGGGGCCGCCGTCGCCCTCAAGGCTGGCCAGCAGGCGAGTGCTGACGAGATCCAGGACTACTGCAAGTCGCAGGTCGCGGCTTACAAGTACCCGCGCCACATCTGGTTCGTCGACGAGCTGCCGAAGGGCCCGACGGGCAAGATCCTCAAGCGCGAGATCGAGGTTCCCGCAGAGGCGACCTCTGGGTAGGGGTAGCTGATGCCCAAGCTGATCCTCGGCCCTCTGCTGCGCTACGTGGGCGAGACGTGCGCCGTCTTCTGGGTCGAGACCGACCGCGAGTGCGAGGTGACCATCCTCGGATCGAGCACCCGCACTTTCACGGTCGGCGGTCACCACTACGCCGTCCTGCGCGCCGAGGACCTCGAGAAGGGCGCCGACTACACCTACGAGGTCGAGCTCGACGGCAGCAAGGTCTGGCCCGAGCCGGACTCGCCGTTTCCACCGAGCCGCTTCCACACCTATCCCAAGGAGAAGCACCTCCAGATCGCGTTCGGGTCCTGCCGCGTCGCCGTCCCCAACGAGCCGCCGTTCACCAGCCGCAAGGACAAGGACGACCGTGGCCGCGAGCACGATGCGCTGCGAGCCACCGCTCTCAAGATGATGAGCGAGGAGCCCGAGCGCTGGCCGGACCTGCTGCTGCTGCTCGGCGACCAGGTCTACGCCGACGAGGTCTCACCGCAGACGCGCAAGTTCGTGCGGCGCAAGCGCAACATGGCCGAGGATCCTGGGCCGATCGCGCTCGACTTCGAGGAGTACACCCAGCTCTACCGCGAGTCCTGGGGCGAGCCGATCATCCGCTGGCTGCTGTCGACGGTCTCCAGCGCGATGATCTTCGACGACCACGACGTCCACGACGACTGGAACACCTCGGCCGCATGGGTGAAGGAGGCGTGGGAGAGCGACTGGTGGGAGGAGCACATCATCGGCGCGCTGATGTCCTACTGGATCTACCAGCACGCCGGGAACCTCTCACCCGAGGAGCAGGACCGCGACGGCATGCTCGCCGAAGTCCACGAGGCCGGCGACGCCGAGCCGCTGCTGCGCCAGTTCGCCGCCCGCGCAGCGCGCACGACCGACGGCACTCAGTGGAGCTACTACCGCGACCTCGGCAACACGCGGCTCGTGATGATCGACTCGCGCGCCGGGCGCTGCCTCGAGGAGGGAGCCCGCTCGATGCTGGACGAGGAGGAGTGGCGGTGGCTCGACGAGCACATGGTCGGAGACGTCGACCAGCTCCTGATCGCGACCTCGCTGCCGTGGCTGCTCGCGCAGGGGATGCACTACTTCGAGGCGTGGAACGAGGCCGTCTGCGGTGGCGCCTGGGGCAAGCCGGCGGCAGCGCTCGGCGAGAAGCTGCGCCGCGGCGTCGACCTCGAGCACTGGGCGGCCTTCAACGAGTCGTTCGAGCGGTTGGCGGAGATGCAGCGATCGGTCGGCGCCGGCGAGCGCGGGAAGCCGCCGGCGGCGATCGTGACGCTCTCCGGCGACGTCCACCACGCATACCTGAGCGAGGTCGGCTTCCCACGCAAGGAGGGCGTGCGCAGCGCGGTCTACCAGGCGGTCTGCTCGCCGCTGCGCAACCCGCTCGACTCCCGCGAGCGGCGCGTCGTGAGCTGGGCGATGTCGCGCACGGCGCACGCGATCGGCCGAGGTCTCGCCAAGGCGGCCGGCGTGCGGGATCCTTCCGTCCGCTGGCGGCTCGTCGACGACGGACCGTGGTTCGACAACCAGGTCGGCACGCTGACGATCGACGGGCGCCAGATCGACATGACGCTGGACAAGGCCGTGCCGGGCGAGGAGCACTCGAAGCCGGAGCTCGAGCGCGTCCTGGCACACCGTCTGGCCTGACATCTACAGTCGCCCACCCGTGCACGAGACCGCGCCGACCGTTCACCTGATCGCTCGCCCCGAGCTGAACGTCGACGGCATGCGCGCGTACCTCGCCGACGTCGGCGGCGAGTCCTGGCTCGACATGCGCCTTGGCGACGACGAGCCGCCGAGCGCCGGCGAGATGCTCGTCGAGTTCGGTGGCCGCGCCTGCTATCGCAGCTGGGAGCCCGGCCTCAACCCGAACGTCACGCGCGTGCGCAAGGATCAGCGCGAGTACTTCGCCAACATCCTGCGCAGCGCCCACGGCAGCGTGATGGAGCACGCGAACTACTCGTTCGCGCTGCGCAACGTGTCGCGGGTGTTCACACACGAGCTCGTGCGCCACCGCGCCGGCTCGGCGTTCAGCCAGGAGAGCCTGCGCTACGTACGGCTGACCGACATCGGGTTCCGGGTGCCGCCGGCGCTCGAGCCGGTGCGCGACCAGGTGCTGTCGATCGTCGAGCAGCTCGAGGAGTTCCAGGTCAAGGCAGCCGAGGAGCTCGGCATCGACGCCGATGGCGTGCCCTTCCACATCAAGAAGGAGGTCACCTCGGCGCTGCGCCGCCTCGCGCCGATCGGCCTCAGCACGGACATCATCTGGACCGCGAACGCGCGAACGCTGCGCCACGTGATCGAGATGCGCACAGCCGAGGGGGCCGAGGAGGAGCTGCGGACGGTCTTCGACTCGATCGCGCAGATCATGCAGAGCGAGGCCCCGGGGCTGTTCCAGGACTTCGCCAAGCAGGACGACGGGTCCTGGGTTCCCGAGCACCGTAAGGTCTGATTTGTGACCGTGGAGCTGCTTCAGGATCGGCGCGTCGCGCCGTCGATCCTCGCGTCCGACTTCGCCCGACTAGGCGCGCAGGTGGGCGAGGTGATGGACGCGGGCGCGCGGGTCATTCACGTCGACGTGATGGACGGCCACTTCGTTCCGCCGATCTCGATCGGGGCGCTGATCGTCGACGCGCTGCGCGAGCAGGTCCATGGCGCGGGCGGCGTTCTCGACGTGCACCTGATGGTCGAGCGGCCGGAGCGCCTCGTCGAGGACTTCGCGAAAGCGGGCGCCGACTCGATCACCGTGCACTTCGAGGCGACGCCGAACATCCACTACGCGCTGCACGCGATCCGCGAGGCCGGTTGCGATGCGGGGCTGGCGCTCAACCCCGGAACGCCCCCGTCGGCCGTCGACGCGCTGGCCGGGGCCTACGACCTGCTGCTCTGCATGACGGTCAACCCCGGCTGGGGCGGGCAGCCCTACATCGCGTCCTCGAACGACAAGATCGCCGCATTGCGCGAGCGCATCCCCGCCGGCACGCCGCTCGAGGTCGACGGCGGAATCGACGCGGACACGACCGGTCCCGCTGCCGCGGCTGGAGCCACGCTGTTCGTTGCCGGCTCATCCGTCTTCGGCGCTGACGATCCCGGCGCCGCCTACCGCCGTGTGGCCGAGGCCGCCGGCGCCATCCTGTAGCCCCCGGCCAGGTGCCGCGGGGGTCTGGGGGCGCGAGCCCCCAGTCGTTTACCGGCGCTTCTTCTTGCGCTTGCGCGAGCTGCGCGTGCGTCCGCCATCCGACGCTCCCACAGCCGTCCCAGCAGCAATCGGCTCCGGCTCGGGCGCAGCCTCGAGCTCCTCCTCCTCGGCGCGCCGCTGAGCAGCAGACGGCCACTCCTCAGCCTCGCCGCTCTCCCAGGCGGGTCCTCGTCCCCCGGGCCAGCGGTCGAGGAAGATCAGGCCGAGCGCGAGCATCCAGAACAGACGGATCAGGTCCGTGCCGAGCGGAAACAGCAGCCCGAGCACGTAGATGGCGCCGACGACGATCCCGAGGATGCCGAGGAAGCGACTGAGCATGCCGGCGCGCATTGCGCTCTGGCTGATCACGATCGTCGAGAAGGCAAGCGCGAGGGCGCCGCTCAACCCAAGCGACTGGGTCAACACGGACTGATCGCCCAGCAGGTCGTCCGCACGCGCCTCCGTCTGAGCGCCGCTGCGGATGAACTCGTGCGCGGTGTCGTTGAGGTCGAGCTGGAGCAGCAGGCCTGCGACGGCGACCAAGATCGGACCGATGATCGCGAGCGGGAAGACCGCTGCCGGGAGATCGGGATGGCGGTGCTTGACGACTCGGTAGAGGTAGAGGAGGACGAGGATCGTGAACAGGGACGCAAGCGCGCTGAGCGCCGCGCCGGCCACGAAGACGTCCGGCTGCGCGTCGCGGGCCTCGAGCAGCTGGCGCGCCTTGCCGGCCTCCGGATCGCTGTCCAGCGCCGCGCCCACGTAGATCGTCGAGGCGACCGTGAGGATGATCGTCGCGAAGGCCGCCAGCGCCGCGGGCTTGCTGACGCGCGACTCCCAGCCGAGCTGCTCCTGTGTCGTCATCGACTAATTGTCGCCCAATCGGTACACGCGGCGCGCGACCGACGTGAAGATGCTGCGTGGCACGTGCTGGCCGTAGATCGAGCCGAGGCGGTTGAGCTTGCCCGGGACGACGACTCCCCGGCCCTTCTCCATGCCGTCGACGCCGGCGTCCGCTACATCCGGCGACGACTCCCAGACGAACTCCGGCAACGAGCTCGCCTCGCGCTCGAGGCTCGCCGCATCGATGAACGGCGTCTTGACCGGACCGGGACAGAGCGTGGTGACGCTCACACCGGTGTCGGCCAGATCAGCCGCGATTGCCTGCGAGAAGCTGAGCACGAAGGCCTTGCTGGCACTGTAAGTGGCCATCGTCGGCAGCGGCTGGAACGCCGAAGTCGAGGCGACATTGAGGATCGCGCCCTCGCCGTGTTCGACCATCTTCGGCACGAAGTGGCCGCAGAGCGCCACCACCGCCTCGCAGTTGAGCCGCACCATCTCGGCCTCGCGCTCGCCGTCGAGATCCTGGAAGCGCCCACCCGAGCCGAAGCCGGCGTTGTTGACGAGCCCGTCGATCCGCAGCCCGAGCTTCGGCACCGCAAACAGCATCTCGGCGCGCGAGACGCCGTCCTGCAGATCCGCGCCGATCGTGCGCGCATCCACGCCATGCGCCTCGGAGAGCTCGAGCGCCAGATCGGCCAACCGGTCCTCGCGTCGGGCGACGAGCACCACGTTGTGACCGCGCCGGGCGAGCGAGCGGGCGATGTCGGAGCCGATGCCAGAAGACGCGCCGGTGACGAGGACGGCCGCGTCCTCCGAGGGAGCTGGAAGTGCCATGGCAAGCAGCCTACTCGCGCACTTCGCGAGGGGCCTATCATCGAAGCCATGTCATCAGAGGATCCCTTCGGCGGCCTGTTCGGCGACCCCGACGAGCTGCGCAAGCGCATGGCCGAGCTCGCCGAGCAGATGTCCGGCGCCCAGAAGGTCGCCTGGGCCGACAACGCGATCAAGCTCGCCGTCGACATGACCGTCGCCGGCATCGAGCGTCTGAACCTCCAGGGCAACGCCGAGCAGCAGGCCGAGGAGGTCCGCGCGGCGATGACGCGCCTCTTCCCCGAGGCCGTGGCCCTCATCCGCGAGGCCCGCGAGGGCTTCGGTACCTAGCCGCTTGCCGCCGCGTTTCCGGCCCGCTCCGCCTGACGGTCCTCGCGGCCGCGGGCAACGATCTCCTTGAAGCTGCGCACGCGGAAGATCAGGCCGAGCGCCAGGAAGCCGATGCCGAAGGTGAACGCGCCGATCGCGATCTGCTGGCCGACGGAGTAGGCGGCGACGGTCGCGGCCGGGGCGGTGCCGGCGAAGACCTTGACCAGCAGCGCCTGGGCGACGCCCGCTCCCTGCGGCGTGAACGGGACCGCCGCCGAGACCGCATTTACCCCCAGCACCAGCAGCACGTTCTTCACCGATCCGCCGACGTTGAAGGCCTCGAGCAGCATCCAGAACGCGGTGAAGCGGAACGCCCAGCCGGCCAGCTGGACGCCGAAGACCTCGCGTAGGTAACGCCGGCGGTCGAAGGCGATCGTCAGGCCCTGCCGGACCCGCTCCCAGAACGCCCGCACACGGACCGAGAAGTAAGCGAAGGTGAACAGCACGCCCACGGCCAGCGCGGTGACGAAGAACAGCGCGAAGCGCGGGTGCGCGGCGAGGTAGGAGAGGTCGAACGCGTTGAGGTTCGCGAAGTCCGGCGGCTTGGGGAACACCCCCTGCGTGAAGGCGAACGCCAGGATCAGGATTCCCATCGCGACGTCGAAGCCCGCCTCGACGGCGAACGAGGCACCGACCGCCGGATAGCTCGATCGCGGGATCGCCGTCTTGGTCAGGAACAGCCGGACGACGTCGCCGCCACGCGCGGGGATCACGGCGTTGAAGCCATAGCCCGCGAAGTAGGCCCCCCAGATCTCCCGGAAGGCGATCCGCTCGGCCGGATAGGCGGCGCGCAGGATGTTGTACGAGGCGCGCGCGCGGAAGGTCAGGTAGACGGCGAAGGCGAGCAGAGCGAGCAGCAGCGGGCCGAGCCGGACGTCCGCGAGGCCCGCGAAGAACTGCTCGACCGCGTCGAAGAACGAGCGGAACGAGTCGCCGATGGTCGCTTCGGAGGGCACTCGCAGGAGACTATGGGCCGCAGATGCCGATCGGCCGAGCCCCACGCGACGCTAAGTCGTCATAGACGCAGGGGGGCTCGTAAGTTACGCTGGCGACCGTACGTCGCACAGGGGGGCCTGAGTGGGGCGACCGCAGGTTTGCGTACTCATGTGCGTGGGCCCTGACGAACCGACATCGACGCGGTCGTTGTCCCCCACTTACGGAGGGAGAACACACATGCGTTATGTACGCAGCCGAGCCCTGTTGGCAATCGCCGCCTGCGCCTTGATGGCGACCATCGCCTCGCCCGCTTCAGCCGCTGAAGTACTCAGGACGTCGACCGGTTTCCACTGCTCGAGCGCCGTGAACGAAGATCCCGGAGGAGCGCCCGAAATCGTCGAACTCAACACAGCCGACACCGAAGCATGCTCGATCCGTGGCGCCGCCAAGGACTTCGAATTCTCTGGCGTCTTCGGAGTCATGGCGATATGTGACATCGACCTAGAAGGCATGATCAGCGAAACGGGCGTGCTACTCGGAAGTTGGTCTCGAGGAAGATCCTGCCGGGACACGATCGGAACCGGCAAAGTCGCTCCATGCCTCCTCTTGGGCGAGCGTCACGTTCGAGCGAACCTCAAGTCCGGAACGGGTGCTGGTCCGTTTCCCTCTGAAATGAACATCTGCTTCGCGATGTTCAGCATGGTCTTCCACTGCGACGAGGTCGCGTTCACGTTCAACGAGCTTGCGGCTCGCACCTACGACCTGGCGTTCGCCCATTCCAGCCTGTGCCAGAACCCCATGGCTTCGATCCAGGGCACGATCACGCAGGTCATCGACGCAGCTCACCCGAAGATCCAGATCGAGTGAGCCAGGGCACATGCGGCCGACGAATGGCGCGCCGCGAACCGGGTACGACGACCGCATGCCATCACTACTGAACCGCATAACACAGCTAGGGAAGAGCCCGCAGAGTCGCGGCTTGATCGGCCAGGTCCAGGAGCGCTTGACCGGCGGAGGCGGCAAGTCGAGGTCGAAGTCCCGCGGCCGGCGCGTCAACACTCGGCGCCCCGTGAGCCGCACGGGCCGCACCGCCGGCCGCGGACGCCGCGGCCGCTAGAGCGCGTCCGAAGTCGCAGCACAGCCACCGTGCGCCAGAATGCGCACGGTGGTCGTCGACTACGCGATCTACGAGCGCGGCGAGCGCAAGGACGGCTCGCTGACGCTCGAGCAGGCGGTCGCCGCCTCGCGCGCGCCTGACACCTTCCTCTGGGTCGGTCTGCACGAGCCGACCGAGCATGAGCTCGGCTCGATCCAGCAGGAGCTCGGTCTGCACGAGCTCGCCGTCGAGGACGCGATCCACGCCCATCAGCGGCCGAAGCTCGAGCTGTACGGCGACATGGTCTTTGTTGTGCTCAAGAGCGCCCGCTACGTCGACTCGGACGAGGTCGTCGAGCTCGGCGAGATCCTCGTCTTCCTCGGCCGCAACTACGTCGTGACCGTCCGCCATGGCGAGGGCAGCTCGCTGCACGGCGTCCGTGAGCGCCTCGAGACCGAGCCGCGACTGCTCGCCCACGGGCCCGGCGCCGTGCTGCACGCAATCGTCGACCGGGTGGTCGACGACTACGCGCCCGCGCTGGCCGGCCTCGGTGAGGACGTCGAGCAGGTCGAGGAGGAGGTCTTCTCGCCCGAGCGCACCAATCCTGTCGAGCGGATCTACAAGCTCAAGCGCGAGGTGCTCGAGTTCAACCGCGCCACCGCCTCGCTGGTCGACCCGGTCAACCGCCTCGCCCGCGGCGAGTACGACATCGTCCCGACCGAGGTTCGCGCGTACTTCCGCGACGTGGAGGACCACCTGCGACGAGTCCGCGAGCAGCTCGACGGCTACCGCGACCTGCTCACCAGCGTGCTCGAGGCCAACCTCGCCCAGGTCACCGTCCAGCAGAACGAGGACGTCCGCAAGATCTCCGCCTTCGTGGCGATCCTGGCGGTCCCGACGATGGTCGCCGGGATCTACGGGATGAACTTCGAGCACATGCCGGAGCTGCGCTCGGAGGCCGGCTATCCGGTCGTCCTGGCCGCGATGGCAGCCGCCTGCTTCGCGCTCTACCGCTACTTCAAGCGCATCGGCTGGCTTGGCTGATTAGCCTTCCCCGTCAACTCGACGAGGAGGACCGCGCATGCAGGTGATCGGAGCAGGCTTCGGCCGTACGGGGACGATGTCCCTCAAGGGGGCACTCGAGCAAATCGGCTTCGGCCCCTCCTTCCACATGATCGACGTCGCGCGCCAGCCCGAGCTGCTGCCGCAGTGGCAGGCGGCCGTCGATGGCGAGCCGGTCGACTGGAAGCAGGTCTTCGACGGCTGGGAGTCCACGGTCGACTGGCCGGCGTGCACCTACTGGGAGCAGATCTGGGAGACCTTCCCGGACGCCAAGGTGCTGCTCAGCGTCCGCGATCCCGAGGCCTGGTATGCGAGCTGCCAGAAGAGCATCCACGCGTCGGCTCAGGCCGCCGTCAAGGGCGAGCTCGAGGGCGGCAGCGTCGAGGTCTCGCCTGAGGCGATGAAGCTGATCAACGGCTTGATCTGGAACGGCACCTTCGAGGGCCGCTTCGACGACAAGGACTTCGCGATCGACGTCTTCAACCGTCACAACGAGGACGTGGAGAGCAAGGTCCCCGCCGACAAGCTGCTCGTCTACGAGATCTCCCAGGGCTGGGAGCCGCTGTGCGAGTTCCTCGAGGTTCCGGTGCCCGACACGCCGATGCCGCACCTCAACGACGCGACGTCGTTCCGCGCGATGGTCGGCTTGCCGGCGCTGAGCTCTTAGCCGACTACCAGCGCAGCAGCATCAGACCGACGGTCACCCCTGGCCCGACGGTGAGCATCAGCCCAAGCTCACCGGGCTTGGGGTCGTTGCGCTCGGTGGCGCCCTTGAGCACGTAGAAGGCCGACGCTGTGCCCATGTTGCCGTTGTTGGCGAGCACCTCGTAGCTGACCTCGACCTGCTCGCGGGTGAGGTTCAGGCCGGCCTGGACGCCCTCGATGATCCCGCGTCCGCCGGGGTGGATCATCCAGTGGTCGATCCGGTCGCGCGTGAGGCCGCGCTCGGCGAGGAAGCCGTCGACGAGCTCCGCCGAGCGCTCGAGGGCGATCGTCGGCAACTCGCGGCCCATGTGCATGAAGCTGTCGTCGGCGCTGACGCGGAATCGGACCGCGCCGAGCGTGTCGTCGACCTGATGGACCTTCGCGGCGAGCAGCGCGGGCCCTGAGGCGGCAGCATCGCGGGTCAGGATCGCGGCGGCGCAACCGTCGGCGAACAGCGACGAGCCGACGATCTTCGTCCGCTCGTCGTCCGGGCCGACGGCCGTCAGGAAGCCGGTGATGCTCTCGGCACCGACGACCAGCGCGCGCGACTCGGGATTCTCGAGCAGCGTCTGCGCTGCGAGCTTGAAGAGAGGCACGGCACTCGCGCAGCCGACGCCGAGCACGTGGTACTTGTCGGTTGCCGGGTCGAGGCCGAGCTCGTCGATGAGCCGGTGGCCGAGCGTCGGCCCACCGAGCGAGTAGTAGCTGGCCGTTATGACCGTCGAGATCTCCGCTGGATCGCAGTCGAGCTTGCCGATCGCGTCGAGCGCCATCGCGAGCAGGTGGTCCTCGGAGAAGTCGACGCGCGCCTGGAGCCGGCTGGCCAGGATCTCCGGAGTGATCGCGAACGCGCGCCGCTCGACGCCGCAGACGCTGAAGATCCGCTCGGCGAACTCGTTCCCACGCAGCCCGAGCATGTCGAGCATCTCGTCCTGGGAGTAGGTAGCCGCAGGATTGGACGTCGCCAGCTGGTCGATCCGCGCTGCGAAGCGCGGGTTATCGCCCTCGGGCTTGCGGCCGCTCGGATGCTCTCGACGGCGCAGATGCGTCGCGCCCCCCGTCATGCTCGCCCTTGACACTGCGCACAGTTATACCGAGCGGCGCGCTCCGATCGCCGCTTCGGCTAAGCCGCAGCCAGGTCCGACAGCGCGCCCAACACGACGTCGTCGTGGGTCTTGGGTGACACCTTGGGGAAGACCTTGGCGACCTTGCCGTCGCCGTCGATGATGAAGGTGGCGCGCTGAATCCCCATGTACTTCTTGCCGTACATGGACCTCTCGACCCAGACGCCGTAGGCCTCGGCGACCGCGTGGTCGGGATCGGCGAGCAGCGTGAAGCCGAGGTCGTGCTTGTCGGCGAACTTGCGTAGCGCTGCCGGCTCGTCGGGCGAGACGCCAAAGACGATTGCCCCGGCATCGTCGTACTCGGACGAGCGATCGCGGATGCCACAGGCCTGCGTCGTGCAGCCGGGCGTGTCGGCGCGCGGGTAGAAGTAGAGGACGACGGTCTTGCCGGCCTGATCGGCGAGCTTGACGGCGTTGCCGTCCTGGTCCTGGAGCTGGAAGTCGGGTGCGCTGTCGCCCTCGGTCATGGATCCTCGCGCTTCGTCTGGGGAGTGGGAGGGCACTATTTGAGCAGCCTCGACAGCCGGCGGTCCTTGAGCACGCGTCCGCCCGTCTGCTCCTCCGGGCAGTAGGACATGACGTAGTCCTTGAAGTGGATCGCCTCGAGCGTCGTCCCACAGCGCGGGCATGGCTCGCCCTGATGGCGGTGGACCTCGAGCGGGATCGGCGCCTTGTCGGGCAGCGACTCGCCGACGACCTGCTCGTAGTGGTCGATAGCCGCGCCAAGGCGGTCGGCGATCGCCAAGCGCAGCCGCTCGACCTCGTCCCCGTCGAGCTCGGAGCCCTTCTTGAAGGGAGACAGCCGCGCGGTCCAGAGGATCTCGTCGACCCACGAGCGTCCGATGCCGGCGATCGTCCGCTGGTCGCGTAGGAGCGGATGGAGGTGACGGGGCTGGTCGATCAGCTCGGCGAAGGCATCCGGCGCCGGGGCGGGCCAGGCCTCGGGCCCGAGCGTGGCGACCATCTCGTCGGCGTCGACAGTGTCGGTGGGAAGCAGCTTCGCCCAAGCCCGCTGCTGGGTGCCGAACTCGCGCAGCCGCAGCTCGCGCTCGCCGTCGAGGCGGATCAGCAGGCGCGAGGCCTTGTCGCGCAGCGAGGCGCGCTTGTCGAACAGCTGCAGCCGGCCGGCCGACATCAGGTGGATCAGCAGCGTCAGGTCGCCGAAGCGAACCTTGAACAGCTTGCCGCGCCGCTCGACGCCGTCGAGCGTCCGCCCGACGAGCGAATCGAGGGGCGGATCGAAGGTCTTCATCGTGACCATGCCCGGCGCCAGCGCCGACTCGACCTCTGCCCCGGCGGCGGCTGCCGTCAGGCGCCGCGCGGCGATCTCGACCTCTGGCAGCTCGGGCATGCCTGAAGCCTAGGGCGGACCGCTCGGGCCGGCGGGTTGGCCGGCTCGGGCGCTTAGCCGCCCATCGGGAACACCAAGCCGTGCTCCTCGCACAGGCGCGGGACGCTCTCGGGATCGAGCTCGAGTCCGTAGCGAGCGCCGATGTCATCCGGCGAGCCGACGCCGGCCGCCAGCTCCTCGAAGAACCGCTCGAACCCACCCGGGGCGATGATCTCGAGGATCCGGCACGGGGTGTCGCCCGCATTCCAGAACGTGTGCCATTGGCCGCGTGGCTTGAACGCGAGGTCACCGACCTCGGCGTAGACGACGTCGTCGCCGAGCTGCGCTCCCATCCGTCCCTCGAGCACGAAGCTGTACTCGTCCTCGCGCGAGTGACGATGGAGCGGCGCGCACAGGTGGCGCGGCGGGATCGGATGCTCGACGAGCGAGAAGTCGCCGCCCGTCTCCTCCGTCCAGATCATGAACCGCACTCCAAGCGAGCCGAGGTCGACCGCCTTGCCGTCGGTCGGACCGACGATCCGCGGTCCCGTCGATCCGTCGAACCGAGTTGCCACTGCCTTGTCCATCGTCAGCTCCATTCCGTCGTACGCCGGATAGGTCCAGCGTACGCCCGACTGACCGCACTCAGCGCGGAACGAGGAAGAAGGCCCGCGCCGTTCCGACGTTCCCCTCGGGATCCTTCGCCGTGAGCGTCACGCGGTAGCGGCCGGCGGCGAGTGCCTTCGACTTGAGCGAGATCACCCGCCGGCCGTTCTCGAGCTTCCTCGCCCGCGTACGGCGCAGCACCTTGCCGGGGCGCTTCGTTGCCACGAGCTTGGCCGAGACGCGCGAGGTCTCCGACAGCCCGAAGGTCACGCGCACGCGACGCTTGCCGAGCTTCGCCCTGACCTTCGAGAGCACCGGATCGACGGTGTCCGGACCCACCTGGACGACACCCTTCATGAACGGGTGGATGTCGCAGATGTACGGGTAGCGCCCGGCCGCCGTGAACGTGAAGGCGAAGCTCTGTCCCGGCAACAGCTCGCCTGAGTCGAACGGCGACGGCGCGCTCGGCTGCGAGGTCACGGTGTGCGGGCTGCCCTCGAGCAGCGTCCAGGACACCGTGTCACCCGGCTCGATCCGCGTGTAGTCGGGGCGGAAGAAGAAGTCGCCGGTCTCGACATCGGCCGTGGCGGCCTGTGCGACGCTCGGCACGACAAGTGCGGTGAAGACGGTCAGAAAAAGGGCAAGGCGTTGCATCTCTCGACACCCTAGACACGGTCTGGTGGAGAATGATGCGGTATGCGCGTCTCGGCCAAAGCTGACTATGCGGTGCGGGCCGCGGTCGAGCTCGCGGCCAACGGCAACGACTCCTCGACGCCGCTCAAGGGAGAGCGGATCGCCGACGCTCAGGGCATCCCGCTGAAGTTCCTCGAGAACATCCTCGTCGACCTGCGTGTCGGCGGGCTGGTGAACAGCCGCCGCGGTCCCGACGGCGGCTACTGGCTCGCCCAGCCGGCCGCCGAGGTGAGCATCGCCGACGTCTTCCGCGCCGCTGAGGGCCCGCTCGCGAGCGTCCGTGGCGAGAAGCCCGAGGACCTCGACTACGCCGGCAACGCCGAGGCGCTGCGCGACGTCTGGGTCGCGCTCCGGGCGAGCCTGCGCGATGTCCTCGAGCACGTCACGCTCGCCGACGTCGCCGACGGCAAGCTGCCCAAGCAGGTCTCCGCACTGACGCGCGACCCGGGCGCCTGGCAGCGCCGCTAGGCCGTCTCGCGCACCTTCGACTATCTCTCAGGGGCCGCGAGGATCGAATCGAGCTGCCGGTGCCGCATGCGATCCGGCAGTCGCGCAACCACGGCGTCGCGCAGGCGAGCCGTCGACGAGGTCTGAGGGTGCGTTGCGCGCGCGAGCATGCGCGCCGTTCGTATGAGCGGCGCGGTTCGTGCGCGGCGGCGGCGGTCGTAGCGCTGCAGTGCGCTCGGAATGTCCCCTGCCTCTGCTAGCTCGGCCCCCAACACGGACGCGTCTTCGAGCGCCTGGCAGGCTCCCTGGCCGATGAAGGGCAGCATCGGATGCGCGGCATCGCCGAGCAGAACGATGCGCCCACGGATCAACGTCTTCGCGGGAGGTCGATCGAAGAGATGGTGGTGCAGAATCGCGCCTCGCGGCGTCGCCGCGACTACCTCGCCAAGCTCTGGAGCCCATCCCGCAAGCTCTCGTACGAGCTGCTCGTCCGAGATGGGAGCAGCGTTCGGCGGCTCCCTGCGGGTCCGGAACCAGTACGCCCGGCCACCGTCGATCGGCACAAGGCCGGCGACGTCTCTAGAGCCCCAGTACTCGCCGGACCGAAAGGGACGCTCCCAAGCGGCGACGCCTCGATACGCAGCGATGCCGGAAGGGCGCGGCTCGGCGACGCCGAGCACAGCCTGCCTCACCGAAGACCACAGGCCGTCAGCTCCGACGACCAGCTCAGCACTGAGCTCCTCGCCATCGTCCATCCTCACGGAGGCGATCCCTTCGCCGGCCTCGGTAGCGGCCACCACCTCGCGTCCGGTGACGATCCGCTCGGACATCACCACATCCAGCATGGCCCGATGCAACGTCGATCGGTGGATCAACGCGAGCGGCGCTCCGTAGCGCTCCTCGATGGCGTGCGCATCCATCGAGGACAGCGGTCTCCCGTCGGCCCGACGGAGCCCCTGTTCCCCCTTCGGCACAGCCGCGTCGTCAACGACCTCGCCCAACCCGAGCGAACGCAGCACATGCACCGCGTTCGGCCAGAGCGCAACCCCGGCACCGACCGGTTCGACCCGACGGGCCCGTTCCACCACCCGGACGTCCATCCCCGCGTCGATGAGCACTCGCGCGACGGCTAGCCCACCGACGCCGGCGCCCACGACGATCGCCCGACCGGCACCGCTCGATCCGCTCACGAGTCGTAGGGGACGAAGAGCATCGCGCGCGGCAGGCTACTCCGCTCGGGGAGCTCTCGCGAGGTCGAAAGCTACGCAGCGCTGAACTTGCGCTCGCGGTCTGGGCGCACGTAGACGATCTGGCCGGCCTCGAGCTCGCGCTCTTCGGCGTCCTGGCGCGTCGTCTGCACCGACAGCTGGCGGCCGTCGTCGAGCACCAGCTCGACGCGGACCTCGAAGCCGAGGTGAGCCACACGCTCGATCTGCCCCTCCTGCGCCGTGCCGTCGGGCTCGAGCAGGATCTCGATGTCGTGCGGGCGGACGAGGTTGTCGCCGACCCGGTTGACCTCGCCGACGAAGCCCATCACGAACGGGTTCGCCGGATTCTCGTAGAGGTCGCGCGGGCTGCCGACCTGCTCGATCAGCCCGTCGTTCATCACGACGATCTGCTGGGCGACGTCCATCGCCTCCTCCTGATCGTGCGTGACGAAGATCGTCGTCACATGAACGTCCTCGTGGAGGCGGCGCAGCCAGGTGCGCAGCTCCTTGCGCACGGTCGCGTCGAGCGCGCCGAACGGCTCGTCGAGCAGCAGCACCTCGGGCTCGACGGCGAGCGCGCGGGCGAGCGCCATCCGCTGGCGCTGGCCGCCTGAGAGCTCGGACGGGTAGCGGTGCGCGAAGCCCTTGAGGTGGACCAGCTCGAGCAGCTCGTCGACCTTCGCCGCGATCTGCTCCTTCGGCTTCTTGCGGATCTTCAGCCCGAAGCCGACGTTCTTCTCGACGGTCATGTGCTTGAAAGCCGCGTAGTGCTGGAAGACGAAGCCGACGCCGCGCTTCTGCGGAGTCACCTTCGTCGCGTCCTGGCCGGCGATGACGACGCGGCCGGCGTCGGGCTCCTCGAGCCCCGCGATCACGCGCAGGAGCGTCGACTTGCCGCTGCCGCTCGGTCCGAGCAGCGCGGTCAACGAGCCGTTCGGCACTGCGACCGACACGCCCTTGAGCGCCTCGAAGGTGCCGAAGCGCTTCTCTACTCCCTCGATGGTGATGCTCATGCCTCCCTCTCTTTTCGCCTCAGAAGGTTCATGCTGAACAGCACGACGAGCGCCATCACAGCCAGCAGTATCGCCGCCGCGTAGGCGCCGGCAAGGTCGAAGTTCGAGAACTGCTTCTCGACGAACAGCGGCAGCGTCTCGGTCTCGCCCGAGATCCGGCCCGCGACGACGCTCACGGCGCCGAACTCGCCGAGCGCACGGGCGGTCGCCAACACCACGCCGTACGCGACGCCCCAGCGGATCGCCGGCAGCGTGATCCGCCAGAAGGTCTGCCAGCCCGATGCGCCGAGCGTGCTCGCCGCCTGCTCCTGCTCGGTGCCGATCTCCTGCAGCACCGGCATCGTCTCGCGCACGACGAACGGCAGCGAGACGAAGATCGTCGCGAGCACCATCCCAGGCGTCGAGAAGATCACGCGGATGCCGGCGTCGGCGAGGTCGTCGCCGAACCAGCCGTTGATCCCGTAGACGAGCAGCAGCGACAGTCCGATCACGACGGGCGAGATCGCGAACGGCAGGTCGATGATCGTGTTGAGGATCGCCTTGCCGCGGAACTTCTGGCGCACGAGCACCAGCGCAGCGACGACGCCGAAGATCGTGTTGAGCGGCACTGCGATCAGCACGCAGGTCAGCGTCAGCCAGAAGGCGTGCTGGCCGTCGGGGCTGGTGATCGCGTCGATCGGCGGTCCGAGCCCGTCCTCGAAGGTGCGCACGAAGATGATCACGACCGGGACGAGCAGCAGCGCTGCGAGGTAGCCGAGCGCGACGAAGCGCAGTCCATAGCGCTGCAGGCGGTTACCGCGCATGACGGCTGCTCCACTTCGAGACCAGGTTGAGCGCGAGCAGCACGGCGACCGACAGCACGAGCAGCAGCACCGAGACGGCCGCCGCCGACGTCGGCGCGTCGCTCTCGATCCGCCCGAAGATGTAGACGGAGGCGACCTGCGTGTCGAACGGCACGTTGCCGGTGATCAGCACCAGCGAGCCGTACTCGCCGATCGCGCGTGCGAACGCCAGCGCGCAGCCGGCGACGATCGCCGGCGTGAGATTGGGCAGCAGGATGGAGCGGAAGATCCGCCGCTTCGTCGCTCCGAGCGAGGCGGCGGCCTCCTCCATGTCGCGGTCGACCTCGATCAGCACCGGCTGCACGGCGCGCACGACGAACGGCAGCGTCACGAACAGCAGCGCGAGCACGACCGCCGCCTTCGTGTAGGCGACGCTCAGTCCGATCGGGCTGTTCTGGCCGTAGAGCGCGAGCAGCGTCAGGCCGGCGACGATCGTCGGCAGCGCGAACGGCAGGTCGATCAGCGAGTTGACGATCCGCTTGCCGGGGAACTCGTCGCGCACGAGCACCCAGGCGATCAACGTCCCCATCGCGCCGTTGATCGCGACGATGATCAGCGAGGAGACGAGCGTCAGCTTGATCGCGGCGATCGCCTCCGGCTCGGTGATCGCCTCCCAGAACTCGCCGAGCCCGTCCTGCAGCGACTGCGAGACCACCGCCGACAGCGGCAGCAGCACGATGACGCTGAGCCACAGCATCACCAGGCCCCTAGACAGCACAGCGCCGCCGACGGGTGAGCGGATGCCCACCCGCGGCGGCGCGGCCACGGTCACGTCACTTGCGGCCATAGGCCTGGCCCGGACCTACTCGACCGGGTTCCCCAGCTCGCGCTGGATGTCGAACACTGCCCCGTTCTCCTCGTCGAAGAACTTGTCCTCGACCTTGGCCCAGCCACCGAAGTCCTGGATCGTGAACAGCGTCTTCGGCTCCGGGAACTTGTCGGCGTAGCCCTCGAGCACCGACTCGACGACAGGCCGGTAGCCGCGCTCGGCGAAGAGCTTCTGCGCCTCGTCGGTGCGGGTGTAGTCGACGAACTTCTGCGCCGGGGCGCTCGCGTCGGTGGTCGCTGCGATCGGGTTCTCGATCAGGATCGTCTGGTCGGGGATCACGTACTCGAGGTCGATGCCCTCCTCCTGCGCCTGCAGCGCCTCGTTCTCGTAGCCGATCAGCACGTCGCCCTTGCCGCCGGCGAAGGTCTGCAGCGAGTCACGCGCGCTGTCGTCCTGGACCGACGTGTTCTCGAGGATCTGCTTGACGAAGTCGAGCGCCTCGGCATCGGACTTGCCCTGCTTGATCTGCGATCCGTAGGCGGCCATGATGTTCCACTTCGCGCCGCCCGAGGTCGCGGGGTTCGGCGTGATGATCTCGACGTCGCCCGTGACGAGGTCCTCCCAGCTCTTGACGTTCTTCGGATTGCCCTTGCGGACGGACAGCGTCACGACCGAGTCGGTGACCATGCCCTTGTGCTCGTCAGAGTTCCAGTCCTTCGGGACGAGGTTTGCGTCGACCAGCTTGGTCATGTCAGGCTCGAGCGAGAAGCCGACGACGTCTGCCGGCAGGCCGCCCTCGACCGCGCGGCGCTGATCGCCGGAGCCGCCGAAGGAGGTCGAGAACTCGACGCCGCTGCCGTCGGAGGTCTTCTGGAAGCCTGGGATGACGTCGTCCTCGTAGGCCTGCTGCGGAGTCGAGTAGGCGACCAGGGCGATCTTGCCGCCGCCACCATTGCCCTCACCCTCGGCGTCGTCGCCGCACCCGGTGACCACCAGGGCGGTGAGCGCGAGCAGCGCCGCGATGAGGCTCGTGATGCGGATTCGATTCATAACTCCCTATTTCCCGTCAGGTTTATGGACTTTTGCGAAGGGGAAGCCTAGCAAGGTAGTCGACAAACTGCGAATGGGTAGGGAATGCTCGCCTCCAGCGCCGTCTGGGACGATGCCCGCTGCCGATGGCAGCCGAGGAGATCGTCGACACGCGCGAGCAGGCCGCGGCTCAGGAGCTGGCGCCGTTGCTCGTGCGCGAGCCGCTCGTCGACTTCCTCGACGGCGTCGGGCTGGGCTCGGGCCCGGTCGAGGCGCAGCGGATCGGCGACGGTCACTCGAACGTCACCTACCTCGTCTCGCGCGGCGGCGAGCGGTTCGTCCTGCGCCGCCCACCGCGACCGCCGCTGCCGCCGTCGGCCCACGACGTCCTGCGCGAGGCAGGACTGCTGCGGGCGCTCGCCGACACCGCCGCCCGCGTGCCGCGCGTCCTCGCAGTCTGCGACGACGACTCGGTGCTCGGCGTCCCCTTCTACATCATGGAGGAGGTCGTCGGCGAGGTCGTGACCGACACCCTTCCGCCGGTGCTTGCCGATGCTGCCGAGCGCGCCCGCATCGGCGACGACCTGATCGACGCGCTCGTCGAGATCCACGCCGTCGACTGGAGGGCCGCCGGGCTCGAGGGCTTCGGCAAGCCGAGCGGCTACCTCGAGCGCCAGCTGCGCCGCTTCAACGGACTGTGGGAGCACAACAAGACGCGTGAGCTGGCGATCGTCGCCGAGGTCGGCGACTGGCTGGCGGCGAACATGCCGGAGTCCCCACCCGCGACGATCGTCCACGGCGACTACCGGCTCGGCAATGTGATGCTCGCGAGCGACGCCCCCGGGCGCGTCGCCTCGGTCTTCGACTGGGAGCTCGCGACGATCGGGGACCCGCTCGCCGATGTCGGCTACCTGACCGTCACCTGGGTCGGTCCAGACGACGCCGCGGACACGATGTTCAGCCAGCTGTCGGCGGTGACGCGCGAGCCGGGCTTCCCGACGGCCGACGAGCTGGTCGCCCGCTACGAGGAGCGCTCCGGTCGCTCGGTCGCCGCGCTGCACTGGTACCAAGCGCTCGCACTCTGGAAGGCGGCGGTCTTCATGGAGGGCAACTACAAGCGCTTCCTCGCGGGCGCGAGCGACGACGCATACATGGCGATCTTCGACGAGGGCGTTCCCGCGCTGGCGGAGAAGGCACGCGAGATCGCGAAGTCGGGTTAGCGACGGCCGCTACAGCCGTATCGCCGCGAGACGATCAAGGGATTCCATCACGCGCGCATGGCGAGGAGTTCCTCGCTCTCTCAGCACCTTCTTCAAGATCTGAAACGCCTCGGCGCGGCTGATCCCGAACTCGGCAACGACGAGAGTAACGATCTCTGACCCTCTCAAGTGAATGTTCTCCAGCAGCTCGTATGTGCGCTGCTCGATGTCCGCTCGACTGTTCATTGACATAGCGTATCTGCTAGCTCTAGAGTTGACCGTCCGCCGAAGGGTCGGTACAGACGATCACTCGCGTCAGCGCCTCCAGACTTGCCTCATGATGCGCGAGCGTGCTGCGAATCTCGGCTACTGCCCGTTCGGCGGACTCCGCGTCGGCATACCGGATACCGCTGCCAGAGATCTCCGCCGGCAGCTCCCCGGCAATTGCCCTTCCGACCACTATGAGTACCACCATCCACGCCGCGAAGAGAGCTAGAGCCCGGTCGACGGCAAGAATCAACTCCGAGCCGAGCGCTACTCCGGGCAGCGATCCCTGTGGATGGTCGATGGCAAGCGCGGTGAGCAGCACCGAGGCGACGAGCCCGACCAAGACGAGCGTTGCGACGAGGCGCTGGGCGGGAGAGCGCTGAAGCACCTCGCCACCGTAGGCTGACGGCCGCTATGGATAACAAACCGCGGGTGACGGATCTGCGACAGAACGCCGACAGCGCGACAGCGAGAGGCCTGCTCGTCGACTTCGGCGGGGTGCTCACGACCGACGTGTTCCAGTCGTTTCGGAAGTTCTGCGTCGCGGAGGGCCTGCACGAGGACGCGTTCAAGGACCTGCTGAAGTCGAACGCCGACGTGCGCGCGAAGCTGCGCAGGCTCGAGACGAACCGGCTCAGCGCCGAAGACTTCGGCGCCTATCTCGGACCGCTGCTAGGCGTCGAGCAGACCGACGGCCTGATGGGCCGGCTCTTCTCGGGGATCGGCCCCGACCTGAAGATGATCGACGCCGTGCGCAGAGCCCGCGCCGCCGGCATCCGCACCGGCCTGATCTCCAACTCCGTCGGGTCCGACATCTACGACCAAGCGGTCCTCGACGAGCTCTTCGAGTCCGTCGTCATCTCCGGCGAGGTCGGCATGCACAAGCCGCAGCCGGAGATCTTCCGGCTGGGGGCCGAGCGGATCGGCCTTCCGCCCGAACGGTGCGTGTTCGTCGACGACCTACGCGAGAACTGCGCCGGCGCCGAGGCGGTCGGGATGACGGCGGTGCTTCACCGCAGTCCCGACCGCACGCTGCCGGTGTTGGAGCGATTGCTCGGCCTCGTTCTACCTCGCAACTAGCCACACGGCTTGTTGGAGCCTCCTGTCTGGGTCGGTCCGAACTTGCATGTCCCATCGGCATACACGTACACATCGATAGTCAGCGTCTGGTGGAAGGGACAACCCTCGACCGGCGGTATCGGTCCCAGCTTCGGGGTCTTGATGCACTGCTTGAAGCTCAGTGAAGCCGTTGCATGGTAATACGTGTGGCCTTTCCCTCCACCGCCGTCGATGCTCCACTTGCCGACAGCTCTCCAGCCAGGGGCAGGTGTTGAGTAGGTGGGCTTGTATGCCTTCTTTGAGATGAGCTTGCCACCTCGCGCACACCACTCGATCGTCTGTGAGATGGATACCTGAGTGTTACCCGCCACACCCTTGCGCTCGGCATGTGCATTCAACGAATGGCACTTCGGCTTGGCCTTCCGACCATCGAGATCGAGTCCGTTGACGGGGTCGGCATTTGCGTAGTCGTAGTCGTTGGCCGAGCCCCCGAGGACCGGATCGACGGAGGTAAAGCGACCCATGGCGGGGACGTAGGAGCGCACGCCCATCTGAATGACGCCGCTGGCGAGGACGGTGCGGCGCTCCTTGGAGCCGAGATAGCCGTACTTGCGGCTGGTGCTGCCGGTGCGCGGGTTACCGAACTCATCCGTCTCGAACGTCGAGAGAAGAGCCGTAACCGTCGGGTCGACGTTTGCCGTAGCGATTATGTCGCCGTGGAGGTTGGTGATCTGAAGCGTGGCAGTCGTGGTCGTGCCGTTGTTGTTGACCACAGCGGCAAGGCCCCCGCCGATGCCGCCAACCGATCGCTCCCAGCTCTGCGTGACGCCGTTGACCTTGATCTCCGTCCAAGCCGGACTGTCCGAGCCGTCGGAGTAATGCATGATCTCCTGCGTCGTCGCAGTTGGGATCGTCGCGCGATAGCGCGTCTGCGTCGGATCGAGCAGCCAGCCCTTCGACACGCCGTCCTGGGACTGCGTGCGGACCATGTCGTTGACGTAGTACGTCGTCTTGAGGTCGCCCCCTCCGGCGAGCGATGCCGGCAGGGTCTTGACGCGACCCCAGGTGTCGTACACGATCCCGGCGTTCGTCAGACGGTCGACAGCGTCGTAGGTCGACGTCTTGACCACTCCCGCGGAAGTGGTGTCGCAAGCGCCGCCGGCGGCCGGTGCACGGGTGGTCATGCTCGTGCGGTTGGAGTTCGCGTCGTACGCGTAGGCACGCGTCGTGCAGCCCTGTCCGGTCGGGGTGTCTTTGACGAGGGTCAGCCGCCCGCCACCGTCGTAGGTGAAGTCCTGATCCGAGAGGCTGCTGTCGCGGCGCAGCCATTGGCCACGGATCGACTCCTGAATGGTCTCGCTGTACCAGACGCAGTTCGACGAGCAGTTGCTGGTCTTGGTGTAGGCGAGGCTGACGGGACTGGCAGTCTCGTCGTAGATCGTATCCGCCCTCATGCCGTTGGGATAGGACTGGGTCAGCGGCTTGCCGTCCGCGTCATAGGTCGCCGTGAAGGTTCCGGCATGCGAGTCCTGCAGCGACGTGAGATCGCCCGTCGTCGCGTCGTAGGTGAGCGTCTGGGTGCCCTTGCCGTCGCCTATCTGGGTCGGCCTGCCGAGCAGATCGTAGGTGGTGGTCGAGACGTTTCCGTCGGCGTCCGTGTAGCTGGTTACCCGACCGACATTGTCGTATCCGGTGACGACGCTCCGGGTGACTCCGCTCTCGGTCACCTTCTGCTCGACCGGTCGTCCTGTCGCAGGGTCGTAGAGCGTCGTGACCTGGGCGAGGGGCTCACCGTCGCTAGGCGCCTCCAGGGTGTCGCCGACCGGGACGTTGGCGTCCGAGGCCAGCTGCGCGGGAGTGCGGGCGTGATCGAACACCTTGACCTCGTCGATCAGGCTCGGCTTGATGTCGGGCAGCAACGAGCTGTCGCCGAAGATGAGGTTGCCGTCGTTGTCAGTCAGCACCCCTACCGCCGCACGTGAGCCTTTCAGCACGCCGTCTACATAGATGGCCAGCGTCGTCCCGTCATAGACCAAGGCGATGTGCGCAGCTTTGGTGGTGTTGTAGGGCAGAGATCCACTGATGCTGTAGAAGCCCCCGCTGTACTGCACAGAGGCAGTGACGCTTCCGGCCGAGGGTGAGTAGGTGATCTTGAAGTTCCCGCCGTCGAGAACCTTCACTCCGGACAGGAACGTACAGAAGCCTACGCATCCGGGATCCTCGCGGTTGATCGAGAGCCACACCTCTGCCGTGACCGCGTTGCCGATCTCCAGCGAGGAGTTGCCGGTGACGGTGTCGCCAGCGGGGACCAGCCCCCCACCCGCCGCGTGGGCCAACGTCCGAGTCCCACCTGTCACCACTCCGTCGTTGCCGTTGCCCGACCCGTCCTTGAGGGTCACGGCGTTGCCCTTCTCCTCAAAGCCGTAGGCGGCGAGCAGGCCGGTCGTGGCAGGGATGACGTGCTTCGTGCCGTCGATGACCGGGCGGCGCATGTCGCCGTCGATCTCGACCTGCGAGAGCGCACGGCTGTACACCCGTACCTCGTCGATGAGGCCCGCGAACCTGCCGCCGGTTCCAGCGCCGATCAGCAGCGCGGCGGTGTCGTTGACCTGAGAGCTCGCAGTGGTCGTCCTCAACAGCTTGCCGTCACGGAAGATCTTCAGCGTGGAGCCTTGCCGGGTGACTGCGACGTGCGTCCAGACGTTCTGGACCGCATCCGCATTCGTCCCTGTCGCGGCGAACCACGTCCCGCACGAGCCGCCGCCCGCAATCCCATCGACCAGGCGCAACCCGTATGCCGGTCCGGTGCAGCCGGTCGTGGTCGAGCCACGACTGAAGACGGGACGCGTGCCGACGCGGTTGTCCGAGCGTACCCAAGCCTCCAACGTCAGATCGCCGAGGTCCAGCGCCGGCGCGTCGAGCACCGACACCTGATCGTCGACGCCGTCTAACTTCACGGCCCCCCCATAGCGACCATGTGCCACACGAGTGGGCCCGCCTTGCAATGCGCCACTGAGCCCATTGCCCGACGAGTCGGTCGCCGTCGTGCCGGACGTCTCCTCGAAGCCGTATGCCAGGACCAAGCCACCGCTCACGCCGTTGCCCACGGTCTGCGTGGTAGCCGACTCTCCGCCCGGGCCGTATGTGTTGGTCGTCGTTCTCGTCTGCCCATCGGCCTTCTCTTGGAGCGTTGAGAGATTGAGCAGCCGGTCGTAGGTGAACGTTCTCTCGCGCGTCGCGGGGAGATTGTCGGAGAGCCCGGAGGCAGTCACGTATGTCTTGCACGGCATGCCGTACTCGCGACCGCCGGTCTGGCAGGGAAAGCTGGTGGACGACTTGTAGTAGTCGGTGTGACGGACGGCGCCCGTCTTGGGCAGCGTCGTGGTGAGCGGCTTGCCCAGCGCCGAGTCATAGGTGGTGGTCGTCGTGAGGTTGAGCCCGCCGAAGTCGCTTATGTGTTTCGTAGGCTTCAGCCAGGTCCAGTCGTACTCGGTCTTGTTGGTGCGGGAATCGGCAGCCGCGGGACCTCCCACCACCTGCGCCGACGACGTCACGGTCGTGGGAAGGTGCGGATTCTTACCCGCCGGTGCGCCCTCGTCATAAGTCGTGACGGTATGGGCACGCGCCTGCACCACGCTGCCGTTCTCGAGCTTCACCTGATGCTCGGGACCAAGCTCGTCGACGAGCTCTTGTCCCTCGTCCTGGAAGGTTCGACGGACGTCGAGGCTGTCCGCGACCTGAACCGAGAGGCTCCCCGACGCCATCGCCCGTGCACGGTTCGCCGGCGAGAGCTCCCGCGTTACGTTGCCATAGCGGTCGTACTCCGATGTCGCCACGGTGCCACCTGGCGAGACCGTGTTCACTCCGCGCCCGGCACGGTTCATGTAGTAGACGGTCGCCTTCGAGTAGCTCGTCGGCGGACTGGCCGGCACCTGGTCGGCCGCGAAGACGGCCGTCGCAGCGGTCGGGTAGTCGTCCTGGGACCAGAGCGCCACGTCGCTCATGCCCATCTGGTACGGCGCGCCTGCGCCGGACACGGGCACCCCGTACACAACGGTGGTGGTGGCGGTGCCCTGCGGCGTGACGCGACTCACGTTCTTGAGGCGGCCCGCGTCGGCGTCGCCGGCCAGCTGCTGGTAGGTGAGCGTCCATGCTGCCTCGCCAGGCGGAGTGACCTGCGTGATTCGCCCACCAGCGTCATAGCTGTAGAGGATCTTGCGCAATGTCGTCCCATAACGGGCATCCCAGGCCGCGCGCAGCTTGCCGGTGTTGTCATAGAGGAACTGCGCTGGACGGTCGGTCACCGCTCCGCTGCTGGTCCACGCCTTGAGGTCGATCCACTTCAGACGTCCGGAGTAGTCGCCCCACTGGGCCTCCGCGGTTCCCGTCGCCGTGGTCGAGCTCGCGTAGGTGAAGATCAGCGAGCGGCAGCCAGGCAAGCTGTCGTCGGCGACCGTGCAGCTCACTCCAGGTGGGGCAGGAGCGAACACGCGCGTCACGCGGCCGCTTGCGTCGTAGACGATCGTGCCCGTGTTACCGGAGCCGGGCCGGCTCACCTGAGTCAGGTCGTACTGATTCGCCGGCGTGCTCGCCTGGTGCACGAAGAGGGTGCTGTTGCCGTCCGTGTCGTCGATCTTGAAGCTATCCGACGCTGGCTTGGTCAGCGTCAGGCTCTCCGCACCGGTCTCGGACTGATACCCGCCGCTCGCTTTCGGGAAGAAGTAGGTCTTCCCCCCGTCCGTGTCGGTGAGCTCCACATAGCTGCCGTTGACGGCGTCGTTGACCTCCTTGACGTTCGCGTACTCGGCGGCTCCCGCGACCGGGATGCTGGTCACCCAGCCGGGACCGAACGGACCGTTCGGGTTCGCCTGCGGATCGCGGGAGTTGAACGTCCGGGTGAGCGCCATCTCCTGCTGAGGCGACCGGAGAACGGCGTCGGTGGCGGACAAGGAGAGGTTGCCTGTCACGAGATCGACCGAGCCGGGCTCGATCGACGTCTGCGCGTTGGCGGTGCCTAGGCCACGCGGGTCGAACGTGACGCGTACCGTCTTTGACGACCCGCCCGGTCCGGATCCGTCCGAGAAACGGGCTCGGACGTCGATCGGCCCTGGCTGAGCGCCGAGCAGAGCCCAGGTCGCCGGCACGTCCCAGTTGATCACGGCGGTGTTGCCGCTCGTGAGGGGGTGGTTGATCGTCGTGACGGGTTGTCCCTGGGCGTTGACCATCGAGCCCTGGGGCACGTCTTGCCATCCGAGCTGTGGCCGCCGGTACTGGAACTTCGCGGTGGTGAACGCGGCGTTGTCGGCATGGGCCTCGAACTGGACCCACCGTGACGTCGCGCTGTCGGTCTGGGGCGAGAGCAGCTCGCCGGCAACAGGGACGATCACGTCGAAGCTCTGGCTGGCCTGCTGGCCGAGCTGGTCGATCGCGACGACCTGGACGGTATGGCGTCCGGCGGCGAACTCGCCGGTCGAGAACGCGAAGTCCCGCACGTCGGGGCAGGAGTCGGTCGTCGCGGGCGGGCACGAGACGCTGTCGGGTGCGAGGACCCGCTCGCCGTCGACGCGCACCTCGACGCTCTTGACGCCGGACCGACGCTGGGCGTTCGTTCCGTTCTGGACGCCGTCGGTCGCGACGATGTGCAGGTTGTGGTTGGTCGAGGGCACCAGCGCGGTGCCTGGCTCGGTGACCACTCGGCCGTTCCACAAGGCGCCCGACAAGGCGATCGAGGGGGCGGAGCGGTCGAGCCAGAAGTTGCCCCACACATTGCTCGACTGCTTATCGAGGACGTCCCAGGCGTTGAGGACGATCTGGTGCTTGCCCTCGAAGAGCGGATCGCCGAGCGCGTCGCTGTTGACGGAGAAGTCCGCGCCGATGGCGCTCGGACAGGGAGCGTGCGCGTAGCCGGAACATTCGTCGCCGTTGTATCCATCGCCGTCGACCGGCTGGCCGGCGACCTGCAGCTCGACCGCCCGCATGCCAAGGCCCGCGTCGGTGACGTTGCCGCTGACCCGCCCGCTGTAGGACTTGACCCACGCCTGGCCGGTGCCACCGCTGTTCACACCGCCGAAGGCGGGCACGTCGCGGTCGGAGTAGAAGACCGTCGCGAAGCTCAGGCCGGCGATCGCCTTGGTCGCCGACGTGCGTGTGCCGGTGACCGTCGAGACCACGCGCATGTAGGCCCAGTTGTCGTTGCCGCCGGCGTTGGGATCGCACGTGGAGACCACGCACGAGGTCGTGTAGTTGTAGTTGACCGGTGAGCAGTTGCTCTTCATGTCGTAGCCGTCGTTGATGCCGCGCTGCATGCAGGCGTTGGGGCCGGTGTAGCTGGCCTTCATCTCGGCGCGGTAGATGTATGCCTGGCCCTGCGGGTTGAAGTGCCAGCCGCCGTAGTCGTTGGCGTTGATCACGGTCGCGCCATCTGCTCGCGTCCATGCGTAGAGCGCATATCCCCAGCGATCCGGCGTCGTCAGATCGAGCGGCGCCCAGTCGAAGGTGTTGGCGTGATTGGTGATCCCCGCCCAGCCGGCCCCGTCGAGCTCGTCCTCGTCGTTCTGCCAGTCCCAGGGCTCGACGAACTCCGGATCGACCAGCACCGGGTAGCGAACGTCCGCGTCGCGGTGCGGCACCGACAGAACGAGCCGGCCGGACTCGACGGCCATCCCGACCTTCACGACCTGACCGTCGGCATCGGTGGCGAACGGCTCGCTGACCGATACCAACTGCTCGTCCCCGCGCACCACGACCGCTCCGCCGTCGGGCAGCCCACGCAACTCGGCGCCCTGCGGAAGGTCGACGTCGAGCACGATGCTCTCCGGACTCTTGGCCGAACGCAGCAAGGCGAAGCTCTCGAACCCAGCCGAGGTGGGTGCCGCCCAGAAATCGGTGTCCGGAAGGATCGCGGGGACGGCGAGCCGATCGTCGCGCGCAACGCCGCTGGCCTCCGCTGACGCACCCTCGACGGAGACGCCCACTCCGCTGTGCTCGAAGCGCACGCCCTGCGCCGGATCCTTTGAGAACAGCACACCTACCAGCGGGTTGGCCGACCGCAGGTGGCCGCCCCGGTCCTCGAGCGCCAGGTCGACCGGCAGCTTGTCGCCTGCCTCGTCAACCGCCCGCAAGGGCACCGTCGACTCGACGATCGCCTTCGTCCGCCCTGGGCGGACGATGCGGGCCGAGAACTCACTCAGGTACTTGTCGACCTTCTCCCCGTTGGCCAAGCCGAGACCCGTCCACACCCGCCCGTGCAGCGCGCCAGGAAACGCCTGGCCGCCCAGCTCGAGCGCGTCCCCCGCTGCCATGCCCTCGAACAGCGAACGCGACCGCTGGCGCTGCGACCGCGCCTCCGGCGAGCGGAGGCGCTCCTGACGCACTAGCTCCCGCTCGCGCGCAGCCGCCAGCGCTTGGTCGGCCTTCGCCATCTCAGAGACCACGACGCCCTTCGAGTCGCTCCCGTCACCGGCCGCCAGCACGACGCCGCCCATGCACATCAGGGCGACGACCACGACTGCGATCGACGCAAGGCGCCGACCTCTTGGTCCGGCAAGGCGAGCTACGTCGATGTTCATGTGGAGGAAGGCTCCTTCTTCGCGCAAATCCGAAGCACGCGATGTTTCTCGATGGGCGCGGCGACGCTAAATGCGTCCGCGGTCCCATGTCAACTGGAGCGTTTCGCACGGTCCCCCGACCGTAGGTCACGAGGCGGGGAAAGCGCTCTAGCAAGCCCATTACGACGGCTTTGGCGACCACACCGCGGCGAGCTGGAGGAGTAAGAAGCAGTCTCACCACGAGCGGCGACCATTGGGGAACGTTCGATACAACTCTGTTTTCAACTGAGTGGATATGCTCCCTCGCCGCGAACCGCGGGCACGATCGTCGGGAGTCGAAAATCACCGTTCCTCAGCCACGCCGCCCGCGCGAGACGCGGGATCAGCAGCGCCTCGGGCTGTTACGCGCGATGGTCGCCGTGACCGGCGCTGCCGGATACGAGGGAACGCGCGTCACCGACGTCGTCGCCCAAGCAGGCGTCGGACGCAACACCTTCTACAAGCACTTCGCCAGTCGCGACGAGTGCTTCCTAGCGACTATCGACGGTGTCGTCGACGCAGCCGCTGCGTCGGTCGTCGCAGCTTACCGGACACCCGCGAGCTCCTGGGAGGAGCGGCTCGCCAACGCGCTCCGCCAAGTCTTGGAGCTGGTTGCCCAGCATCCCGCTGCCGCGCGCTTGTGCCTCGTCGAGGCCCATTGCGCAGGCCCTGAGGCGGTCCAGCGCGCCGAGCGGCTCGACCGCATGCTGGAGCGGGTGCTCGCAGATGGCCTCAGTCGCTCGCCTCGGCATCGCGACATGCCCGACGAGCTCGTCCAGGCGGTCGTCGGCGGGTTGCGTCATGTCGTCCGCGGATACGTCAGGCGCGACGATGTCGCGAGGATCCGCGATATGGCGCCGAGCCTGCAGGCGTGGGCGCTCGGCTACGAGCCTCCCCGGCCGCCGCTGGCTCGTCCGTCGATGCCACCGGCGCGCTTCCAGCCACCCCGCCCCGAGCCGCAGGACGCGCGGGAGCGCATGCTCCAAGCGATCACGGCGCTCGTGGTGGAGAAGGGATACCAAGCTCTCTCGATCGCGAGCGTGGCCGATCAAGCGGAGGTCTCGCTCTCCACCTTCTACAAGAACTTCGCCACCAAGGATGAGGCGTTCGTCGCCGCGCTGTCCGACGCCGAGCAACGACTCCTCGCCGTCACCCTTCCGGCTTTCAGCGACGCTCCCACCTGGCCAGAGGCCGTGCGCGACGGGCTCCACGCCTTCTTCGGGTTCCTCGCCGGCGACCCGATGTCGGCGTACATTGGAGGCGTTGACGTCTTCTCAGGCGGCCTCGCGGCGCTCGAGTGGCACGAGCACTCGATCCAAGGCTTCCAGGCGCTGCTGATGGCCGGCGCCGAGCAGTATCCCGCCGCCGCTAGCATCACCGCGGAGGCCGTGGCCGGCGCAATCGGAACCGCCATGTTCCTCCAAGCACGCGACGTGGGCGCAGAGAGGCTCTATGAGATCGCGCCCTTAGCCGTGTACATTGCGCTGTCGCCCTTCGTGGGGGCTAGGGCCGCGGCCGAGCTTGCACGAAGTCAGGGGAACGGCAAGAAGTAATCGCGGCCACCGGCCCCTTCTTTTCAACGCTGGGCTCGATTTTTTGACAGCAGCTCATCAGCGGCCGCCGTTCTTGGTCGCGGCGCGGAAGGTCAACCGGACGGTCCGGCTCGCGGTGCGTCCGTCGCCGGCGCGGAAGCGCAGACGAACGACCGTGGTGTAGCGGCCTGAGCGCTTGAGCTGAACACGTGCCCGTTTGGCGAGCCGCAACCTCAACTTGGCGGTTCCCGGGCTGGTGCGCCTAAGCGTCCCCGACGTCAGTCCTCGGCCGTTCCACGCGATCCGTCCGCGAGCGGCCCTCACGCGCAGCAGGCCCACCGTGCCACGGAAGGTCGCGCGAGACCGGACCGCAAGCCGCACCCGAGCTGTGGCGCCGGGCGGGTCGTTGTCGAGCGACAAGCTGCCCAGCACACCCTCTCCGGGCGCGCCTGACAGCGCGCCTTGGCAGCCATCGCCCTCACAAGCCGGCGCGGTGTCGACCGACTGATCGGGAGGTGCCGGACCGACACGAATGTCGTAGAGGTCGATGTAGCCGTCGCGGTCTGAGGCGACGAGTTGCTGGCGGGTGACGACGAACACGTCATCGCCGCTGCGGCTCGCGTCGGCGAGCATCGCCGGCTCGCTGCCCTTCCCAGTCGTGAGCAGACTCAGCGTCCCGGTCTGGCCGTCGTACTCATACACATCCTCTATGCCGTTGGTGTCCCCGGCGACCAACGCCCCCGTGGTCGAGAAGAACACCTGACCGTCATCACTCAAAAACCGCGGACGGAAACCCTGGA